>Ga0209138_1000387_pt1 | contig 44656 bp, 32 predicted proteins | sample SaaInl3SG_22_DNA_FD_184645 | JGI IMG/M metagenome (GOLD analysis project Ga0209138, IMG submission 184645) | Marine microbial communities from expanding oxygen minimum zones in the Saanich Inlet - ESP_153SG_22_DNA (SPAdes) (version 2) | ecosystem: Environmental > Aquatic > Marine > Intertidal...
CTTCACTAAAGTTTTCTCTGGCATACACTTCCTCTTTCTTTTTCATGTTCTCCCAAAGCTTGGAATGTCCCATCAAAACTGTGTCGAGCACCGTTACGTTGTCGTACTCCGAGTGGCTTTGTTTTAGCACAGCCATTCTCTTGCCAGGTTCTATAGCAACTCTACCAGATGTAGCTTGAATATCGCCAGCCAAAATTTTTAAAAAGGTAGATTTTCCAGCACCATTTGCCCCAATCACACCGTAGCAATTTCCTTGTGTAAACTTGACGTTTACTTCGTCAAAAAGAATTCGTTTTCCGTATTGTAAGGAGATATTTTCAGTAGAAATCATAGTAAATCATTGTAATTGACTGCAAAGGTAAGGTTAAAATGATAACTAGGCAACGGGTTGGCTGTTTGAGTTTGATTTGATAGCGTGAGGTAGAAAGTCTTTTTATCCAAAATAAAAACAATTAGTCATTCCGCACTCAATGTGGAAACTGTTAATTTAATACTCCAATTTTAGTACACAATCCCTGTGTCAAGTTCAGAATGACTTGCTTTTTTCTTTTCGTTTGTCCTCCTCAAGAAGGCAAGGATCTTAATTTGAGAATGTTGATAGTTGAATATGATTTCCGTTTTCACGGAAATGACAACCTGAAGGAATAATCAATTAACTCTTCATAAATACAACGGGATTTTGCTCTCTCAAGTTATACCCGCTTGTCATCACTTCCCCGTATGCTCCCGTACTATGAATTTTAATTAGATCACCTCTTTTGGTTTCGTTTAATGAGATTTTTTTTCCGAAACAATCAGATGATTCGCAGATTGGGCCCACTACATCGTAAAATTCTTTCACCTCAGTATTTGAACTTAGGTTTTCGATAAAATGAGACGCTTGATAGAGAGCAGGTCGAATAAGTTCGGTCATTCCGGCATCCAAAATAACAAAATTTGTTTTTACTCCATTTTTCAGATACAAAACTTTAGAAATCAGGCTGCCGCAATTTGCAACCAAACTTCTGCCAAGTTCAAAGTGAATTTCTTGAAGAGGAAGAGGTTCTAAGAATTGATTGAACACACCAAAAAACAACTCAAAATCCGGAATGGGTTTGCCCAATGGATTTTGATAATCTATTCCTAATCCACCTCCCAAGTTGAGGTGAGAGATTGCTATTCCTCTCTCATAGAACCAAGTGTTTAGCTCGTTTACTCGAATACAAAGGTTCTTATATGGCGTCATCGAGGTAATTTGTGAACCGATATGAAAATGAAGCCCAGTGAGTGTTATATGATGCCAAGTCTTAAGTTTTTCGATAAGTTCTTCGAGTTCCCAGCTGTTTATCCCAAATTTATTCTCTTCTAGTCCGGTGGTAATATATTTGTGAGTTTTGGCATCCACATTAGGGTTCAGTCTTAGTGCGATGCGCGCCACTTTGTTCTGTTGTTTTGCCAATTCATTGATTACCTCTATTTCTTGTACAGATTCGCAGTTAAAGGAGAAAATATCATGAGCCAAACCAATTTCTATTTCCTCGTCTGATTTGCCCACTCCAGCAAATGCGATTTGATTGGAATCGAATCCAGAGTCAATAGCTTTGGCTACTTCGTTTCCGCTCACACAATCGGCACCAAATTCTTTTTGTTGTATAATTTCCAGCAGTTTATCGTTTGAGTTAGCTTTCAACGCATAATGAATGTGGTACCCGTGCGATTTTGCATGGCGTTTTGCTTCGTCTAGTGTTGAGTGAAGCAAATCCAGGTTGTATTCGTAATAAGGAGTTTTGTGGGTCTTGCTACTAGTCATTTTTCACAGAATTAAAGAGTCCATTATTCAAGGAAATAAGTGCATCTTTCTTGTGATTTGTGTCAATTACAATAGAGACATTGTGCTGACTTCCACCATACGATACCATACGGATTGGGATGTGTTTAAGACAATCAAAAAGCTGATTTCCCGATCCCATCGATTCGTGAGAAAAATTACCTACCACGCAAACAATCGAAAGTTGTTTGTTGATTTCTACCTCGCCCAAATAGCGCAATTCTTCGTGTATCAAATCTAGATTTGTGTTGTCGTCAATTGTGATGGATACGGCAACTTCTGAAGTTGTGATTACGTCAATGGGTGTTTTGTACCGTTCAAAAATGTCGAAAATTTTTCGTAAAAATCCATAGGCCAAAAGCATTCTCCCAGACTTTATTTTAATTGCGGTAATTCCGTCTTTGGCTGCAATTGCTGTAAATTCTCTGTTCTCAATGTCCTTAGCGATTTTTGTGCCAGGTTTGTTTGGTTCCATGGTGTTTTTTAACCAAATAGGGATGCCAGCGAGTTGGGCAGGATACACACTTGCCGGGTGCAATATTTTAGCTCCAAAATAAGCTAATTCAGCAGCTTCATCGTACGACAAATACTCTATAGAAAAAGTATCTTCCACAATTCTTGGGTCGTTGTTGTGCATTCCGTCTATGTCTGTCCATATCTCAACCTCCGTTGCCGAAATAGCAGCTCCTATAAGCGATGCGGTATAGTCGCTTCCGCCTCTTTTTAAGTTGTCTATTTCTCCAAAAACATTTCGGCAAATGTATCCCTGTGTGAGGTAAAGTGAACTGTTGCAATGAACCATTTCTCGCTCTATATTGTGTTTTATATAGTAACTATCTGGCTCCAGATCTTTGTCGATTCTCATAAAATCCAACGCAGGTAGAAGGCAAGAATGAATCTTTTGTTCTTCCAAATGCAACTGAAACAAAGCAGTAGAAAGTAATTCTCCTTGGGCCAAAATCGATTTTTCTTCGTGAAGTGTAAATAAATCTTCTGTAAAAGAACCAATGTAGGCAAAGTGACTTTCGATTAGTTCTTTACCTTTCTTGAGTTGAACTGTTGTTTTTAATAATTCCTCGGCAAACTTCTGATAGCCTTCAGCGAGCTGTTTGATTTCTTTTTTCGCTTCATTTCTGTCGTTCCGATACAGCAATTGAGCAATGTTCGATAAAGAATTGGTCGTTCCGCTTATTGCCGAAAGAACGATTATCGCTTCCTGGTTTTTTATCAGTTTGGCAACTGTTTTCATTCTGGAAGGAGAGCCCAAAGAAGTACCTCCAAATTTTATTACTTTCATACCTAAATTAAATATTTAACAAATGTAGTGTAATATTTAACAAGTAAAAATATTTCGAATTCTTTTTTTTACGATTCAAACAAAAAAAAAGACCCAAGAAAATTTCTTGAGTCTTACAGTTATTTGCAGGGTTGAGTGAATTAGTTCAACTTAATCCAAACCTTTGAATTTCTGGATTGCTTCAGTGCCGTTAGATTGAGTTTTTTTTAGCCATAATTCATCATTTTTCAATCGAGTAATAGTCCATTTGTCCGGTATTACTTGACCTTCTATGGAGAGGATTAATACTGTTTTATCGGAGTTAAATTCCCAAGTTCCAGAACCTGTTGCTTTGAACCCTTGTGGAGTTTCTCCTCCGTAATTGAATTTGTCATCTTTCTCGATAGTTAAAGTTATTCCTCTCGAAAAATCTGAAATATCAGCACTTCCGTCTACTGATTCTGTTAATTCCCAGGTATTGACAAGTCTCGCCTTTTTTGTTCTTAAAGATAGGCTCGGTCCATCTTCGTATTTGTTGCATGAAGCAGTTCCAAATAAGATAGCCGCGGCAAATAGCAGTGAGGTAAGTCTAATTGTTTTAATCATTTTTTAGTTGGTTTTAGTTTGTATATTTCTTCTTTATTTATGGATACTTTGTATTTTTCTGATAATGAATTTAACCACTCGCTCTCTAAGTATTTTTGATATTCAGAAATTACGATTCCTCTCACTTCTTTCAATTCTTTCTTCTGAGGGGGTATTATTTCGTTAATTTTTAGAAATACAAATTTACCTTCGATGAGTTTCAATTCAGACATTCCTTGATTAATCGGAAATTGTGAAAGAACTTCATTTCCTTCGATTTCAATTTTACCTTCTTTCGCTGTTAGGTCCAGTTGTGACGCTTTGTTTCCTTTCATTAATATTTCTTGTGAGGAAAGTCCCGAGTCTTTTGCCAAGATATATGTTTCTTGTATGATATCTTTTTTAGCCGAGGAATAGATTTCAACGTCAACTCTTTTTTTCCACTTATATTTCTCTTGAGTAGATTCAAAGAACTTTTCAAGTCCTGTGGTATCTTTACTCGATTTAGTCCAAACATTTTGGTCTGATATTTCAAATAAAAGAATACCATCTTCAAACTCTTTTACCAAAGATTTGTATTCAGGGTATTTGGTAAATAATTGTGATTTCTCATAATTGTAAAAGTACTCATTGGTAAATTCTTTGAAATTCGACTCTATATCTTGCTGAGCAGCTGGTAAATGGGTGGTAAGGTAGTTTCTGAACTCTGAGACTTTAACTTTGGTTGAGAGCTTAAAAAATCCTGGAACTTTTTTGTACTTGAAAGCAACCTTGTCATCATCCGCTTTGAGTCTTCCAATTACTTCTTCGCTGAAACTGTTTTTAATCCATTTCGAAGATTTGTCTGTGTATTGGTATTCCTTTTTTAATTTATTCACAAAGTGTTCTTTGGTCTTCCCACTTCGGTCGCCTCGCTTGATGGTTGAAAGAATCTCACTTTTCATTGCTTCAAAACTTCCAATAGGTTCAGATTTTATTTTTTTTACGATGTGCCATCCATAGGATGTTTTAAAAGGTTCAGAAACAGCTCCATCTTTTTCTAAAGAAAATGAAACTTTTTCGAATTCAGGAACCATCCTTCCAGAGCCAAACATGGGTAATTCTCCTCCCTTGTCGGCAGATGTATTGTCATCAGAATATTCTTTGGCTAAAGTGGCAAAATCTCTCTTTCCAGAAAGAAGTTCTTGATAAATATCTTTTATTTTTGCTTCGGCATTCGCCTTTATTTGTGCATCTGCATCAGCTGGAGCTTTTGTATAAATATGTGCCACTTGTACTTTACCCGGGTTTGGTCTCTTGTCATTCACTTTGATTAAATGATAGCCAAACCTTGTTTTTACAGGCATTGATACTTCACCTATTGGGGTGTTGTAAGCAGCATCCTCAAACGGATAAACCATTTGAAAAGCAGTGAAATAACCAAGTTTTCCTTTGTTTTCCTGAACAGATGGATCTTGAGAATATTTTACTGCGACCGTTTCGAAATCGGCTCCGTTCATAATTTCTTTTCTAGCTTCCAATGCCTTCTCATAAGCATTTCCTTCCATTATTAGGATGTGACTCGCATTTATTTCAAACTTTTTTCTGTCGTAAGCTTCTTTGATTAATTCCTCTGTGGCACTAGGATCAGATAAATATTTTTCTGCAGATTTCTCTACGTACCCTTTTAATTCATTTTGTAACCTGGATATGGTATCCAATCCAGCCGCTTTTGCATCAGCTACTTTGAGCTTGAATTTCACAAACATTTCTGTGTAAGCGTCTAAAGAGGCCTTGTCATACTTTACATCCGAATTGTTTTTGGTGTAGTTATATAAAAATTCATCTTTTCTTATCTCTTCGTCAGCTACTTTTAATAAAACAGGATTGTTTTGAGCTAAAAGCGAGTTAACTAAAAGTAGAGATAAAGTTGCTATCAGTGTTTTCTTCATTGCTTTATTTGTTTTTATAAATCGAGAGGCTAATTTACCCTTTTTTTTATAAAAACAGAAAGTAAAGACGAAAACCTATTTTAAACTATAATTAGGTGCCTCTCTTGTAATAGTCACATCATGGGGATGGCTTTCTTGAATACTAGCCGAAGTGATTTTAATAAATTTAGCTTCTTTCAGAGCTTCGATATCTTTTGCCCCGCAGTAGCCCATTCCAGAGCGCAATCCACCAATCAATTGATGCATCACTTCACTTAGGTACCCTTTAAATGGAACTCTTCCCGAAATTCCTTCAGGCACTAACTTTTTATCATCGTTTTCGCTGTCTTGAAAATACCTGTCTTTCGAACCTTTTTTCATTGCTTCAAGTGAACCCATTCCCCTGTAAGTTTTGAATTTTCGTCCTTGGTAAATAACAGTTTCTCCCGGTGACTCTGCTACTCCAGCAAACATTGACCCTAGCATAACCGAACTTGCTCCAGAGGCAATAGCTTTTACTATATCGCCCGTAAAACGAATTCCACCGTCTGCAATGACAGGAATTCCAGATCCTTTTAATTCTTCTGCAACATTCATAATTGCCGATAGTTGAGGGACTCCAACACCCGCAATAATGCGAGTAGTACAAATGGAACCTGGTCCAATTCCCACTTTCACTGCATCAGCTCCAGCATCTGCAAGCATTCTTGCAGCTTCTGCCGTGGCAATATTTCCCACAATCACTTCTAATGTTGGGTATTCTTTTTTAACTAACTTCAGTTTGTCAATTACACCCTGTGAATGTCCGTGTGCCGTATCGATAACAATTGCATCTACTCCGGCTCCAACAAGTGCAGCCACCCTTTCTAGTGTGTCGTGAGTAACGCCCACAGCCGCACCAACTCTCAGTCTTCCTTGTTCATCTTTACAAGAGTTTGGGTGTTTTTTTACTTTTATAATATCTCTGTAAGTAATGAGTCCAGTTAATTTATTGGCGTCATTTACAATCAATAATTTTTCAATCTTATGTTGCTGAAGAATTTTTTCAGCCTCAACCAACGAAATTTCATTCACTGCCGTAACTAATTTTTCACCTGTCATTACCTCCGTAATGTTTTTGGAGTTGTTTTTTTCAAAACGTAAATCTCGGTTTGTCACAATTCCTTTCAGTAATCCAATTTCGTCCACAATTGGAATACCACCAATTTTGAATTCGGCCATCAGATTTAAAGCATCTCCAACAGTAGCGCTAGAGGTTAAAGTAACCGGGTCTGTTATCATTCCGCTTTCACTTCTCTTTACTTTTCTCACCTCTTTGGCTTGAGACTCAGCTGACATGTTTTTATGTATAATTCCCATTCCACCTTGTTGCGCAATTGCAATAGCCAATTCAGATTCTGTCACCGTATCCATCGCAGCCGATAGAATTGGAGTTTTGATAGAAATGTTTTTGGTGATTTTGCTTTCTAGAGTAACCGCATTTGGTAAAACATTAGAATAAGCTGGGATCAAAAGAACGTCATCGTAAGTTAGACCTTCTTGCACAATTTTAGAATGAGACATAGTCGTTTGTTTTTCTGTAATTGCATGCAAATGTACGACTTTTTTTTCTGTTTCTTTGATTTTTTTTTTAAGTTTACATTAAGCCCAAAATGTAATAAACCGAATTAATTTCCTTTTGAATTTTGAATAAGGTGGAAGTATAGTTTTGAGAGTTGTAAAGCCAATGCGCTGAGATAGAACGGCTCGTTGGTTGCTGAATTCTAGAAATCCAAACTCTCCATGTGCTTTGCCAATTCCGCTGTGGTTAACTCCACCAAATGGCAAGTGGGGTTGAGCAAATTGAATGGTTGTTTCGTTGATTGCTGTTGTTCCAGCGCTGGTATTTTGTAGCACAAACTGTTTATTTTTTCTGTTTTTACTAAATAAATAAAGTGCCAAAGGCTTTTCGGTTTCTTGCACAACTTCCATAGCATCGGTCAAGGTAGAAAATGAAATGATTGGCAAAATTGGCCCAAAAATCTCTTCCTTGAATATAGATGATTTCGAGGTCAAATTGGAAACTAGCGTAGGAGATATAAAGTTTTTATCTGGATTTACGACTCCCCCAACCAAAATCTCTCCCTCTTCTTTCTGGGTTACTTCGAGCAGGTCAACTAGTCTTTTATAATGAATGGGATTCACAATCTTGGTTCTCGACTCATCGGTAATTGGAAACTGAATAGTTATTTGTTCAATGAGTGCTTTCTTGAGAGCTTCTGCTTGTTTTTCGTGTACCAAAATGTAGTTTGGTGCTATGCAAGTTTGCCCTGAATTAATGAACTTTCCCCAAACAATTTTTTGGGCAGCATCTTTTATGTTGGCAGTTTCATCTACAATAGTGGGGTTTCTACCTCCCAATTCAAGAGTTACGGAGGTTAAATTTTTTGCGGCCGCTGTCATGACTATTTTACCCACGCTTGGACTACCAGTAAAGAAAATATGATCGAAAGGGAGGTTAAGAAGCTCTGTAGAAACGGATACATCTCCCAAAATCACCTTAACTTCTTGGCTACTGAATAACTCAGAAATCATTTTTTCAATAAGATTGGAGGTGTTGGGAGTGTGCTCGCTCGGTTTAATGATTGCCGTACAGCCTGCCCCAATTGCTGATATTAAGGGACCAATGCATAAATTAAAAGGATAATTCCAAGGTGCTATGATTAAGGTAACTCCCTTGGGCTCATATTGAATATGAGAGTTAGTTCCCCAAAAGGACAAACTAGTCGAAACTTTTTTGGATTCCGCCCAATCCGATAAATGGATCCTGTGTTGTTTTATTTCATCGAGTATAGGCTTTATTTCTGTTAGTAAAACTTCTTCTCGTCCTTTTTCAAAGTCTTTATAAATTTCATCACAAATAAACTGTTCGTTGTGCCGAATCCAGTTTTGTAACTTTTTCAGTTTCGCCAACCGTGACTGGATAGTTCTTGACTGAAGTTCTTTTTGAAAATAGTCCTTTTGCGATAAGAAGATTTCGTTTATCATGATTAATTGGTTTCTTCTAACATTAATTTACGTAATAGATTGAACCCCGCAATAGCAGATTGCGAAATATTTCTTTCTCTGTTGTTTCCAAAATTAAATCGTTTAGAAACAACACGTTGGTTGCTTCTGGCAGAGATCCAAACTGTTCCTACTGGTTTGTCCTCTGTTCCTCCAGCGGGGCCAGCGATTCCTGAAATCGAAATAGCATAATGAGTAGTGTACTTTTTCTTTATTTCCATGCTCAATATCTCTACAACTTCTTTACTCACGGCTCCTTTATCTAGTAAAACCGATTTTGGAACACCCAACTCCTTTTCTTTGATATCATAAGAGTAGCAGATGATACTGCCTTTGTAAAAGGCAGAACTTCCCGGTATTTTTGTTAATAAGTGCGAGGCAAAACCTCCGGTGCAGCTTTCCGCTAATGAAACAGTTTCGTTTCTTTCCATTAGTAAATTTGCAAGTGTTTCTTGCATCGTAATGGTTCCTTCTCCAAAGATATACTCTGGAATAATTTCGTATAATTCGTCACAAAATGTATTCACCAATTTGGAGTCTCCTTTGTTACTGGTCACTCTCAATTTTACCAAACCAGGCGAGGGGAGGTAGGCCATTTCCAACTCTGACTCCCGCAGGCGGTTTTCCCACTCCAAAATTATTTCTGCAAGGAACGATTCTCCAATGCCATGTGTCAAGATAGTTCTGTGTGCTAACTCTTGAAGCCCAAATGTTTTTTTTACTTCAGGAAACACTCCTGTTTCCATTAAATGTTTCATTTCGTAGGGAACTCCCGGCATAGAAACAAACACTTTTCCGTTTCTTTCAAACCACATCCCAGAGGCTGTTCCCATTGCATTACGCAATACTTTGCATTTTTTTGGGAGCATCGCTTGTTGGTTGTTCGAGGCTAAAAAGGGTTTGTTCCGGAGTTTGAAGTAGGCTTGAATATCTGCTAATACTTCTTGATTCAGTTCAAGCTCAGTATCGAAATAATCGCACAAAACTATTTTAGTAATATCGTCTTTGGTTGGTCCCAGTCCGCCAGTAATAAGAATTAAATCGGCATATTCTTCTGCTCGTTGAAGTGCGATTTGAATTTCTTCTTCCGTATCTGAAATAGTGGTGGTTCTATTATTCTTAATGCCAATTTTGGCTAGTTCTTGCCCCATCCAAGAGGCATTGGTGTTGATAGTTTGACCTATCAACAGTTCGTCTCCAATGGAGATTATTTCTGTTTTCATTCGTTATTTTTGATCGAATAAATGTACGAAATGAATAGTTGAAACGGGTGTTATTGGGTTTTATTTTTTTTTCTTTTGTTGAGTTTTAATCAGGGTAAATGTGGCGAAAACGACAAAATATACCATACCAAACAAAAAGAGCTCGGAAGCATACTTCCAATGATTCAATTTAGCCAAAGTACCCAAAACTAAAAGCGCTATACCCAGAAATATGAATGTTTTGTGAGTTTTTTTCATGTCAAAATATTTTACTTTAAGGTACAAAAAAAGTCTCGATTGATAGTCGAGACTTGCATAAGATTGAGTTGAAAATGAATTAATGTTTCACCCTTTTTATGGAACAACCCATGTTTTTGGTCTTTGGAGTCATTATTTCAGTTCCTTCGGCCATCGCGTTCATAGCATCTTTCAGCCAATTTTCTTTTACCTCGTTTTTCTTATCCACGTTGTCGTCAATAGCTCCAGTGTACACCAATTCATTTTGATCATTGAATAAAAATACGTGTGGAGTAGTCATAGCATTAAACATGTCGGCTACTTTATGATTTTCATCTAATAGGTAGTTTATTCCCTTGTAGTTCATCTCTTCAGCATGTCTTACCATTTCATCAAAAGAATCTTCTTTCTCTCTTTTTGCTTCATTGGAGTTGATCAGGGCAAAACCGATCTCCAATTTATCAGCCAACTCTTGTATGCCGTTGTATCTGTTTTCCCATCCTTCTGATTTTTCTCCATTTCCAACAACGAAAGGACACGTGTTACAAGAGAAAATAAACAATGCTCCAGTTTTTTTGCCAATTTGCTCAATAAACATTTCTGACCCAGAGATGTCCTTAAGCTTTGATTCCAGAGCAGGATTTACATCACCCAGCGAAAATTCTTTCTCTTTTTTATCAGCACAACATTCTTTTGTGCAATCTGCTGAGCATTCTTTTTTTGAATTATCGCTGTGCGTACAATTCTCTTTTTTACATCCTTCTTCGCACTTCTCATCGGTAGAGCTTTCGGTTCCGCACGAGAATAAAAAGAGCGAGGCCGTAAGTGTCATTAATAAATTTTTCATGTCTTTTTGTTGGGTTATATTTTATTTGTAAAAAAACGAATTTTTCTTCAATTTAAATCCTTTTCAGCGTCTTTTTGTGTTCTTATTTAATCTAAAATTATGGGAGCTCCATTTTTCTCAAAGAGTGTTTCTAGTTTTTCTACTTCTTTTAGGTAATTAGTGAGTTTGGGTAACATTTTATCGTACAAGGTTTTGGCAATTTCATAATTTTCCATGTGCAGCGGAGTAGGTCCGTAAGAGTTGTTTGAGCCTCTTGCTTTCCACAAGTAGTTTTCTAGTGTAGGTTCAGTTTTTTCACCTATTTTCTTTTTTGCTTCGCTGCCATTCATCGCTAATTTCAGTTTGTTCATTTCTTCTATAAGCTCGTACACCTTTTTGGTCAAGGTTGCTCTTTCTTTGGTTAAGTAAGTGAGGTTTTTTTGATAGCTTTTTAGTTTTGCATTGGCCTTGCCAAATTCATGGGTCGATATCGTGATTGCTTTTGTTAAATCAGCAAGCTCCACGAAATAGTCTTCGTGTTCGTTTTCTAGAGGATTAGTTAACGTGCCTTTTCGAATTTGTTCCACAATCAAATTTTTGCTGTTGGCAAGTTTTGTCAATTTTCCCTTTTCATTTTTATACAAAGTAATTTCATAGGTTCCCGCAGTTACCTTGTTCGAAATGTCTAGGTAGTTGGATCGAGAGTTTACCCTTGTTGTCACACCAATTTTGGAAGTTAAATCCCACACGATTTGGTTCATTCCAGATTTTAACGAACCTGTTAGTTGCGCTACAATTTCTCCTTGTTCATTTTTTATTTCCACCAATGTACTTGGTTTTTGTTCAGTTAGTTCTTCATCTATAGCGCTCCATCCCGGAAACTCATTGACTTTGCCTTTGGTTTTTTCTAATATGGAAATAACTTCCTCTAATTTTTCTTTTTCAATGTCTGTTGCCTTACGCAGTTTTTTGAGCTTTTCATTCACAATGCTTTCCGGTGTTGTGTATCCGGCTTCGGCTAATTTTTCAATGACTATATAGTCCAGTTTATCCGAGAGCTCAGCTTTCTTTCTCGCTGTTGCTTTTGAGATAAATCCTTCTTTGAGATAGTAAGTAATTACCGCCCCAAATGGTGGGTTGTCAGCTCTATATTCTTGCCCTCCCGAAGACCATGAGTTTGAGGAAACTTGATTGTAAAGCAATGCTTTTCTTGGAGTAAATAGCAGAGCGTCTTGTTTCAGAGTTTCTTTGGTGATGGTTCGCAAAGCACTGTAATCATCCAACACATAAAACCCTCTTCCAAAGGTGGCTAATACCAGATCGTTTTCTCGTTTTTGTATGGCCAAATCTCTCACTGGAATTGTGGGTAATCCTTTCGAAAATTTGTTCCAAGTTTTTCCTTGATTTAAGCTGAGATACACGCCATATTCTGTGCCAATAAATAAGATGTTTTTATTGACATGATCCTGAACAATTCTCCATACCATGGATTTTTCTGGAATTCCCGAAGTAATGTTAGACCAAGATACTCCGCCATCTATTGTTTTGTATAAATAAGGGGTGAAATCTCCAAACTTGTGATTATCAAGAGCAACATAAGCAATATTTTCGTCAAATAAATCCACTTTTATGTCATTGACAAATGCTGTGGAAGGAACTCCAGGAAGTTTGTTTACAAATATTTTTGTCCAAGATTTCCCTCCATTTTTTGTTGTTTGGATTATCCCATCATCTGTGCCCGCGTACACTACGTTTTCGTTAGTTTTGGATTCGGCCAATGAAGTAATCGTATTGTATGTGGACATAGCATAAACGTCCCAAGCATTGTTATAGCTTTGCACTTTTCCCATTACTGGGAGCGCAAGTCTTTCTTCATTCTTTGTTAAATCTTCAGAAATATTTTGCCAACTATCCCCTCGGTTATCCGACCTATGTACTTTTTGTGAGGCGAAATAAATCCTTTTTGGATCGTGCTGACTTACTAAAATTGGGGCATCCCAATTAAATCTCAATTTAGGTTCACCGGCATTAGCGTGAGGCTGTATGTACACTCTTTCACCGTTTGTTCTGTCTAGTCTGTTAAGATTTCCTTGCTGCCATTGGGCGTAGGCAATATTGGGGTTTCCGGGTTCAGTGGCAGGTTGGTGGCCATCGCCTCCCAATACCACTTCCCAATCAGAATTGGTTATTCCGCTGTATTTAAATGTACGCGAAGGTCCCATTTGGGTGTTGTTGTCTTGTGTTCCTCCATAGATATTGTAAAAAGGTTTGGAGTCATCAAGAGCCAGTTTGTAATATTGAGTAATAGGGAGGTTTCCAATAAATTTCCAATTCTTGGTGTTGTCGAAAGATTCGTACATGCCTCCGTCAGTTCCCACTAATAAATAATTCGGGTCGTTTTGTTTAAAGGCCAATGTATGATTGTCGGAGTGTTTGTTTTTCTCCGTCATGGTATAAAAGGTTTTACCACCATTTTCGGAAATGAGCATTCGAACGTTCATTAAGAATATTTTATCGAACTCATGAGGCGAGGCAACCAGTTCTTGGTAGTAATGTGGTCCCGTTCCTCCCGAAACTGTTTCAGACATTTTTGTCCAGTTACCTCCGCTATTTTCACTTCGGTACACAGCTCCTTTTCTGAGTTCAAGTTCTACTGCTGCATAGATTACATTGGGTTTCATGGGCGAAATAGCCAACCCAATTTTTCCTTTATTCGATTTAGGAATTCCATTGTCGATTTTATTCCATGTTTCTCCTCCATCTACACTTTTGTAAACAGAGGTTCCTGGTCCGCCCCCCATATAAACCGCCACATTTCTATGTCGTTGCCAAGTCGCGGCATACAATATTTTTGGGTTGGTTGGGTCAATTATTAAATCGGTAACTCCGGTCCATTCATTTATTTCTAGTGTGTTTGTCCAAGTTTTTCCGCCATCCATACTTTTGTACAAACCTCTTTCGCCTCCTTTGCTCCATAATGGACCTTGTGCTGCAGCCCATATTATGTTCGGATTTTTAGGGTGAACAATAATTTTAGAAATATGTTCTGAGTTTTTTAAACCCTTATCGCTCCAAGTTTTCCCCCCATCCGAACTGTGATAGATTCCGTGACCGATTCCTACGTGTCTTCCACCAACATTTTCGCCAGTTCCAAGCCATATGGACGCGTTGTTGTTGGGGTCAATCGTAATGCAACCTGTTGAATAAAATGGTTGATTCTCGGTAAGCGGTTGCCATGTAGTTCCTGCATTAGTCGTTTTCCAAACACCTCCAGAACCTACGGCAGCATACCATACATTTTCATTAGTTGGGTCAATTGCCAAGTCCGCAATTCTTCCTGACATGAAAGCAGGACCGATGCTTCTGAACTTGAATCCGTTTAACACTGATTTTATACTAGGACTTTTTTGTGCTAACAAATTGCTGGTAAATAATAGGATAAAAGAAAGGGGTATTAGTTTGAGGAATCTCATAGTCTTTTGGTTTGTTTTTGATTTTGGAAATACTAAAATAGGAAAGTTTTTAATGAAATTAGCTTTTTGCTGTCATCCTTCCCGAAAAGTCGGGAGGGATCATAAAACAGCTTGTTCCTCAGTATTGGGAAGAATATTTCAGAAGACGATTTTTTATTGCTCGACCTTCTTCTTTTTGCCTTGACGCAAAAAAAGAAACAAAAAAAAGTCAAGGCTTCGCGAAATTCGGTAAAAAAGGAATTCAAAATCTAAAACAAAAAAACTCATTGAATAAGAATTTGTACTGCTTTTACTCCGTAAAAACTTACAACTTGTAATTCGCGTCAAACAGCTTTTGTTTCTTAACGATTTTAACTTCATTTTTCTTAACCCAAATTTCACAAGGCCATTATATTAATAAGGAAATTGAGGTTTTTATTTATCACTTATTCTAATTTTTACCATTCCTGTTTTCATTGTCATTCCGGCCTCCGAGCAGGAATCTTACAACAGCCATTTCTGTGGGATGGGAAAGAATATTTCAGAATGTAATTTTTCATAAAAGTTACATTTCATGCTCTTTTGTCTTGAACCAAAAGAACCAAAAGTTCAAGACTTCCTAACTGTTTTTTCAAGTTTTACGAAAAAACAGGTGTCCCTCAGAAACCCAAGCCTGATAGTTTTCTAGTCTCAATTTGATTTATTGGAGGATTATATTTTTGGGTTATTTATATACTGTGAGGTTCAAGGATTTCTTTCTCAAATGCCTCCCGTTCTTATTTTTTCTAACTTGATTAAAACAGTTAAAAGGCCGATTTTTGCCGTATTATTTTACCATCTTATCTTTTCCTGTTCTCTCTGTCATTCTGGTCTCCGAGCCAGAATTTTCAAGCAGCTTGTACCGAACATCCGGGAGGAATCTTATTCATTAGAATGGATGCTTAATTTAAGACTCCCTTTTTCAAGGGAATGACAGGTAGTTATCGTATAAGTTTTATTTTTGCATTTCAATTTCAATATGAATGAACCAAAACTTCAAAAAATACCTGCTTGAATTAACTCAATCTTCAGATTGTGAAGAGCAAGAAATGATTCAAGAATTATGGAGTGGATATGGGAAAATTTCTCGGTATCAATTAGTAGATCCTGGTTTTCAAACGGTGGTGGTAAAGCATATAGCCTTGGGAAAAGTACCCGAACATCCCCGAGGTTGGAATACCGAAGTTTCGCAACAGCGAAAAGTAAAATCATACGAGGTGGAGACTAATTGGTATGCCAATTGGAGTAAGTTTACCGATGAGAATTGTAGAATTCCTGAGTTTATTGGTTCTTTTAAGGAAGGCAAAAACCAATGGATTGTGTTGGAGGATTTGGATGAAAATTATGCGCTCAGAAAAAATCAACTTCCTATAGAAGAAGTAAAAGTGGTTCTGAAATGGTTAGCTAATTTTCACGGAAAATTTATGCATCATGAACCAAAAGGATTGTGGAAAACAGGAACTTACTGGCACTTAGCTACTCGACAAGACGAATGGGAAAAAATTGAACACACTGGAGTAAGAGAAAAAGCCCAATTGATTGACGCCCGATTGTCTGGTTGCCAATTTCAAACGATAGTCCATGGAGATGCAAAATTGGGTAACTTTTGTTTCTCCTCGGATGGAAAAGAAGTTGCAGCAGTTGATTTTCAATATGTAGGCAGTGGTTGTGGAATGAAAGACGTGGCTTATTTTCTTGGAAGTTGCCTATCCTCCTCAGAATTGGAAGAATTAGAAGAAGAATTGTTGAATTTTTACTTCGAATCACTTCGGATAGCTGCAAGTGCAGAGGTTGGTTTGAATCAACTAGAGCAGGAGTGGAGGGAATTGTATCCTTTTGCAGTAGCAGATTTTACTCGATTTATGCTGGGTTGGATGCCCAGTCACCAGAAAATAAATTCCTATTCGTTGAAGAAAGTGGAAGAGGTGTTGGGGAGTTTTTAAAAAATAATGTAATCTATAAAGCTAGTTGTCCTTTATATAATTACTCAAGATGAACGTGCTTCAGCAGCTTGAAATTATAGCTTTGGGCTGTTTGCAAAAAATGAGAATTCACAAAAAAAAGGGAAGCCAAAACTTCCCTTTTTTTAAATAGATACGATCAATCATTAATCCTCCTTAGTCCAATCCTTCGTGTTCAATTTATGGTAGATAAAGCTCAATTTATTGGCAATGTCGTGATTTTTGTCACGGTCACCGCTTTTTTCTAAGATTTTAGTTTCCTGCTCCATTAAGAAGTTACCCACATCAATCGTGTGCTTTCCTCTTTCAAAAATTCTAATGATGGTAGAAATGTACCAATCGTATTCTACTGGATTCAACTCCTCTTTTACTTCCACCACTCCCCAGCTAGTTTGAAGTACATGCAGCAACATGTCTCTCAAATCTTCGTTTTTTACATCAGTATGTTCTTCGTTTTCTTGCATTAGTTTTCAGTATAATCTACGGTAAGTGTATCGTCAGTTTTAGTAACTTTTACTAATCCCATTTTTGTAAGGGCTTTCATTCCTTTGTCCCATTGTTTGTTACTTAATTGACTTACCGAGTTTTTTAGGGCAGTCAATTCCATCGATTTTTGTGCTTTAATCACCTCAAAAATTGCTTTTTCATTTTCGGCAAGTTCCAATTTTTTCTGTTTACTTTCCGGGCGCATTTGGGGAAAAAACAATACTTCTTGGATAGACTGATTATTCGTAAGGAACATAATAAGACGATCCATACCAATTCCTAAACCTGAGGTTGGAGGCATTCCGTATTCGAGAGCCCTCAAGAAATCATGGTCAATAAATTCTCCTGCTTCGTCATCTCCACGAGCAGCTAATTTCAGTTGTTCTTCAAATCTTTCTCTTTGGTCAATCGGGTCATTAAGCTCACTGTAGGCATTCGCTATTTCTTTTCCGCACACCATCAACTCGAATCTTTCGGTCAATTCTGGGTTTTCGCGGTGCACTTTACATAAAGGCGACATTTCTTTGGGATAATCAGTAATGAAAGTAGGTTGGATGTAGTTTCCTTCGCATTTTTCTCCAAAAATCTCATCAATCAACTTTCCTTTTCCCATGGTTTCATCTACTTCAATTCCCATTCCTCGGGCAGCTGCTCTCAATTCGTCTTCTGATTTTCCTGTGATATCAAATCCAGTAAAATCAATAATAGATTGGGTCATCGTAACACGTTTGTATGGTGCTTTGAAGTCGATGTTATGTTCTCCAAAAGTAGCTTGGGTTGTCCCGTTTACCTCAGTTGCCACATTCTCGAGAAGTTTTTCTGTGAAATCCATCATCCAGTTGTAATCTTTGTAGGCCACGTAAATTTCCATTGCCGTAAACTCTGGATTATGCGTTCGATCCATTCCTTCGTTACGAAAGTTCTTACTAAATTCGTACACTCCGTCAAACCCTCCCACGATCAGTCTTTTCAGGTATAATTCATTGGCAATTCGCATGTACAATGGAATATCCAAACTATTGTGGTGGGTGATAAAAGGGCGAGCAGCGGCTCCACCTGCAATTGGTTGCAGAACAGGAGTTTCTACTTCAAAATAACCCGCTTCGTTAAAGAAATTTCGCATGGCGTTGAACATTTTCGTTCGCTTCACAAATACTTCTTTTACTTGCGGATTTACAACTAAATCTACATACCTCTGTCTGTATCTCAATTCTGGGTTGGTAAAAGCATCGTGTACTTTTCCTTCGCTATCCGTTTTGGGCATTGGCAGAGGTTTAAGCGATTTACTCAGTAAAGTCATTTTCTCTACATTGATCGACTTTTCTCCTACTTGGGTAGTGAAAAGTGTTCCTTCTATCCCAATAAAATCGCCAATATCGAGCATTTTTTTGTATACCTCATTGTACAATGATTTATCTTCTTCCGGACACATCACATCTCGGTTGAAGTATGCTTGAACCCTACCTGCAGAATCTTGAATCGAAGAAAAAGAAGCTTTACCCATGATGTTTTTGGTCATTAGTCTTCCTGCTACAACTACTCGCTTTCCTTCTTCGTAGTTTTCTTTTACCGCTTTGGATAAAGTGTCAACAGGGAATAGGGCAGCTGGATAAGGCTCAATTCCTTGAGCGATAATTTTTTTTCTTGTTTCTCTTCGAATGATTTCTTGTTCGGATAATTCTAAGCTCATTGTTCAACTATATTTGGCTTGGTTTAAATTTGGTTGCAAATATAGGCATTTTGTAGTGAGTTTACTCTTCATTTTTCTCCTTGTTTCAGGTAAGAGAAGAGTAAGAATAAAAATGTGGAGTGAAACTATTTATCAGTTATTTCTTTAACTTTGACAAAATCAATTTTATTTCACCATGAAAGTATCCTTAATTGTTGCAAAAGCGGCTAACGAAGCCATTGGAAAAGACAATGATTTAATTTGGCATTTGCGTGATGACATGCGTTATTTTTCGGATACAACCAAAGGTCATTATGTGATTATGGGTAGAAAAAATTTCGATTCTATTCCAGATAAATATCGCCCTTTACCGGATAGGCCAAACGTAATTGTAACGAGAAATTCTGATTTTGTTGCAGAGAATTGCGATGTGGTAGGTTCTATTGAAGAGGGAATTGAGCTGGCTCGTAAACAAGGCGAAAAAGAAGCGTTTGTGATTGGTGGTGGTCAGATTTATAAAACAGCACTGGAGAATGATTTGCTTGATAAGTTGTACATCACTTATGTGCATCACGAATTCGAGGCAGATGTTTTTTTTCCTAAATATGACAAGTCTATTTGGAAAAAAACAAGCGAAATATTTCACCCTACTGACGAAAAACATGATTTTCCTTTTTCTTACGTTACTTATGAAAAGTATCAATGAAAAAAGCATTAGTTATAGTGGTTGTGATGTTCTCTCTATCGGGTTGGTCTCAAAATGACCGAGAGAATTATGACACACTATATCTCAAAGAGTTTGCGAATGATATTTTCTATCCGTTCACTTTCTCTAATGTAAAAAACCACAATATATACATAAGTAATTTTTATGAGGAAGATGCATGGGTAAATTATTTCCCCAATTCCCCTTTGTTTTTTGGATTGGGATTTGATTATAAATGGATGACCTTTAGTTATGCGTTTCCTATGCAAAGTAAAAAGAAAAAAAAGGGAAGTAATTTTAATCTATTTTACGGCATTAGTCGAAGGAAATTTAGAATTTCTTTAATGTACCAGCAGTATCAGGGTTTTTTTCAACAAGATCCCACTCTCCCTCGCGATTGGTTTGATCAAAATGAAGACTTTCCATTTAGACCAGATATTTCTGATTACATTTTTCAAGGCACTTTTTTTTATTTGTTTAATCACACACGTGTTTCGTACAGATCCTCTTTTCTTTACTTTGAAAAACAGTTGAAAAGCGCAGGGTCTTTTACCTTAGGAACAGATTTTTTTGTCTCCGGAATTACGGCAGACTCCTCTTTGGTTCCTTCTTCGTTAGATTCTAGTTTTGGAGAGGAAGTGAAACGTCAAAAAGCACTGGATGTAAATGTTGGTTTAAAGTTTGGGTACATGTACACGTATGTTTTTCATAAAAATTGGCACTTATCTGGGCATTTTTCTCCCACAATTTACTTGAACAAGGACAGATTGATTCAAGAGATAAATGACCTTGATAGCGTTTCGATTTTTTCTCGTTCTATATTTCTTGGCCTAAGTTATCGATTAGTTTTAGGATATGATAACGACTCTTATTTTGCAGGAATAATGTTTAATGGCACAAATACCCAACAAGATTTTGCTAAGAGTGCATTTAGCACCGATTATTCAGTTCTTGAAGTGTATTTTGGAAAACGAATACAAACTCATGGCGAACAAAAAAAGAAAAGAAAATTCTTTGACTAGTTTTTTACAAAATACAGCAAAGAATACAATCTTGTTAGAAGTTTTAGGAATTGTAAGCGGTTTGTTGTACACCATATTGTACATTAAAGAAGTGAAAATTTGTTTTTTATTCGCAATTATAGGTGCAATTATTTACTCGATACTTTGCATCAAAAAGAAGGTTTATGCCGAAGTGGCTTTACAATTATTTTATATTCCAATGGCAATTTACGGCTGGATTCATTGGGGCGAATACCATACAAATTCTTTTTCGTTCAGTACTCACCTAGTTTTATTGTTTGCCACACTTCTTGCAGTTCTTGGAACAGGATATTCTTTGAAGACTAAAACTGATTCTCAATCACCTTATCTAGATTCTTTTACCACCATTGCTAGTTTTACCGCTACCTGGTTAATGGTTAATTTTGTTCAGGAAATGTGGCTTTACTTTATTGGAGTAAATCTAGTTTCTATTTGGCTTTATTTCCAGAGAGGAATGAGGTTAAGTATTTTACTTTTCGCGTTTTACACCTATATTTCTATCGCGATGTGGCTGGAATGGGAACTGTTTTTTTAAACAGTACAAGAAACAAATTACTCTTTGTTTTTGGAATCGAGTAAAATTGTTACCGGGCCATCATTTGTTGATTCTAGTTTCATGTCAGCTCCGAAAACTCCAGTTTTAACCTCTGAAGTTAGGTGATTTTGAATGCTTCGTATGAATTCCTCATACAATGGAATGGCAACTTCTGGCTGGGCCGAACGAACAAATGAAGGGCGATTTCCTTTTTTGCACGAAGCATACAATGTAAACTGACTTACGATAAGTATTTCTCCTTCTACATCGAGTAAAGATAGATTCATTTTGCCTTGCTCATCCGAAAAAATTCTCATATTTAGTATTTTTCTCACTAGCCAATCGATGTCTTCATTTGAGTCACTTTCTTCAATTCCTACAAGTAGTAAAAGCCCTGTGGAAATGAAAGAGTAGGCATTTTTTTTGATGGTTACTGAAGCTTCAGAAACTCGTTGTAAAAGAATTCTCATGCGCTAATTATTTAGGAGCGTACAAACTTTCTCTAAATCCTGTCGTGTCATCGCCATGAAATAGGTTTAAATAGTTTTCGTACCTAAAATCTGCTATCTCTCCTTGTTCTAAGGCTTCTTTGATGGCACATGCCGGTTCATTTACGTGCACACAATTATTGAATTTGCACTCATTCATTCTTTTCCTCATCTCAGGGAAATAATGGTGAATTTCTTCTTTTTCGATGTCAATAATTCCAAGGCCTTTAATTCCAGGTGTATCAATTATGTGTCCACCAAATTTTAGTTCGTGCATTTCGGCAAATGTCGTGGTGTGTTTTCCTTGGTTGTGCGAATCAGAAATGTCGCTCGTTTTGATGTTTAATGATTGGTCAATCAGGTTGATGAGGGATGATTTTCCTACTCCAGAATTACCGGAAAAAACAGAAGTTTTGTGGGTCATCATGGTCTTAACTTCTTCAATATTTACGTTTTTTTCTACTGAGGTTTTTATGCATTGATATCCGATTTTTGAATAAATTTGAATGAGCGTTTCAAGCTCTTCCAATTCAGTTTTTGATAACAAATCAATTTTATTGAAAATAAGTACTGTCGGGATGTGATAAGCTTCTGCAGTAACTAAAAACCGATCAATAAAGTTGAGGTAGGTTTTTGGATAATTTACGGTAACAACTAAAAACGCTAAGTCAATATTAGAGGCAATGATATGAGCTTTTTTAGATAAATTAACCGATTTGCGGATGATGTAATTTTTTCGAGGTTCAATTTTTACAATCATTCCGTTTTCGTCTTCTTGCAGTTCAATTTGAACAACATCACCGACAGTCACGGGATTGGTGGTTTGAATTCCTTGAAGTCGAAATTTCCCTTTTATTCGACAAGGAACAATCGTCCCGTCCAGTAATTTCACGGAATACCAGCTTCCTGTTGATTTTATGACTAATCCTTTTTTCAATGAGTTATTTTAGAATTCAAAGATAAGGTAATTCTAGTCAAATTAAAATGACTAGTTTGCAGTAGATTTTTGTTTATATAAGTGAAAGTTTGGCTCATTTTTCACTAGGCTAATTTCTTTATTTTGCTAGTACTCTTCTTTTGGATAACTGAGAATGTCTGTTTTAATTGGACTTTTCTGATGTTACATCTTTTTTCGAGGAAAACCACACACTTATGTTCTTGTTGGTTGAAAATTCTTTATTTTTAAAAAATAATTCAAAATCAATTTCGAGGAAATGTCAATAGAAATAAAAAACGTAACCAAAGAATATGGACTTCAAAAAGCATTGAATGAAGTTTCGTTTACGGTAAATAAAGGTGAGATTTTGGGGTTTTTGGGTCCAAATGGGGCTGGAAAATCAACGTTGATGAAGATAATAACGTGTTACATTCCTCCCACATCGGGAACCGTAATTGTGGATGGGTACGATGTGAGAGAGGATTCTCTGGAGATTCGAAAAAAAGTTGGCTATTTACCAGAACACAATCCTCTCTATTTGGATATGTATGTGAAAGAGTATCTTAGTTTTATTGCCGGTATACACAAGCTAAGTAAGAAAAAAGAAAAGGTTGCTAATGTTGTTGAACTAGTGGGATTGGAGCTAGAACAAAATAAACGAATTGGAGAATTATCAAAAGGATACAAGCAAAGAGTTGGGCTTGCTCAAGCGCTTATTCATGATCCAAATGTGCTTATATTGGACGAACCAACGAGTGGATTAGATCCAAATCAATTGGCAGATATTAGAGAGGTTATCAAGAAGATTGGAAAGGAAAAAACGGTTATGTTTTCCTCACATATTATGCAAGAAGTAGAGGCGATATGTGACAGGATCGTCATCATAAATCGAGGGATTTTGTTGGTGGATCAAGATGCTAGCCAGATTATGAAAACTAGTTCTGATCGGCAAATTGTAAAAGTAGAATTTGACCAACAGGTTTCTAAATCGGAATTAAAACAAATTGCTGGTGTAAATAAAGTGAATCAGCTAGAAGGAAATGAGTGGGAAATAACTTCCTTGCAGCCTGAAGATTTAAGGGCTTCTATCTCAAAATTTGCGGGAACGAAGGGTATTCTGGTTCTCTCACTTCAAAAAGAAACTCAAAAGTTAGAAAATATTTTCAAGGAACTTACGCACTAAGTTGAGGTTAGGGTATTGAAATGGAATAAATAATTTGCAATGAAATTTAACATAGTATCGGATTTTAAACCAACTGGAGATCAGCCAAAAGCGATAAAGGAACTAGTGGAAGGTGTGAACTCTGGAATAGAGAGTCAGGTACTTTTGGGAGTTACAGGTTCGGGAAAAACCTTTACGGTAGCCAATGTGATTCAAGAAACAAATAAACCAACTTTGGTTCTTTCCCACAACAAAACGCTGGCGGCTCAATTGTTTGAGGAGTTTACTAATTTCTTTCCAGAAAATAGGGTAGAGTATTTTGTTTCGTATTATGATTATTATCAGCCAGAAGCCTATTTGCCAACAACCGGAACTTATATCGAGAAGGATTTGTCTATCAATGACGAGATTGAAAAATTGAGAATTCGTGCAGCATCAGCTTTACTTTCGGGAAGAAAGGATGTGATTGTAGTTTCTTCTGTTTCATGTATTTATGGCATTGGAAATCCCACAAATTTTAAAGACAGTATTCTGCAAATTAAAGTAGGATTGGTAGTGACGAGAAATACTTTTTTGGCTCAATTAGTAGATAATTTATATTCTAGAGCAGGGTTAGATTTTGAAAGAGGAACGTTTCGTGTAAAAGGGGATACCGTAGATATAAATTTGCCTTATGCAGATTTTTCATTGAGAATAGGTTTTTGGGGAGATGAAATAGAAGAGATTGAAACCATCGAAAATGACAGTGCAAGAAGAATTGAAAAATTTGATGAATACAGCATTTATCCCGCCAATATATTTGTAACGAGCAAAGATACTATCCAGGGAGCAATACACGATATTCAAGATGATATGGTTGCGAGAACTGAAGCATTCAAGGCGGGTGGTCAACATCTTGAAGCAAATAGGCTGGAAGAGCGAGTCACTTTGGATTTAGAAATGATTAGAGAATTGGGATACTGTTCCGGAATCGAAAATTACTCTCGTTATTTTGATGGAAGAGCGGCAGGATCAAGACCCTTTTGCTTGTTGGATTACTTTCCTGATGATTTTTTAATGGTGATTGATGAAAGCCATGTTACACTGCCCCAAATAAGAGCCATGTATGGAGGAGATAAATCGAGAAAAATTAACCTAGTTGAACATGGATTTCGTTTGCCTTCGGCAATGGATAATCGCCCGCTTAAGTTCGAAGAGTTTGAACAAATAACAAAGCAGACTTTGTATGTTTCGGCTACTCCAGCGGATTATGAGCTGGAAAGGGCAGAGGGAGTTTATGTGGAACAATTGATAAGACCAACCGGTTTGTTAGATCCAATTATTGAGGTGAGACCAAGTAAAAATCAAATTGATGATTTACTGGAAGAAGTGCATAAAACCATCGCTAAGAACGAAAGAGTGTTGGCTACTACATTGACAAAGAGAATGGCCGAGGAGTTGCAGAAATATTTAGAAAAAGTAGGTGTAAGAAGCCGATACATTCATTCGGATGTTGATACCTTGGATAGAATTGAAATTATTCAGGATTTAAGAAAAGGAGTTTACGATGTTCTGGTTGGAGTAAACTTGCTGCGAGAAGGTCTCGATTTGCCCGAAGTTTCTTTAATTGTCATACTCGATGCAGACAAAGAAGGCTTTTTGAGGTCGGAAAGGGCGTTGGTACAAACAGTGGGAAGAGCAGCAAGAAATATAAATGGAAGAGTCATTATGTATGCTGATAAAATGACCAACTCGATGCAACGAACCATTGATGAGACCGAGCGAAGAAGAGGTGTTCAAATGGCTTACAATAAAAAGCACGGACTGGAACCTAGACCTATTAAGAAGAATTCGGAAAATACACTCTACAAATTTGAAAACAACCTTGAAAAAGTTGCTTCGATAGCTGCCGAAGAGGAAGTTGAGTATCTGACAAATTCTCAGTTAGAAGAGAATATTAAAATGAGCCAAAAAGCCATGGAAAAGGCTGCAAAAGAATTTGATTTTGTGGAAGCAGCAAGGCTCCGAGATTCCATTAAATCATTGAAGTTAAAATTAGCGAAATAATCAAATTTACTAGTGAAAGCAACCTATACAAGTGTCACTACGTATTTTAAAATATAACAAACAACCTATGAAGAAAATAATTGTACTTTCCTTTTTGTCGTTTCTGTCCTTCTTGTCATATTCACAAGTGACACCGAGTAGTTCTTATCCGTTAATTCCCGGAAAAACAGTTCCTTTTGACGGTGAAAAATGTGCTTCCCATTACATGGATGAATTTTTAAAACGATTTGATCCAGCCTATTCACTTAATAGACAAATGATCGAACAGCACACGCAACAAGTATTGTATAATTCGTCTGTTTCTCGATCTGGCGGAGTGAACAGAGGAGTAGTTTACACTGTTCCGATTGTGTTTCATGTTTTACACGAAGGTGAAGCTGTTGGAGATTCTACTAACATTTCAGATGCTCAAATATATTCTTGTATTGCTGCCCTTAACCGAGATTTTAGAAGAAATTCAGACGATGGGGGGATTGCTCAATCGGGACCTTTGGGTGCCGATGCCGAAATAGAATTTTGTTTGGCAAGAAGAGACCCTAGCGGAAATTTTACAACGGGAATTACAAGGCATGACATGTCTGGAGTACAAGGTTATTTGGATAGTGGTGTGTATCATAATAATACATGGCGAAGTGATGCTTCGATGAAAGCAATGGTTCAATGGAATCCAGCACAGTACATCAACGTGTGGGTGGTAAACAAAATAAAAAGCACGACTAATATATACCAAGGAGGTGGTGGTGGAGTTATAGGGTATGCTACGTTTCCAGGTGGATCAGTAGCTTCTGATGGTGTTGTGATTCGATTTAGTGCCACAGGAAATGATATTTCGGGAATTAACGGTTTCAATCTTTGGTCGGCCACCAACGATAACAGAGTTTTAACGCATGAAATGGGTCACTATTTTAATCTGTATCACACCTTTCACAACACAAGCTCATGTTCTGTTTCTACTCCTTGTGCCACCTCTGGTGATTTGTGTTGCGATACCCCCCCAACAACTGTCGGAACGGGTAATGCCTGTGTTACATTGGCATGTCCACTTGATAACAAAGAAAATTATATGCAATATCAGAATGGCGCTTGTGCATCAGATTTCACACCCAATCAAATTTCAAGAATGAGGGCCGTGTTAGTGCCAGGTGGTGCTCGACACTCTTTAACAACGAATCAGAATTGTTTGTCCCCTTACCAAGTAAATCCAACATTAGCTAGTGTTTTTTACCCAAAAGACACGGTATGTTCAAATATAATACCTGGCTTTGCTGTGGTATGCAACGGAGGAAATGATACCTTAACAAGTTTTCAAGTGAATTATGATATTGATGGCGGTATTTCGAATGTTCATTTTTGGACGGGAAAAATAGGACCGTTTGAATGCGATACTATTGCCCTAGCAGCTTTGGCAACATCTGTAGGCCCTCATACCTACAATGTTCGGGTTGATTCAACTCTCATCAATGGAACTTTAAATGACGGATTTCCAGGTAATAATATGATGTCAACTGGATTCGTCTCAAAAAGTGGATTCGCTGTCTTAGTTGATATTACGACTGATTGTAGTGCACAAGAAATTTCTTGGTTAATCAGAGATACAAATGGCACAATAAAATTGAGTGGAAATGGGTATTCACAACAAGTTCAAAATATATTTGAAACGGCTTGTCTAGATTCAGGTTGTTACGAGTTTGTCATTTATGATACTTGGGGTGACGGGCTTCAAGGAAAGGGATTTTGTCCTACGAATGGTAAGTTTACTGTAACCGATGCCGGAACAGGCCAAGTAATTGCAAAAACAATAAACCCTAATTTTGGCGATTCGTTAATCACCTCATTCTGTCTGCCATATAGTACCTCATTAATTCCTGGTTTTACAGGCTGTGATACTGTTTATCCCGGTTATCCGGTTTATTTGATGGATACTTCAATTTCTTTCCCAGCAGCTTTCAAATGGGATTGGGATTTTGGCGATGGAACAACTTCTTCTCAGAAAAATCCTGTAAAAAGTTATCCAACAGTGGGAACCTATAATGTAAAGTTGGTAGTGGAGAATGCGGCATTGAAAGATTCAATAACCAAAGCTGGTTGTGTTGTTGTTATTCCAACTCCTCCAGGCTTTTGTGATACATTGTACAATTATAATGAATTGCAAGACTCCATGATTTTTTACAAACTATTAGGGACATGGGGGTACTATCCTGGTCACAACGGTGCCAATATCACTGGCTATGCAGAGCCATTTACATTAACTGGAGCAACAAACTCCGTGCAGCGATTGGTTTTGCCAGTAGTACAAGCAGATGCAGGAACGGCAAACTCCTCTTTTGTGATTAATATTTTTGATGATAATGCTGGATCGCCAGGTGCTGTTCTCTCCTCAGATACTATTCGAATCAATTCTTTAGTTGCTGGAGTAAGTAATGAGATTTATTTGACTACCCCTCCATTTATTACAGGTAATTTTTGGGCCGGAATAGAATTGGAATATGGCAATGGCGACACTCTTGTAATAACCACAGCCAATAATAGAATTGGCGGAGTAAATACAACTTTTGTTAAAACTGGAGGAATCTGGCAAAGTTCTAATGTTGTGGCGGCAATTAATACTTCTTTGGGGATTCGAGTAATATACACTGACTTACCTGCAACAGGCACCTTGAATGTGTCAAGAAATAGGCTGTGCCAGGGTCAAACTGCCAATTTTAGTGCCACAGGTCTGGCGAATTATGATTCGTTAAAATGGTTTTTCCCTGGTGGCACACCCAATTTTTCAACGAATACTACCCAAGCTGTAACATATAGTACACCAGGAATCTACAAGGCTATTTTATACCTTGAAGGAGTTTGTTCCAATGATAGTTTGATTACGACTATTATTGTAGATACCTCTGGAGCAACTGCAAGTTTTACAGAGTCATCCTTAACTATTTGCGAGCAAGATTCCGTTTCGTTTGATGGAACTTTAAACGGATCTGGAACAATCTATTGGTCTTATCCAACAGGTATTCCTTCAGTATCCAACCAAGAGGATAATACGGTGTTTTTCTCTACGCCAGGAGTTTATCCAATAAAAATGAAAGTGGATAACGGTTGTGGAGCTGACAGTGTGATTAAAACACTTACCGTAAGAAGTTATCCGAGTACGACTATTTCTCCCTCAGATACTACTATTTGCAATGGTTCATCGATTGCCATTACCATAAATGGAGGAACAAGTTACTCATGGAGTACAGGAGGTTCCACTCAAACCATATCAGTATCGCCTTCGGCAACTACTCAATATTGGGGAGTGGGAAGTAATGCAAATTGTGTAGGAGATACAGCCTATGTGACAATAACGAACAATCCCATTCCGAATGTTGTTGCGAATGCAAATCCAACTATAGTCTGTTTAGGAAGTGCCATTTATTTTAGTATGGTCGGTTCTAATGCAATTACTTATGATTGGGATTATGGAGATGGAACAACTACTTCAGTGCCAAATGCTTCCCATATTTATTCTGTTCCAGGCACCTACACAGCTACAGTGAAAGGTACTTTTGGACTATGTGATAGTTCATCGAGTATTCAAGTTGTTGTGAACGATTGTACAGGGTTAGAAGAAGATAATTTTGCATCTTCCATCGTGGTGTATCCAAATCCAGCGAATAGATATTTGAATATTTCTATTCTTGAGAGCAAAATGGATAAAGTGAATATGTCAATTTTTAATAGTTCTGGTCAAGTTGTTTACAACTCTGTCATCAATACGAAAACAGCACAAACCACTCTAGATGTGAACGGATTTAGCGAAGGTGTTTATTTAATTCGGTTTAATTCAGAGGAGAAAGTAGTAACCAAAAAGCTAATTATCGTGAAATAAGGATTCTTCAAATGAAAAACATAAACTCCATTCGCTCAGTCGAATGGAGTTCTTTTAGAAGAGGAAAAAAGATATCAATCTATTCTGGGGACTTATTCATGAATAATTTTGTCAGCTTTACAACGGTCAGGGTGATTAACAAGGGTATGAGAATTTTCAGTTAACGAAAATCCGATTTAGAAATAAATCGGATTTTTTTATTTGAGTCTGTAAAAAGCGAATTTACCATCATCCTGCATTTAAGTTCAATTGCCAAAACTATCTTTTAATAAGATAAATTTTATTCATGGTGATTTCCTTCCATTTTTCCTAAAAGCAGGAGGGATTAGTAATCGTAAACCACATAGAATAATAGTTGCAATCAAGTCATTGGACCTATTTTATTCTTTGATACATCTGACTGAACCTCCGCTTGATTTTGGTATATCCCCTGTTGCCGAATTGCCTGATTCAGAGTTTAGCATACGGGCGAATGAACCGATACTTGTACTGCTCAAATAGTAAGATGAAGACCCTTCATAAACTATTTGTCCAAGGCTAAAAGTTCTAGCGCCTGCCGCAGGAAGTTTAAGCGGAGAGGCAAAAGCCACAGCCGAATTATTAGTAACTCATCTACTTCATTCATGTTTTGAGAGACGAAGGTCAAAGAAAAAGAGGAGACAGAGATGTTCTTCTCTTTTTTTTATTCTCAAAAAGTAATGAAAGGTTGAGTGAAATTCTTGTTTAAGTAGAATCCCAAAATAAAACTGCCCAAGGTCTGACACAGTTATACAAAAGAAAAAGCCTAACTACTTAGTAATTAGGCTTTTAATTCAATCTCTCGATCTATTTAAGCGGTCCGGACGGGACTCGAACCCGCGACCCCCTGCGTGACAGGCAGGTATTCTAACCAGCTGAACTACCGGACCGACTTGCTCTGTTTTCAAGAGCGATACAAAAGTACTATTTTAATTTTAATCTCAAAATAATTTCGAGATTAAATATGTTATTATTTATATAGTTTTCTATCAAGACTCATCCAGGCCCCACCATTGTGAACTTCTTTGAATCCTTTGGCTTTCAAAATTCCTTTGGCAGATGCGCTTCTCATTCCACTCGCACAACAAGTAATAATAGGAGTTTCCTGTTTTCCTTTTAGCTTTCCCTCATTTTTACGCAATCCTTCTACCGGAATGTTGATTGATCCTTCTATATGACCTGATTTGTACTCTGCCGCTGTTCTTACATCTACAACAATGGCTCCATTCGATACTAGTTCGTAATAATCGGGTTTGGTTCCAAGACCCAATAAATTTAATATAGATTTAATCATAAGTTACGCTTTGTAAAAGTTAACATCCATCCATCCGCCACCATTGTAGCATTCTAGTCCTTCATTCGATAATAGTTGTTGAGCCATTCCGCTTCTATTTCCTGAGGCGCAGCAAAGAACTAAAGGTTGTTTTAATGATTTTACTTCCTCCAATCTGTCCATTATTTCTTGAACGGGAATATTTACTGAGCCGGTTACATTGCCTCCCATAAATTCACCTTGAGTCCTTACATCTAAAATTGTTCCTTCGTTGTTTTTTATTATTTCTTCAATATTCATATCGTTTGTTTTTAATTGTGTGTCAAAAATAGAAGATTTAGATCAACACATTAGTAACAATTGTCACCTATGCAGTTATTCTACACTTTATTACTAAATTTGGGTTATCGAAAATAAGACAATATCAAATATGAATCAAGAATTACGACAAAATTACGGGTATTTACTAGAGGAAGAATTGTTGGGGGAAATCGAAAAAAACGCTTTGTTTAAAGATTTTGAGCCGGGAGAGGAGATAATTCGTCAAGGTCAGTACATAAAAAGTATTCCTCTGCTCATTTTAGGCACTATAAAAGTTTCTCGACAAGATGAACTGGATGAGGAGGTGATGTTGTATTACATCGAGGAAGGGGAGACTTGTGCAATTTCCATGAATTGTTGCCTAGGCAATTCAAAAAGTCAAATTGTTGCAAGGGCCGAAACTGAAACCAAGCTTTTGATGATTCCGGTAGAATATATGGATGACTGGATGGCTCGATTCAAATCTTGGCGAGAATTTGTTTTGAATTCTTTTCAAGCCAGATTAAACGAGGCTATTCATACAATCGATTCGTTGGTGTTTTTGAAAATGGAGGAGAGGCTGGTGAATTACCTACGAGATAAAACAAAAATTGTACACGACACAAAAATTCCTATAACGCATCAAGAAATAGCGCAAGATTTTCACACCTCGCGAGTCGTTATTTCACGCTTGTTAAAAAAACTCGAAGTGGAGGAAGTATTGAAGCTTCATCGCAATTCTATAGAAGTACTGAGTTTATAGCATAAAAAAAAGTCCTTTCGAAACCGAAAGGACTTTTTTTACTTATAATAAATAACAACTGTACTTATTCTCCTGCTACTTCAAACTCAGCTTCAGTCATCACTTCTTTATGAAGTTTGATTGTTGCTTTGTACTTCCCAGTAGTTTTAATAGGCTCGTTGTGAATTTTTATATGCTTTCTTTCAATGCTGAACCCAGCGCTTACGAAAGCTTCAGCTACTTGTACGCTTGTCACAGAACCAAATATCTTTCCGTTTTCACCTACTTTTGCTATTACTTTTACATTGCTCTTTTCTAGTTTGTCTGCAATTGCTTGAGCTTCGTCAATAATCGCTTTCTCTTTGTGAGCTCTTTGTTTTACGTTTTCTGCGTGCATTTTCTTTGCAGAAGGAGTTGCTAAAATTGCCAAACCTTTTGGAAGTAAAAAGTTTCTTCCAAATCCAGATTTAACAGTTACCAAATCATTTTTGTCTCCTACATGCTCAACGTCTTGTTTTAATATAACATCCATCTTAATAAGGTTTTTTTATTTTTTGTATAAATCTGTAACGTAAGGCATAAGTGCAAGATGTCTTGCTCTTTTAATAGCTTGTGCTACTTTCCTTTGGTATTTTTGAGAAGTACCAGTTAATCTTCTTGGTAAAATTTTACCTTGCTCGTTTACTAGCATTGATAGGTAGTCAGCGTTTTTGTAATCAATGTATTTGATTCCGGCTTTCTTAAACCTACAGTATTTTTCTTTTTTAACTTCAATATCAATCGGAGTTAAGTATCTAATGTCTGTTTTGCTCATCGTTTGAAATTTTTAAAATTAGTTTTTCTCAGCTTTCATTCTTGACTCTCTCACTCTGGCCCATGCTAATGCATGCTTGTCAAGTGCTACTGTCAAAAATCTGATTACTTTCTCGTCTCTTTTGAAGGCTATTTCGAGCTCTTCTATCAAGCTTCCATCTTCAGTAGAGTATTCAAACATATGATAAAATCCAGTGGATTTTTTCTGAATTGGATAAGCAAGCTTCTTCAATCCCCAATTTTCTTGGTTATCGATTTTAGCACCACTTTTCACAATAATGTCTTTGAACTTATCTACTGCTTCCTTTACCTGAACATCAGATAAAACGGGAGTTAGAATGAAAACAGTTTCGTAATGTTTCATAGTGTTTATTTTGGTTTTTAAATTTTAAGAGTGCAAATCTACTCTTTTACTTTCAATTTTCCAATGTTTCTCTTGCTTTATTACCCATCTTTGTTTCGTATTTTATTAGTATTATTGACATTCAAAACAAAATGTAGAGGAAATTACTCTCTTTTAACAAGCAAAAACCATGAGCACAAAATGTATTACAACCCTTGTATTTTTCATTATAAGTTTCACTTCAATGTCGTTTCAAGCGGAGTCCGTTACTGCCCAGTCCATTGACAAAAGCACTTGCCAAGTGCTTGAGTCTAACAAGCTGCCATCTATCGTTTATCTCAATCAGGGTAACCAATTGGTTGTGGACTTGTTGTCCAGGCAAAATAATTTTGCACCTTCACTTTATATCGATTACAATGATTCCGTATATAAAACAGAAACTTCTGGTTACATCAAATTGTCAGATTTAGAATTAGGAGATAATTCTCTTTCCATATACCAGTTCAATGGATTAGAGAAAGTCTCCTTGTTGAAAAAAAACTTCAAGGTGAAAACGAAAGAGCCTCTTATTAAAAATGATGCTGTTGTCCTTGGATTACTTTTGTTGTTGTTGGCCTTTATTTTTAAAACGGAGGGAAGTAACTTACCGTTTTTCCAAAAATTCTATCGGGTGGTACCAGCTCTGTTGTTGTGCTATTTTTTACCTGCATTTCTCAATACTTTTGGTGTGGTGTCTGCAGATGAATCGAGACTTTATTTTGTGGCAAGCAGGTATTTGTTGCCGGCCAGTTTGGTGCTGCTGTGTTTAAATATAGATATCGATGGAATACGAAAATTAGGGTCAAAAGCTCTAATCATGTTCTTTACAGCGACTGTAGGAATTGTCATCGGTGGGCCGATAGCTATGTACCTAGTTTCACTAGCTTCTCCCGATATTTTGAACGATGAAATTTGGAGAGGTTTAGCAACTGTTGCTGGTAGTTGGATTGGTGGAGGTGCTAATCAAACCGCTATGAAGGAAATATATGGAGCAAGTGATCAGTTGTTTAGTGCAATGATTGTGGTGGACGTATTTGTTGCCAATGTTTTTATGTCGGTTCTCCTTTTCGGAACTGGCTACAACAAAAGACTCAACAGGTTCTTTAAAGCAGATGATTCGGCTATCGAAAATTTAAAAAACAAAATGGAATCGTTTCAGAAAAAAATGGCGAAAGTTGCCACATTCAAAGATTTGATGTTTTTGTTGGCCCTTTCTTTTGTTTCCATTGGCTTGGCTCATTTTTTATCCAATCTTATTAGTCCGCAGATTTCAGGTTGGTTGGATAGCATAAAGGAATCCTCGCCAATGACCTCTGTACTATTTACCTCTTTCGGTAGTGGTTTTTTCTGGCTCATTGTTTTTTCTACCATTTTTGGAATTGTTCTTTCATTTACCAAGGCCAGAGAGTTTGAAGGAATTGGTGCCTCCAAAATAGGGACTGTATTCTTATATTTGTTAGTGGCCACCATAGGAATGAAAATGGATATTTTTGAATTAATAAACAATTGGGGGATTTTTAAGTTTCTCATTTCGGTAGGTTTGATTTGGATTACGATTCACGCTCTATTTCTTTTTATCGTTGCAAAAATCATAAAAGCTCCCTTCTTTTATGTAGCAGTTGGTTCACAAGCAAATATTGGAGGTGCAGCATCGGCACCCGTTGTGGCCGCAGCATTTAGTCCGGCTTTGGCTCCAGTAGGAGTGTTGTTGGCAGTATTGGGCTATGCAGTGGGTACTTTTGGAGCAATTGCTTGCGCCATTATGATGCAGTATTTGTCGGTTACTGGGTAGAATGAATTTTAATCAGAAAATAGAAAATTATGTTTTGGGTAACTTTTCTGTTAATCACTTACCTGAAATAGTTTTAACTGGAATTGAAGAAGAGTTGGAATCTGAATCACTTCTGAAAAAGAGGTTATTCTCCAATATGAAGAATATCTTTTTTCTTTAATAAATCCTCAACGGATTCTCTTACATCTTCATCATCTACACAACAATCTACTGGGCAAACTGCAGCGCATTGTGGCTCCTCGTGAAATCCTTCACATTCCGTGCATTTATCTGGAGAAATAAAATAAACATCCATATCAACTGGTTCTTGATATTCGTCAGCATTTACCTCTTTTCCATCGTATAGTTTTACCATCCCCTTGAGGCCTGTTCCATCTGAAAATTTCCAATCGGCACCTCCTTCATAAATTGCGTTATTTGGACATTCTGGCTCGCATGCCCCGCAATTGATACATTCTTGTGTTATAATTATTGCCATCGATCATTCTATTTTTTACAAAATTAATACAATCTTCATGGATTGTCTATTATTTGGAGAGTTATTTTACTGATGTTTCTCAGTTTAGGGCAAAGGAATCGCTTTCTTTCAATCGATTAACTACAGATTGTTTTTATCTTTGTAACATGAACATAGAAGAAAGAAAAAATGCTTTTGTACAGCTGGGTAAGGTGTTGAGTAATTTTACCGAAAAAAATCTTTGGGAGAGCCATGCTTGCGGATTGACGAAAGAAGAATTTGAGGAGTTTGAAACAACCCTTGTTAGGGCAAAAGTTTTGAACCCTTGGTTTACAGAAGATCAAGTAAGAAAGGCAATTTCTGGTATTGTTTCTATGTTGGACAAATCCAGGCTAGAGCAATGGATAGATTCTTATGAATCTCTAGAAGAAACCAACAAAGCAATAGGTGTTGTGATGGCCGGGAATATTCCTATTGTGGGTTTTCATGATTTTCTTTGTGTCTTAATTTCTGGAAATAAGTTGGCTGCCAAATTATCTTCCGAGGACAAAATTTTATTGCCAATGATTTCCCAAGTTTTGATTCAACTGGAACCTAGGTTTCAGGATCACATAGAGTTTGTAGAGAGGCTTCAGGGCTTTGATGCTGTAATTGCAACTGGAAGTAACAATTCGGCTCGCTATTTCGAATCCTATTTCAAAGAGTATCCTGCAATTATCAGAAAAAATAGAACAAGTGTGGCTGTTTTTACCGGAAACGAAACGGAAGAGGAGCTAACTGCTTTTGCCGAAGATGTTTTTTTATATTTCGGAAAAGGGTGCAGAAATGTAACGAAAATTTATGTTCCCAAAGAATTTGATTTAAATAAGTTGTTCCAAGCATTTTACCCTTACCAAGAAATCGTGAATCACAATAAATATGCAAACAATTATGATTACAACAAGGCGGTATATTTAATGAATCAGGTAGAACTGATAGAAAATGGATTTTTATTGATGAAACAAGACTCCTCTTTGCATTCTCCCTTGAGTGTGCTCAACTACGAATACTACAATTCACTGGACGAGGTGATTTCTCAATTAGAAGAGAAAAAAGATACTATCCAATGTGTGGTGGGCACTAATTTCACTCCATTTGGAAAGGCCCAGACTCCTGATGTTTCAGATTATGCTGATGGCGTGGATACATTGGAGTTTTTATTGGCTCTTAAATAACCTCTTGTCAGAATAAAAGCAATCAAACAGAATTTTTTATATTAAATTGAATATTTTTTGGCAATATTATAGCTAAGAACACAACAACTAAAAATTGAAAAAAATGAAAATACTTCTACAATTAAAACTTGCCTTTTTATTGGCTGTCTATTTTTCAAATAGTGCTTATTCACAATTTACAAATCCAGATTGGGATACCAAATGGAATTTAGGTTTCAATATGGGAGGAGTTTGGCAAGATGGCGATGTACTTCTTGATAGGCCTGGATTTGGTTACGGATTTACTCTAGGCAAAGGAATTTATGAATCTCAAGGGAAGTTTTGGAGCGTAGATGTGAGGTTTCGATACCTGAAAGGAAGAACTTTTGGACAGAATCTGTCGCTAACCGATTCTGCCGATATTGATGACAAATCTTTATATGCTATCGGTACAACGAATTACAAAGCAACTCAGGGATTGTTGTATTTGAATACGGAAACAGTTTTGCATGATTTCTCCATGGAAGCAGTTATAAATTTTCATGCTTTGAGGGAACGAACGGGTATTTTACTTTCGGTTTTTGGAGGTGTAGGAATTACGGATTACAGAACAAAAACGGATTTGTTGTATACTCCTGATGGTCAGAATTTTGATAAAATGTATGATTTTTCTTCCATAGATTCTAATTCGGCAACTAAGTCTGATTTTAGAGACTTACAAGACGGAGATTACGAGTCATTTGCACCCTTTAGCGAAGACAAAACAATTCGGTTGATGCCATCGTTGGGAATAGGGTTGGGATACCAGTTTTCACCTCAATGGTCTATTGGTTTTGAGCATAGAGTAACTTTTACGTTACAGGATAAATTTGATGGATTGGAGCAACCAGGAACACAATTTTTGCAATGGGGAGATCACGATAAATATCACTACTCTTCAATTTTTTTGAGGTGGAATATTTTTAAGGGGAAAACGTCAACAACTACCACAACAAGAAATTGTCCACCACCTTATATACAAATTTCTGATTTACCAGAGGTATATGAAGTAAACGAAAAGTTAATTCAAGTGAGAGCCAGAGTTACCAAAATTAATTCGAACAATGACGTAATTTTGGTAGTAAACGACCAAATTGAACAGACCATTTACAACAGAAATACCGATTACGTTGTAGGAACTGTTCAATTAATTGAGGGAAGAAATAAAATTTATTACTTAGCTACCAATCAATGTGGCGAATCAATGGATAGCGTGATCGTCATTTACAATCCAAATTATTGTCCAAAGGCAGAAATTACAATTTCGCAACCTCTCACAGATAGTGTGTCGAGCAAAGAACTGACTTTGGAGGCGGAAGTACTTAGATTACAAGAGGGTACAATTGAAGTAAAACTGAATAAGGAAGTTGTTACCCACAATTATACTGATTATTCCAAAAAACTAACAGCCGATTTGACTTTGAAAGAAGGGTTGAATTCCATTGAAATTAAAGCAATAAACAAATGTGGAGATACGACTGTGACTGCTCAATTGGTTTATTTCTGTGTTTCTCCATCGGTAGCTATTACGAGACCTTCTTCGGGAGCTGAGATAGAAAATTTATCTGCTAGCTTTTCTGCAATTACTCGTCACATTCAAAAAAGTGATCAAGTAACTGTGCAATTAAATGGCACTAATATTTCCTTTGATTTTGACAACAAAACTCTCAGAATAACGGGGGCAATGAATCTTGCTGTGGGAGAAAATAAACTTGCAATCACTGTGAAGAACGACTGCGGAACTGATTCAAAAACTATTCTGTTTGATTACAAGGAGCCTTGTTATTTGCCGATAGTCATGATTTCGGAGCCGATGATCAATACTACGGTTTCCAATCCAACTTTCAATTTTGAGGGGTCTGTTACGAATGTAACTCAATCTGATATTAAATTAACGGTAAACGGCAGGCCAATGTCTTTTACATTTAATAATGCAAATGGAGATGTATTGGCTGCTCTGAATTTAGTGCAAGGAACTAATTCAATAGTGCTTTCGGCTTTGAATCCTTGCGGTACAGATCAAGAATCGGTGCAAATTATCTATGATTGCCCAGCTCCAATTGTTACTATTTCTTCTCCTCGAAACGGTTTTGCTTCACCTAATTCCAACCTTGCTCTTCAAGGAAATGCTGCGAACGTAAGGTTAAAGAACGAATTGTCGATTTTGGTCAATGGGGTTTCTGTTCCGTTTACATTTAATCCAAACGGAAATTTTGCTTTAGTTTCTTCTTTGAAACCTGGTCAAAATACGATTACGGTAAGAGCATTAACCGCATGTGGCGAAGATGTAAAAACAATTTTGGTTACTTACGATCAACCCTGTCCTCAACCTTTTGCCACTATCAATTCTCCTATTAATGGCTCAAATTTATCGGTTAGTTCTCTTACGCTTACCGGAACTGCAGTGAACATCAATAACCAATCTAATATGACAGTTCGGCTAAACGGAATGAGTCAATCATTCTCTTGGAACCCTGGTAACCAAATGTACACTTCTGGACTTAATTTGAGGGAGGGAACAAACACAATAGTTGTAACGGCTAACACGAATTGTGGTTCTGATTCCAAAACTATTTCTGTGGTGTACACCAAAGCATGTCCCAAACCAACTGTGGCGATAACGAGTCCGAGCAATGGACTTAACTCCACTTCTTTGTCTGTTCCTTTTACTGGCGCGGTTACTAATATTCAGTCGGCCTCACAGGTTCAGTTAAGGATTAATGGAAGTAGTGTGAACAGCAATTATAATCAGGCTACAGGAATTGTAACAGCAACTATAAATTTAGTCTCTGGAAGTAATTCTATTGAATTAATAGCAACAAACAACTGTGGTGTTGAGAGAGCAAACAGAACGATTTCTTACAGATGTCCTTTGCCTACCACAAATATTTCTGCTCCAATGAACGGGATGACTTACTCGACCAATCAAGTTAATTTTGAAGGGTTTGTAAGCGGTGTTTCTACTCAGTCTCAAGTATCAATTTTGTTAAACGGAAATCCGATATCATTTGTTTATGATGCCAGAACTAGCAAGTTTTCTGGCGTAATGAATTTGGTAATTGGAAACAACACCTTGATTTCTACCGTTACAAATCAATGTGGGACAGACTCTAAAACTGTTACAGTTACTTACAGCAAGCCATGTCCTTCTCCATCGGTAAGTATTTCTTCCCCTACTAATGGAAGCACAAATACTTCGGGCACTGTTCAGATTTCAGGAATTGTGACGAATATGATTTCACAATCAGATTTGAGCTTGAAGTTGAACGGAAATCCACTGAACTTTTCTTACAACGGAAGTACGAGAACTTATACCGCGAATGGAAATTTACAAGCCGGAAACAATACGATTGTAGCTTCAGTTGCAACAAATTGTGGGACAGACTCTAAAACTGTTACAGTTACTTACAGCAAGCCATGTCCTTCTCCATCGGTAAGTATTTCTTCACCTACTAATGGTGCTAAACTAAGTGCTAATAACGTTTCCATTAGTGGAATTGTCTTGAATATTTCAAATAAGTCCGACATGGAAATTAAAGTGAATGGCAGACCAGTGTCATTTACTTTTAACGGATCCACTAAAAGATACTCTGCAAATTCAACTTTAAGAGTTGGGAAGAATAGTGTGTCTGTTTCTGCAAATACAAATTGTGGTAACGACAATAAGACGATAACCTTGGAGTATTCGGAACCTTGTAAAAGTCCATCTGTGAAGGTGAATTCTCCAAGAAATGGGGATAAATTATCTTCAAGTTCTGTTATGTTGAAAGGAACTGCAATCGGGATTAAAAATAACAGCCAACTATCAGTCACAGTTAACGGGAGAGTGGTTAACACTAATTTTTCTTCCTTGACATATGAATTCATGGCTTCTATCAGTTTAAATCCGGGAAACAACACAGTTGTGGTAAAAGCAGAAAATGAATGTGGAGAAGATTCAAAGTCTATTCGTCTTACCTATGAGCCTCCATGTCCTAAGCCCACAGTTAGAATTCTTACTCCTTCAACTAACTCTAGTGTGAAAGGAAATAAAGTCACTCTAACAGGTATTGCAACGAATTTGGTTAACTCCTCAGACTTGGAATTGAAGGTAAATGGAGTTACTCGACCAGTTAATTATAACTTTTCAACCAAATCATTTACAGCTTTGGTCACATTAAATTCTGGGTCATTCAATACAATTAGCGTTTCGGTAGCCACAAACTGCGGAACCGAAAGCAAATCGATAAAGGTTAATTCTGTCGTAGTTCAAAAACCAGTCGTGCGAGTAGAATATCCCAGCTCAAACTCCACAACTATTGCTGGGACTCAATCTAAAATTTTTGGTTCAGTGTCAGGTATTTCTGGCTCGTCTCAATTTGAAATTAAAGTTAATGGTTCGAAAGTGACTAGTTACACCTTGTCAAATCAAGGCTCAGATAATTTTACATTCAACGGCCTGTTAACACTAAATCCTGGAAGGAATAATATTTCTATCAAAGCAACTCACAGCTCTGGAGGAGTGGAGTTAGTGAATAAAGTGATACAGGTAAATACTCCTAAAAATGTTGTCTCGCCTAAAGTAGAAACGACTAAATCTCTGGAAAAAACACCTGTGAAGAATTCACCAACCCGACAACCAAATAAGAGGTAAGTGGATAAAAAAATGGCAAGCAAGCAGCAATGTCTGAAGTCTTGGTGATGGGTTATTTAAACCAATTTCTTTTATTTATCATGTTAATAGAGAGAATTGGTTCGACTTCTGTTACGATTAAAAAAGTATAAAACCCATTTTCGGCATATTTACAAGGAAAGTGCTCAAAGTTCATTTCGTAAATTCCGGCAAGGAAAGTGAGAGAAATTTTTTGTTTGGAATTAGATTTAAAATTATCCAAATAAAAAATAGACTGGATTTAGAAATCATTTTCAGCGAAGCGATTTTATTATTTATTTTTTCAACTCACGTAAACGGTTATTATTTTAACTTACCTGCAATGAATCCAGTAGTCCAGGCAGCTTGAAAGTTATAACCTCCTGTGATGCCATCCACGTCCATTACCTCGCCAGCAAAGTAGAGATTCGGAACTACCTTACTTTCCATAGTTGAAAAATTGATACTTTCTAAACTCACACCTCCGCAAGTCACAAACTCTTCTTTAAATGTGGTTTTTCCTTCTACAGAATATACATCATTTTTAAGGATATTACATAATTTGTTGAGGTCTTTCTTGCCCATTTCATTCCATTTTTTACTCAATGGAATCTCTGCTTTAAGAATCAAGAAGTGCCATAATCTTTCGGGTAGGAGGTAAGCTCTATAGTTTTGTATTTGTTTTTTAGGAGCAGTTTTTATGATATTTCTTAACTCTTGCATCACAGATTCGTAACTCTGAACATTAACCCAATTTACTTGTAGTTTAGCTTTATATCCGGCTTCGGCTAAAATTCTAGCACCAAATGCCGAAAGCTTTAAAATAGAAGGGCCACTCATTCCCCAATGTGTTACAAGTAGCGGTCCGTTAGATTTTAGCTTAGTTCCCTGGATAGCTGTGAGCGTATGTTCAACCACAATACCCATTAGCTCAGTTACAGTTTCATTGGGCATATTAAAAGTAAATAATGAAGGGACAGGAGCTTCAATTTTGTGTCCTAACTTTTCTAGCCATACAAGGCCTTCTTTCTTTGGAGAACCACCTGTTGCTACAATTACTTTGTCAAATTCATGCACGAGTTCATTTCCTCTGAATAGGATTTTAATTGTACCATCTTGAGGAATGAGTTGTTCTACCAATCTTCCTGTTTCTATTTGAATACCTAATCTTTCGGATTCGGTCATAAAACAATCGATGATGGACTGAGAGTCCTGTGATACAGGAAATACACAATTGTCCTCTTGTGTGACCAAGGGTACATTTCTTTCTTCAAACCATTTGATTGTATCTTGAGTATAAAATTCTCTAAATACTTTTTTGAGTTTTTTTTCGCCTCTGGGATAAGCTTTGGATAGTTCAGCAATGGATGTACAACCATTGGTGACATTGCATCTCCCTCCACCAGATATTTTTACTTTTGATAAGAGTTTTTGAGATTTCTCTAAAATAACTACTTCGGCATCTGGATGATTCTCCTTTGCTTGTATCGCAGAAAAAAAACCTGCAGCACCTCCACCAATTATTCCTATTTTCATAGAAGCAAAAGTAGTAAAAGAACTTATCGAGTAAGGGTTACATGTCCTATTTTTTCGAAACTTTCCGTAGATAGTTTTTCTTTTCCTACTATTCTCCAAATGTAAACTCCGTTTGGAGCTTCTTTTCCGTTGTAGGTTCCGTCCCATTCAAAATCTATTTCTGGTGACGTAAATAATAACTCACCCCAACGGTTAAATATGTAAATTTCATATTCTTCCACAGAATTGTTATTGAAAATCACACTAAATTTATCATTCAGTCCATCGTCATTTGGCGTAAATGAATTTGGAACCCAATAGCTTAATGGATTTTTTATTGTTACGTTCTTTGTGATTTGATCAGTACATCCACCTTCGTTGTCAACAAAAAGGGTTATTGGATAAACTCCTCCATCGGTTTTTGGAAAAATGTAAAAGTCATCTTGATTGGTTGACCCTCCCAGTCCTGCAAAATCCCAGAAATATAATGTTGCACCTGTTGATTGATTGGTAAAATTAACAAGTGTATTTGGAATAATACTCTCTGCTGGATCATATACAAAATCAGCTACTGGCGTTGGAAATCCACAAACCATATTTGGAAAAATGGAATCTACACTACAGCCTAATGTATTGACTAAAGTTACTTTTACATCAAAACACGCGTAGGTATTATAAATATGGCTCGCAGTTCCTTGAGAATTGCTGATGCCTCCATCCCCAAATTCCCAATAAATACTATCGAAAAATGTCATATCAGAATTATTTGTAAACACAACTGTTTCTGGAATACAAAGAGAATCTTTGTCAGCAGAAATGTTGATTGTGTTCTGAACTTGAACATAGCTGATTTCAACTGTATCAGGATAGGTAAGGCAGCCATCTAAACGTTCTTGAAGTACGTAATTGTATACTCCATAGTCACTAACTGTGGTGTTTGGTGTATAACTGGTAGGGTCGTCAAAATTAGACGTGTTGATTACTGGCACCGTAAAGTAATTCCATGAGTCGAGTATTCCTCCCGGTGTTGGTGTTGGTGCCAAAGTTTGGTTTAGCAAACAGGTTGTGAAATCCATCCCAGCATTTGATTTTGGTTTTGGTTTCACAAAAATATCTATTGTGGTATCGTGTGTGCAGCCAAAGTTATCAAACACAGTAAAAGTGTAGGTGTAAAGTCCGGGAATGGTGTGTTTTAGTATTGCTGTCGAATCATTTGGTCTTCCTATTACATTTGGTGAGGCATTCCAAAATGAGGTATCAGTTACGGATGTGATTGTAGTAGATACGTTGGGTGGTCTTATGAGCGTATCAAACTTTACTCCCCAAAAGAAAATATTTCCATCGTCTATCCCAATGTTGTCTCTTACCCTTAATATCCATCTTCCATTCATCGGACATCCGGCAAATTGAGTATTCATATTTTGAAAAGGTGTGTAAGTTCCTGCTGGAAGATAAAACTCGTTCATATAATTGTTTCCCAAAACATCGGTAAAATTATATTGATGAACATTTGCCTCGTTTGTCATTGTATTGTAACGAGGATTTATTTGGGTAAATCTATAGGTGTAGCCAACTCCGGCATTGAGCGGTGTTGGAAAAATTCCTGCTGGATCCACGGGTTCTCCCATAAAGGTGTTTCCTCCACCAGGATTGGTTTTTAATACTGCAGTTTGTCCATTTGGACAGGAAAGCTGTATGTCTAAATCTCCTAAGTAGGAGTGTTCCATATTGACATAAATTTCCTCAAGAAATCCCGGTTGATAGAGGGCACCATTGTCAAATATACTGACGTCAATGGTGTCGTAAAATGAAACACCTGTTCCGTCAGGAAGTGGCGTAAGCCCCGCGTTATTCAAAACAGGCGTTTGATAAGGCTTGTAAATGGTAGGAGCAATAATAACGGCTGTGTCTTCCAAACAAATGGTGTCATTTGGAAAAACAAAGGATTGAGAAAAACTCGGTACATCGGAAATAATAACTCTTACCGAATGATCAATATTCTGGCATCCTAAAGTATCTTCAACCACCAAATGAACATCGAATATTCCGTTGGAATTAAAGGTGTGTGAAATGTTCTGTCCAGGAGCTGAGTATCCATCTCCTAACTTCCAAGTGAAAGAAGAAGTGGAGTTAGATTGGCTATAGTTAGTCCCAGAGTTTGGATAACTTGCATTTCCAAAGAAATTAATTGTTTCTCCTCTACAAGCTCTTATTATTCGTAAAGCAGT
>Ga0209138_1000391_pt1 | contig 44265 bp, 47 predicted proteins | sample SaaInl3SG_22_DNA_FD_184645 | JGI IMG/M metagenome (GOLD analysis project Ga0209138, IMG submission 184645) | Marine microbial communities from expanding oxygen minimum zones in the Saanich Inlet - ESP_153SG_22_DNA (SPAdes) (version 2) | ecosystem: Environmental > Aquatic > Marine > Intertidal...
GCTTGCATTGGCTCGTATCGCATACCGCTATCGTGTACGTCTATACCTAAGAAGTGACTCGTGCCGTGCATAAAATATTTTTTCACTGCAGGCCATTTGGGGTCTTGATTTTTTACATCTTCTTGTGTGAGTAACCCAAGGCTTATGAGCTCCTCTGTCATTAGTCCTTCTACCTCTTTTTGGTACTCCATCAGCATTGTACCCGGTACTAGCTTTTTGCGAGCAGCCTTCATTACACGGAGTACGGCGTTGTACACATCTTTTTGTCTTGGAGAGAACTTGCCATTGGCAGGCAAACAACGGGTCATGTCGCTCGCATAGTTGGCGTAATCTACTCCGCAATCTACTAGAATAAGGTCTCCATCTTTCACTTCGTCTTTATTCTCAATATAGTGAAGCGTGCATGCATTTTTACCGGTGGCTACTATCGGCTCAAAACTAAATCCAGTGGCTCTGTTGCTCAAGAAGGTATGAGCCAGATTAGCCTCTATCTCGTATTCGCCCATTCCTGGTTTTGTCGTTTCTAAGATGCGTAAAAGCCCTTTTTTAGAGATCTGTACTGCTTCACGCATTACCTCTAGTTCTAGTTCAGTCTTAGTACCTCGAAGTCTGTTTAGTATTTTACCGGCACGCTTGTAGGTATGCATTGGGTATAAGTCCATCATCTCGTTAGCAAAGTCTATTGCCTTAGTCGGTGATTTTGGATTGAATCGATCATTTTCGTTTAGTGGCAGGTATACGTTGTCCGCCAGGTTGATTACTTGGCGAAGCTGCTGCATGTAATCATTGTTCCAAAATATGGATGCTATACCACTCGTAGCGGTAGCATCTTCCTTAGTGTATTTGTATCCATCCCATACCGCTATTTTTTCATTGGTTTCTACCAAAAATAGGCATTCTTGATACGCGGTTATAGGACAATCCGGGAAAAGAACTAAAACGGAGTCTTCCTGATCTATACCGCTGGCCCAAAACATATCTGAGTTTTGTTTGAATTTATAAACCGCATCCGCATTCCAAGTGTATTGATAATTACTATGAAATATAGCGATACTATTAGGCTCCATTTCGGCAATGAAACGTTTTCTGTTTTCTATAAAAATCTCCTTATTCAGTCTTGGGTACTTCATTACTGGCAAAGCTACTGATTTGCGTTGACTAGTGAAGAGGAAGAAGAGAAAAGATAAAGAGTGATTTTATAAAACCTCAAACTTAATAGGGATTCTCATCTTCATGTCTACTGGAAACCCGTCTTGCATTGCAGGTTGCCATAGACGAGATGTAGATTTGATGACTCTCCTTGCCTCAAGCATTAAATCTTCGTCTGGGTTTCCTGTAGTTTCTAAATTTTCAATCTCACCAATAGAATTTACGACAAATATTACTTGTACTATTCCTTGTCTGCGTGCTTTTAATGATTCGACTGGATATTTTATCTGGGTGTCTATAAATATCCATAGTCGCTTCTCACCACCTATGAATTTTGCTGGTTTCGGCATGTCTGAATACCTATCATGTTGTCCCCTGCAGGGATAGTATTATTCCTTTGGTTCTTCTTCAGCTCCGTTTACAAACTCTTGAAAGTACGCGGTATCTCCATTTTCACAAAAGACTACTTGCGGACCATCTTTTTCGCCGAAAGAATCAAATGATTTGATTCACATAATCTTACCATTTGGATGAAAGGAAGTATGAGTACCGCAGGTAATCCGTCTTTGAAAAAAGTTAATGCTTTAATAATACGAGTATTCCAAGCCCACTTTCCCGTTTTTATCCTTTAAAGGCTTTTCCAATAAGAACTCTTTTGGGAGAGTAGTATTAATACGTAGTATCTCCAAAAGTTTCATATGTAATTCCGTTATCTTCAAAAGTGGTTGTGATATCTTCTTCTGATAAAAGTACAAAATTAACAGATGTAAAGTCGATTATTTTTGGTTTAAAATAGGAGGTGTCTCCTTGTTCATCGAAATGCACTAGTATCTCACAGCCATCTTTAATTCCTTTCACGCTATCCAAGTGACCTTTGGTGTAATATTCGGAAAATTTGTTTCGACTTATGTCGTATTCCCAGTCGCCATCTTTTGATCCGAAATAGTAGGTGCCTATAATTTCCTTCTTGTATTTTGAATAGACATACCCTCCGTATCTTTTGCCTTTGTCTTTGCCACGTTCGATTATAGAGAATTCTTCTTTAGAATAAACCTCCCCCTTCCAATTTTTTAAGCACAACTGGTTTAAGCTTTTGACTGAAAGCATCTGGCACAAAGGACACGTTGATAAAAAATAGAAGATAGTAAATTCTCACACCACGAATATCTTTCATTTTACCCATTAACACAACCTTTCACCTTTCTTCTTTTAGCCTTTGGCTCAATTACCTACCTTCGCAATCCAACGATTATCAGATGGCAAAAACAACACAAGAATTATTAACCTCTCTTGGCATCAAGGCAAGGAACGAAAGTATTTGTACGGGCCGCGAGTGGGTGACTTCGCTAGGTACAGAAACTGTAGAAGTACACACGCCCGTTACTGGTGAAAAACTAGGTGAAGCTGTATATGCTAGCGAAAGCGAGTATGAACACGTAATCAAAAAAGCACAAGAGGCTGCGGCTCATTGGAAAACAGTTCCTGCTCCTCAGCGTGGTGATATTGTGCGTCAGTATGGCGAAAAACTGCGTCTTCGAAAGAATGACCTGGGTAAGCTAGTAAGCTTAGAAATGGGCAAAAGCTACCAAGAGGGACTCGGGGAGGTGCAGGAGATGATTGATATCTGCGATTTTGCGGTAGGATTGAGCCGTCAGTTATATGGTCTAACGATGCACAGTGAGCGGCCAGAACACCGCATGTACGAGCAATGGCATCCTGTAGGATTGGTAGGCGTAATATCGGCATTTAACTTTCCTGTAGCCGTATGGGCATGGAACAGTATGATAGCCGCAGTATGTGGTGATGTAACGATATGGAAACCAAGTGAAAAAACTCCGCTAACGGCTATAGCTTGTCATCAGCTAATGCAGGAAGTTATTATTGAGAATGAATTGCCTGAGGGATTATTCAATCTCGTAATTGGCGATTACAAAATAGGAGAGGCCATGGCCAAGGATAAACGTGTGCCACTTATTAGTGCTACGGGTAGCACAAGAATGGGTCGTAGAGTAAGTCAAGTAGTAGGAGCTAGATTAGGTAAATCTTTACTCGAGCTAGGTGGTAATAATGCAATTATTATCACACCTAATGCCAATGTGGAGAACGCCTTGGTCGCCGCTGTATTTGGAGCGGTGGGTACTGCTGGTCAGCGTTGTACAAGTACACGTAGAGTACTGATACACGAATCTATTTTTGAGTCATTCAAAAATAAAATGGTAAATGCCTATGGCCAGTTACAAATAGGAGATCCGCTAAATGAGACTAATCACGTAGGGCCGCTTATAGATACTGATGCAGTAAATTCTTTCATAAATGCGGTGAAAGCTGTGGAAGACGAAGGCGGCCAAATACTGGTAGGTGGTGAAGTTTTGAGTGGCAAAGGCTACGAAAGCGGTTGCTATGTAAGACCTTGTATTGCAGAGGCTCGTAATCATTTTGAGATTGTACAAGAAGAAACATTTGCACCTATCGTATATTTGATTCCATATAAGACCTTGGACGAGGCTATTTTGATGCAAAACGATGTAAAGCAAGGCTTAAGTTCTGCAATATTTACAGACAATTTGCTGGAGGCAGAGAAATTCCTGAGTGCCGCCGGGAGCGATTGCGGTATTGCGAATGTGAACATAGGTACGAGTGGTGCTGAGATAGGTGGAGCCTTCGGCGGAGAGAAAGAAACGGGCGGAGGACGCGAGAGTGGATCGGATGCTTGGAAGGTTTATATGCGTAGACAAACCAATACGATCAATTACGGTAAGACATTACCGCTAGCTCAAGGCATTAAATTTGAGTTGTAGCATAGATACAGAATGAATACATAAAAATGCCTGCTAAGATTATCCTAGCAGGCATTTTTATAATTGCATTTATGCCCTGAGGCCCTAAGAAGTAATGTCCCAATACTGATAGAGCTTGTTGATAAGCCAATCTTCATTATGATCTATTTTTTCGTCAGCACCTTGTAGCTTCAGTGCAAAGTTGATAAGCTCAAGCCTTTCTGTTTCATTAGAGTCAGCATAAAAATCTTCGGCACATTGTTGTAACAAGATCGGGTAATCTTCCATTGCTGTTTTGCTCAGGTCTTCCGTAGCATCTTCTAAATTGCCTCCCAAAGGAAAATGTTGAATAACATACTCTACTATGACTTTGCCTTCTTTTGGGTCAAAATCTCCATCTATCTGTGCAAGTATATTTAGAATCAGATAGCCTGCTACATCCTTATTCTTTCGTTTCATTACTAATTATTATTTTCGTTATTATCTTCATCCCATAGTTCAAAAATCATCTTGAAGATGCTATGTTCGCTTGCTTTTACGACATTGTCGGCGTCAATTAGCTTCATCAAAAATAAGTTAAGTTCTAGCCTATCGTTATGACTTGATGAGGATAAAAAATCTCTTGCTTTAGGCTCTATTTCGGCATCGTATGTAGCGGGATCCAATTTGTTAATATTGACAAGCCAATTATCCTGCTGTTCCTTTGTCACGGGTTTCATTTTGAAATATTCCTTGATAACTAGGTTTTCGCGTGGGTCAAAGTAGCCGTCTATTTTTGCCGCAAGGACTAGAAGGTCGTAACTCAGTTGGTACTTATCAAGTTGGTGCGATTCCACGTTGTAGTTTTTTTATAATAGTTGGTGCAATTCACAAATTTAGTGATTTCTAATATACTTTGGCAGTATATCAGAAATAGCCACAGCTAAGATGCATTCTATTCATTATTTTTGAGGTTCAGTATGATACGATACATTCTTATTCTAACGATGTTTGTCTGTGGTGGTGTTATTGCCCAAGACTTTGGTGCACAGCTGCTTTTGGGGGCTAATTTTAGCCAAGTAGATGGCGACCAATTAGGCGGTTACAATAAACTTGGAGCTAATGTTGGTATCCAGATAAATAAAGAGGTGAATGACCTCTGGGATGGAGCTTTCGAGATTAGATTTAGTATGAAAGGTGCTAATCGAGTGATAGACCCCAAAGCACCTGAGCCAACACTTAAACTGAGTTATCACTATGTAGAAGTACCACTCTTGGTAAAATATAAACAATGGGATAAAGTCACGCCGTATGGTGGATTGAGCATAGGTGTAAATGTGTATAATCAGCGTGATGACAATGGATATGTTACCCAAGAAGAGGCTCTCAAGGGGATGGAAACCGGAATAGTGCTGGGTGGAACATACCATCTTTCAGAAAAGGTAGGGTTAGATTTGCGTCATTCGTATTCACTCTTAAGCATAAGAGACTATCCGTTCATTGTAAATAGCCCTACAGTCTTTGGGAGAGCGGGATGGTTTAATAGGCTATTTACCGCTGGAATTACGGTCCGTTTAGACAAATAATGAACTACATTGGTTCCAAAGTAAGACTGCTTCCTTTTTTGGAGCATAGTATAAAATCCGTATTAACCGAAAGGTTAGAAGAGCAAGTCTTTTGTGATCTATTTGCCGGTACGGGTGCCGTTGGTAGATATTTTAAGCCCAAGTGTAAAGCTATCATTTCAAATGATTTAGAGTATTACAGCTACGTGCTCAATCGCAATTACGTAGGCAATTCTAAGCTTATAAAAGTGAGTGATAAGCTAGAAGAACTAGATAAATTAACGGGGATAGAGGGTTTTGTGTTTCGTAATTATAGCAGAGGAGGACACGGCGATCGAAATTACTTTACAGACCAGAATGCCAAGCGTATAGACGTAATTCGTCAGCAAATAGAAAGTTGGAAATCAACCCAAGAAATTGATGAAGATATTTATTTTTTTCTACTCGCCTCCCTACTAGAAAGTGCTGATAAGGTGGCCAATACGGCAAGCGTATATGGTGCGTATCTCAAGCATATTAAAAAGTCAGCACAACAAGATCTAACTCTTAAGCCTGCAACTTTTGATATCGCGAAGAATAATAGTAAGGTTTATCAGTCGGATGCTAATGAGTTAATAAAGAAAATAAGTGGAGATATTCTCTACTTAGACCCACCGTATAACGCTCGACAGTATGGTAGTAACTACCACCTGCTCAACACTATCGCATCGTATCAGTCGTTTGATCCTAAGGGAGTTACGGGATTGCCCGTTTATAACAAATCAGATTATTGCAGTAAAGCTACGGTTGTGCAAAGTTTCGAAGACTTGATTGCAAATGCCAAATTTGAGTATGTGTTCCTGAGTTATAATAATGAGGGACTTATGATGCATTCGCAGATTCTGTCTATTATGGAAAAGTATGGTGAAGTACAATTAAAAACACAGGCTTATCAGCGGTTTAAGGCCGACAAGACTGAGAACAGAAACCACAAGGCTACAGAGACTTTGGAGTACCTGTTTTGCCTCCAGAAATATTAATCCCTTACGTTGTTCATCATTCGCCAAATGTCATTTAGATAGTTGACGGGTACGAGAGAGTTATCTGGGCTGTCACCCATACGTATGATTACAAGGCCATCGCTCGGCGATATGCATACATATTGTCCATTTTTGCCCAAACCGGAGTATATATCGGTTGGTGCATTGGGCAACATAGTTCCAGGAAATTTCAGTTGAGACTGTGGTATCATAAATCCTTCTCCTCCGTTGAGCCACCAGAGATAGCCATAGGACTTATTGATGTTTTGTGAAGGGCGTATTGCAGCATCTACAAAAGATTCATTGATAATACGTGTGTCATCCCATACCCCTCTATTTTGCATCAGCAGCCCAAAACGTGCCATAGATCGAGCATTACTAAGATAGAGATGCAGATCTCCGCTCCACTGCCAGTAGCCGCTCATGCCTATTTTGTCTTGTAGTACGGAGTTGAAATAGGTTGTGTAATCTTGTCCAGTAGCGTTGCTGACTACATTCTCCAATAAGGTATATGGAGCGTTATGATATGACCACCTGGTGCCTGCATCTGAAATGTAGGTTAGGTTTTCAGGTTCTAATCCGTCACCTTTCGTATCGTCCATACCAGTGGTCATGCTGAGTTGGTGCTGTACAGTTATTTTATCTTCTTGTTCTTCGGTGAGACTCGTCCATCCTTGACCAAGGTAATCAGATGATTTATCGGTGAGGGATAAATGTCCATCCTCTTCAGCCTTACCCACTGCGAATGCAGTCATTGTCTTAGCGGCAGATGCCCAATACCAATTTTTTCTTGCATCAAAATCGGCATCACGTAATATGGTTTTACCCCAATATTTTTCAAGTACTATTTTACCATCTTTGAGCACTATAAATGCTCGCGTACCATTGAGTTCTAAGTTGTCGTAAAGTGCTGCAATACTATCGGTATTCCAGCCTAAACTTTCTGGTGCAGTTGTCTCCCATTCTCCGGTTTCTGGAGGGAAATAAAGGGCTGTTTCAGGGTTGTTATTCGTTTCCTCTGGAAGTTTTTTGTCCTCATCATCTTTGCAACTAGCTAAGGTGATAACCATGATTAAAAGCGGAAGGTATTTCTTCATTACTTTCATACGTATTCACTCAACTATACTATTCTGCTCTAAAACTTCCGCTCTTCACGTGTAAATCACGTTGTGGGAAGGGGATTTCAATACCATTAGCTCTGAAATCTGCATCTATCATATATCGGAGGTCACTCTTTACCTGTTCTATAATAAATAACTGACTGCTCCAAAAAACCAATTGAAAATCAAGGCTCGATTCACCAAAGTCTGTAAACAAAATGGTAGGAGCGGGATTTGTGATTACTTTAGGATGTTTCCACGCATTTTCAGACAGTAATTTTTTGACCAACTCCACATCGCTTCCGTAAGCCACGCCTACCGTAATGCTAAATCGTGTCACACTATCACTGTTGCTCCAATTCACTAATTTCTCACTTACGAGTTTATGATTGGGTATAATCATAGCGATGCCATCGCGTGTTTCTACTTTAGAAGTGCGGAGTCCTATTTCTGTTACCCGAGCGACAATATTGTCCACCTCTACTACATCATTTACCCTAATAGATGGCTCTACTAATAAAATAAATCCCGACACCAGGTCATTAGCAACTTGTTGCAAACCGAGACCTACGCCAAGTAGTAGTGGTGCTAAAAACGTGAACGCAGCTTGATTAATTTTGAGCGACACCAGTGATATGAAAACAAATATGACGACCAATAAGTATTTTATTATACGAGTAATGGCGAATTCCCGACCGGTGTCAAGTCTGCCCGATTTCACAGCCGCGGCTGCTAGTTTTTTTGTCCACCTGTAGGCAAACCAAACTACCGCTGCAGATATGGCTATGTAAAGAATGCTATTAACGGTTACGGTACCATTTTCGCCAAGTTTCCATAGTTCTTTGTTGAAAATATCCTGCAATTTCATTCAGCTAAAACCTTGTTGTTATACACGAGTGCAAAGTAATCATTTCCTAAGTCTAGGTAGCCGTATTCATAACAAAAGAAGTATGTTTTATCAGCTTTTGTCGTATAGGTATTGGTGAAATACTCAAAACTAAAACCCACTTTGGATAGTTCTTGCCGTCTTACTTTGATAGATTTATCCTTAGGACAAAGTTCCTCTAAGATGTTTCTATTCTTTTTGATTATGCGATTAACCTTACGGATGTAGTTATTCGACTTGCCGTTCTGTGTGTTGTTGTAATCGTTACGACATTGGTTGTCGCAGAATTTCTTATCCGCTCTACCCTGTATGGGTGAGTTACAATGTAGGCAAACCTTGGAATCCATACCGCAAAAGTAGGATGATTTTAAAATAGTTGTAATTGGGCAGTGGTGTCTTTCCTTACAAACGGTGTTTTGAGTGGTGTAGGCTTGGCCATTAGGCTAAATTTCTTTTTGGCTAATCTCACCTGTTGATTGATAGATTGAGCTAGCACACCTACGCCTTTCATTGGCTCGCCGTAGGTACTGTTGCTCAGTGATCCTCCTTGAGCCTCAGCTATGAGATTCATCACCCGAGTGGCTTTGAGCGGAAAGTTTTTTTGTATCCAGTCTTCAAACAAAAGTGCAACTGCTCCATTAAGTCGCACCATATTGTGGCCCAAGGTGAGTGCACCTGATTTACTTACAGCTTCGCAAATGCTGAATACTTCGTCGCTATTCAAACCAGGAATGATAGGAGCGAGCATAACGTGCGTAGGAATGCCGTGTTCTGTAAGTTTTTGTATGGTTTTAAGCCTGTTACCTGCTGATGAGGTGCGTGGTTCCATCGCTCGGCGGAGTTCTTCATCTAGCGTGGTGATACTTATGTGCACGTGCACCAAGTTTTTAGCAGCAAGCTGTTTTAGGATATCAATGTCGCGGCATACTAATGCGTTTTTGGTGATGATACCTACGGGTTGATTATGGTCAAGGCATATTTGGAGGAGTTCGCGGGTTATTTCGAATTTTTTCTCAGCAGGTTGATAGCAATCGGTATTACCACTTAGCATTATCATTTCTCCCTGCCAGTTGCGGCTTTTTACTTTTTTTTTGAGTAAAGTAGGGGCGTTGTGTTTTACAAGGATGTTCTTCTCAAAATCAGTACCCGCACTATAACCCCAGTACTCGTGTGTAATACGTGCGTAGCAGTATGTGCATCCGTGCTCACAACCTTGGTACGGATTCATACTCCATTGGCCGGGTACATCTGGGCTGTCTACCTTGTTTATGAGAGTCTTGGGATGAATTTCGGTAAATTGTGTAGCGTTATCGCTGCTAAAAAAATCTCCGTCAAAGTATGACCCATCCCAAAAATCTTCTACCACTGTTTTGTGGTATTGGTTAGGGGTGTTTATTAACGCTCCTCTACCCTTGGTGTTTTTTGGTATGGTAATATTATTATCCAAATCGTTGACTACATTGTAAACCAAATATTTAGAATAAACAAGAAATAGAAGTTCGGAGGCCGTGCTTTACTCCTGTGAAGGCTTATGCGTGGCGTAATGATTTGCGATTATGGTGGTAGCTACAGCAAGTCCATTCTCTTGAATAATAGAGTTCTGCATTTGTTTTGCGTGCTGTGCAAATCTTGGTTCTAGGAGTGTTTTGAGGCCAGACACTAGCTTTTTGGTAGTAAGTTTGGTAAGAGGCATAGGTTCAATTCCTATTTCATTATGCTCTATGAGTTTGCCCCAAAAATATTGATCGCCAAATGGATGAAGAATGGGTGTAATGAGTTGTGGAATGCCTGCGGTTAATGCACAAGCGGTAGTTCCCGCACCTCCGTGATGAATAACATAATCTACCCGTGGAAAGAGGGTGCTAAATGGTGCACTTTCTATAGTTAGAATGCGATCGTCTTCGTCTATCACCGAGTCTTTCAGTCCCCAACCCTTTACTATGAGTATGTTTAAGCCAAAGTGTTTTAAGATCTCTCGTATAAAAATATTGATGTCTGTCTTAGACTTATATGGCATACTACCAAAGGTGAGTAGTAGGGTCTTCTCATTTTTAGCTAAAAATGAAGTGATTTGCTGGTCTAGTGGCTGAGTAGGAGCGTCGTCAGTCCATAACCCAGTAAAATGGGCATCTTTGGGATAATCAGCGGGTTGAGTCAGGAGTGAGGGGCTTACGGCGTACATAGCTGGTGTGTCCAAAATATTTGCTCGTTGTGGTAAGTCGTGATTCTTTCGAAAGGCTTTTATAGGCGAGTTAAATGAGTTGAGAGCAAAGCCTACCATGGCATAACTTGCCCTGTTTAACCAACGTGGAATAGGTAGAAAACTGAACAAGGGATTAGCAAAAGCACGTGTAGGTGTAAAAATTGGAACGACGTAGGCCTTGATAAGCTTGTGCTGAAATCCCTGCCCAATGCCGTCTATCATTGTCTTAGGATGATAAATGACCACATCGGCCCATAGTCCCATCTCGTAAAAGGTTTCTAAGGATTCCCCAATAATTGGGTAGACCTTTTCTCTCAGTGCTTTTCCCACAGTAAAGGGGTTTTTACCTACTGCTTTTTTGAGCGACTCATCATCTACCATCGATGCGTAATCACCTTCAAAACCGTGGAAGGTCACATCATAATCACGGGCAAGAGGAGCATGCATTTTGGCCGAGGCAACTTTTACTTCGTGTCCTTGGCGTGTTAAGTGCTGCCCCAATATAAGGAAGGGCTGTATATCACCTCGCGATCCTATGCTACAAAGAGCTATTTTCATTTCTCAGATTTATAAAAATGTGTAAACCGCAAACTTTGGTTAATATTCATATTTGCAAATGTATAGACGACCCACTCTAATCTTTGCAGGATGAGTAACATAACTTAACCGCAGCCCTTAGTAGCCTGTGAGAAGTGCTTATTACTTATGGTCGAACCCGTGCCACAATGGGCTTATACGAAAACCACAAGGCAAGTCATAAGATCATAAACGAAGGCAAATTAATTAGCATTTATAAGTTTGCCACTCCCGGTGATGGCGGTTTTAATATCTGGGTGCCTCGGTAAAGAATATTGATTAGATATACAAGATTAATTACTGAGGGTTGCACATGGGTGCTTTTTTTTGTTTTTGTACGAGGTTTTGGAGGAAGGTCTGTGGTTAGAGGCCCAACCTTTATAAAGCAAGTAACTCCAAGCGAAATGCTCGGAGCTACTTGGACTATTTATCGTTTCATTAGTGCACCATTGCAGGTGATGTATAGTGATAGATATGCAGTGTTATTGCATAGAATAGCAATGCGGGAATTAGCTTATGCTATAGATGTTACTCCGTACCAAAGTGAATATTATCTATAAGCAGGCGAGATACAGCGAAGTTGTCGTCAGCATCTTTAGGGTTCCACATTGCAAATGGGATAGTAAGTTGCGAGATATCTAATCCCTCAAAGTCGGTTAAAGGAATACCGTACTCTAAAAATCCTTGCTCCACGGTAGTCGGCGTATAGTTGACTAGATATACTGCTGCATTGGTACTTGGGCTCTCTAGTTTTATCTCAGCATCTGCTATGGGTGTGCTCGGTTTGAGCGAAAAGTATACGTGGGTGTATACACTGAGATCTTTAGGAGATTCCAGTTCGAGGTAGCCACCACCCCAGTTTCCTCCTGGAAAGTCAAACACCAAGCTCTTGTCTCCGTCTATCGCCTCATCTGACTCGGCAATGGTAGGCTCTCCACCTGCACCGTATACGACAACCTTGGCAGGGCCCAGGTCATCAAATCCATTTTGTATTCCATTAGCTGCTATGCTAGCATCTATGAGTTGTCCCACTGACTCTTCTTCTATATCCAGCGTAGGAGCATCCGGTACCTCAAACCCGTCTTTCGTATACACACGTATATAGTCTACGTACATCGTTTGTGGGAATGTAGTGCTCTCATCTGGTGAACCCGGCCAGTCTCCACCTACCGCCACATTGAGCACTAGATAGAAACTTCTCAAAAATTCTTTCATGTCAGCCTCTATGGTCATCCGCTGAAACTCCTCACCGTCCACACCAAACGCAAGGTACTCTGGTGTCCAGTCTAAGGTGTAAATGTGGTAACTATCGGCAAAACTGCCACTTGCGAGAGTATGAGATCCTTGTGTTGAGTTACGTTTATTATCTCCGTCGGTATAGTGCAGGGTGCTATACATTTTGCTAGGTTCTTGGCCTAGTACTTCCACGATGTCTATTTCGCCGCAGCCCGGCCACGCTACTTGGTCACGGTTGTCGCCTAGCATCCATATAGCAGGCCATAGCCCTTTCCCTTCGGGCATTTTTGCTCTCACCGCCACTTTCCCAAATCGCATACTGAATAACTTATTAGTTGTCAACTTTGCCGAGGTATATACCCTGTCACTCGTTTCTGTTGCTCTTATGTATAGAACACCATTGTCTCCTGTGGACTCTATCCCTGAGTTTTCCGATAATAGAGTGTAGTTTTGGAGTTCGTTGTTACCCCATCCAGCAGGCAAACCGTAGCTGGTCCCATCTCCTGTTTCGTATACCCAATTGTCTAGATTAATAGGACCCGTATCAAACTCGTCGGCCCAAGTGAGGGTGAATCCCTCATAGTCACTTACGGGTTTTTCAGGGTGTATTGCCGTGTCGTCATCTTTGCACGATGCCATGAGTAATACTGCGAAAGCTAGGAGGGTATACTTGAATAATTTGTACATATTGACTTTTTGTGAATGTGAAGTCCAAATTTAAGCTTTTTTGTAACCAAAGATGAACACACAGCTAAATATGAGTGAACAGATACATGAGGTATGAGATATATACTAACGCTTAATCACCCGAATTATGCTGATTAGACCGCCTACTTGTGTAGATGCTACATATACCCCATTAGGCTGTGCCGACAAGTCTATCGATGTGCTTGTTCGCGTAATGGGTTGTGTATGCACGAGTTTCCCAGTAATGGAGAATAGTATCACTCTATCGCTTGCGGTAAAAGATGCCGCACGATGAGTCAATGTAATTCTACCTGTAGTCGGGTTAGGATATAGTCTTAAATTGGGGTTGTACATCAGTTCATTTACGGACACGCTTCCATCGTTTACAAGGCATTCGTTAGTATAGGCGTTGCTCAGTTCGGCACTCTCTACCAAGCGAGCATTAGAATCTATGCATATACATCTTCCATCATTATAGTTGTAGGTGATTTGCGAAGCTTGCGTCTCAAAAGACTCGAACACACATTGTTCAAAGGATAAAGAGTCACTCGTAAGTGCTTGGTCTCTGTGGCTCCAGTTGGTAAATAGGGTGTTGTCGCCTTGCCTTGAATGGATGATACCTTCTGGTTACCTTTTACGGTACCATCAGCGTTCATAAATAAGATATAAAATGCACCTGCATCAGTGGCTCCGTCATCGTCGGAGCGAGCACCTACTATGATATCCAGAACACCATCACCATCTACATCTCCAGCTACGTCGTGATCTCGCCCAAAACGGTCTCCAGCATCTAACTCTGCCTCAAATCCGCCCGACCCTTCTTCTACAATAACATAGCCATCTGGGCCATATTGAGTCGCATTCTGACCGATAGCAAAACTGCTAATAAATAATAAGGAGAGAAGTAATAGATAAGTTTGTTGGTTTGAATTCGTGATACGAAAATATTGATTTGTGATGTTAGGCGGTTTTAGTCTCGTAGCCCTTCAGTTAGATGTGATTTAGGTTAAAGTAGTTACTTAAGGTCCCTATTCTTCGGTTAGTATAAATGGTGAGACGTATTCGCCGCACGAAAGAGCACTCAGATTACGCTTCCAGACGCTCCCAAGGAAGCTCCAGTTTATTGGATTTAGTATTTACGATTTTGTTACCTATCATTTATCACGAGGTTTCTTTTTAAATTTATTCAACTCAATTTAGTCGTTTATAAGCTTTTTCAAGTCCTTGTAAAATCTTGTCCTTTAATTAGAATTGGTTGTCCGTTTGGGTCATAAATAGTTTATATTGTTCATATTCCTCTTGACCAACGATTTATAGACTTTCTGCTCCAATTTTGTGAGCAAAAAAAATGTGCTTGCCAAAAGAATTGTAAAAAAATCAATGGCCCGTCATAATTGGATGCTAGATGTCATATGAGTTGTGAATTCCCTTGTAGTACGTTCTTCCGTTTTACTTTTTTCGGAATGCTATGTCCGCCTTCCTTTGCCTTCCAGGTTTTGTTTTGATGGCTACTTGTTTGTAAAGTCGTTTCAAAAGCAACTTTTTCAGGTTGTTGAAAATCCCTTAGCCATTTCATCAGTGTTTTCAAAATTCTCTATATCCAATAATTTCAGGTATATGGTGTGAGAGGCTTTTGTTTTTCCTGCTTCATTGCAGTCGGCAATGAGGTAAAGATTATTTGCTCGCACTCAGAACAGATTTATTTTTTTTATTCTGAATTCGGCTTAAATATAGGATCTCTTACATTCAAGGCATTGTTTGAGTTAAAAAACTTGTAATCAGATGTTTAATATTACAACTAAGTCTTCATTTGTCAGTCCTAGGATGTTAATTGCATTTTACATTTTTCTGAGAACAACTTTCTTTCGTTTTTGAGCCAGGAAAACAGAAAACCTAGATATGGAATAAATTCTATAATTTTGAAAAATACTAAAACATCAATACATGAAACTAATACAATCAACTATACTATGCTTTGGCCTACTATCTATGATGGTATCGTGCTCTCCAGAAGCCAACAATAGTAAAGAATTTTCCATTGATACAGTCCTTACGGCTAGCGGTCCACTCTTTGAAGGAAGTAATACCTGCCAAGCAGAAATAAGTTCGAATATAGCGGAGTACATAAAAGAAAATGGAATTTCTAAAGAGCAAATAGTCGATATAACTTTGAAATCTGCAGCAGCAAGTATTGATACCAGCAACCTAAACTTAGTAGAGTCTATCAACCTTCAAGTGTTTTCTGACAACTTCCCTATGCAGAACGTAGCCTTTGCCAATGTAGAAGAAGGAAGCCAAAAAGTGCAGCTAGAGGTAGCAGACGTACAAGAGCAGCTAAAGGCTATACTCTTTGACGGTAAAAGCTACATCATAGCAGATGCCACAATAAAAGAGGACTTGGATGATGATTTGAACTTACCAATGAACTTAAATTTTAGCATAAACTATCACAAATAATAAAATGAATAACTTGAAAAAGAGTATAACCTTAGTAGGAGCATTAGCACTACTTTTTACCATTAGCAGTTTTACTTCTAACCCAGCTTCTATACAAGATGGCGGTGATGACATAATAGGTATATGGGAGCCGAGCAACGGCAAGGCAAGAGTGAAAATAGAAAAAATCGGATCTAAGTACTACGGAAAGATAGTATGGCTAAGAGAGCCAATAGACCCAGCCACAAGCAAGCCAAAAGTAGATAAAAACAATGAAGACGAAAAAATGAGAAATGTGCCGCTCAGAGGATACAGAATGCTCAAAGATTTTACCTACGATGAAGCGAGCAAAGAGTGGACAGATGGTACCATCTATGACCCAGAAAGTGGGAGTCTATACAACTGCGTGATTACTATGAAAGATGATGTACTCAACATACGCGGATATGTAGGGGTAAAAGCTCTAGGTAGAACTGATACGTGGAAAAGACTAAAACTTAAAAAGAAAAACTAAGCGTATGAAAATGGTTTTGAAGCGTGCTACGTTTTCCCTAATTGTCTTAAGCTTGGCTAGCGTAGGTTTTGCACAGTTGGATTCTAACTATGTAGAAGAAGAGGAAGATTATAGTATGTACGACGATGTAGAAGACGTGGGAGAAATAAAGACCTATTGTAGTCCAAAAATTTTTGATCTGAGTCCCAATAGATTTCTCTCGCTAGGCTACGATGTAACCGGAAGTGGAACGCTAAAAACTAGCGACGAAGGTGCTTACAAGCCAGATGATGATGTGGCAAGAAACGACCAAAGCGACTTAAAGTATCATGGTATACGTATAAATGCCAATATCCCAGTGATATCTAAATCCAAATTGGTATGGCAGATAGGCGGCGGGTTTAACCAAGCGAGGATAGCCACCAATCAAATAGCAAATGCAGGAGACCATAATCTGCTGCTCGATGAACTAGAAGAAAATCTCACGAGCATAAATCTCAATACGACCATATTTAAACCCCTCGGAGAGAAGAATTTTCTACTTTTACAAGTACTCGCGGAGCAAAACGGAAACTATACTTTTGGCTCCTCGGGCAGCAGTCCAGATCTTGCTAATACCAAGTACTCTGCCACCGGCTTGTGGGGCAAGAGACCACATGACAGATTGCAGTGGGGTGTAGGAGTCTCCAGAACTTACCGTGCAGGAGAGCTAAACTATATACCCGTGGTGATGTATAATTTTACCGCAGAAAACAGAAAATGGGGAACAGAGATTCTCTTTCCTGCAAAAGCATTTTACCGCAGAAAGATAGATTCTAGAAATATCCTATTAGCAGGATTTGAGCTAGAAGGAAGCTCATACAGATTGTATAACACTAAATTCAATGCACAAAACTTAGAACTACGCAGAAGTGAGATTCGCCTGAGACTAGACTACCAGAAACAGCTAAAAGGCTTCATATGGATGGGTATACAAGCAGGAGCTGTCTTAAACTACTCGTACAATACAGATGACCTTACAGCCACTAGCAATACAGACTTTTACAGAGGATTCTTTGGGGACCAGACGTATGCATTTAGCAATGCACTGAGCCCAATGCCATATGTAAATTTGAGTTTGAACTTGGTGAGTAAATAGGTGTTTTGAGAAATACCGTTTACTGAGTACTCTCTTACTACCTACGCTAAAAGTAGATCCTGATATTGTTAAACCAAGGCTTTTGAATGCCTAATAACAGTTAAACAATAGAAAGGTGCACATATCTCGTTTCTTTCCAAATCTTACGTCGTTAGAAAAAATGATCATAACTTGTTCCTCCGCTAAAGTTGTGGCGACACGCGGACGGCTATGCTATTTTTTTCTACTACTTAACAGTATTATTTTTGGGAAAGCCTACAAGGTATTAAGCTTTTAGTCTGATACATCTAATTTATACCGTCGATTATAATTTTCTATTGCAATAAATCCAAAAGTTTATCCGCCGTAGGAGGAGACGTTTCACAGTTTCCCTCCTGCACTACCCTCTGGCAGACACGTGTTATTTATGTTTATCACACGAGTTTATCCCGATAGCCATCGGGACATACCCATACACAGGTAAATTCGAAACCGAAGACCTTTCACTACATCTACGACCGAGCTTGGATGGAGTTCTCAGATGATGAGATCCTCACCATCCGCAAACGCTAACTCTTACCCTCTCAGCTCCCGCCAAAAGTCCCTAAAACCTTCTTTGGTAAACATTTTTTTGAACTCGATCCACAGGGTTGTTTTGGGTGGAGGAGTAGGTTTTAGTTTTTGGTACTCATCGGGGTCACGGGAGTCTATGGTTTTCACGCCCAGTAAGTCGTCGCTGTACTTAAATCGCTCCCTCGCTCTGGCTGTAAATCCCAACTTTTGCTCAGCGAGGCCCAAGTTGTTGAGGGTAATGGCATCTTCAGGGTCCAGCTCTAGGGCTTTGGTGTAGTCGTCTACACTTCCTTCGGTATTGCCTGTTTTGTCGCGTATGTAGGCTCTGCAGCTGTAATAGTAGGCATTGGTAGGCTCTAGGGATATTGCCTTGTCAAAATCTTGGATAGCGTGCTTGAAACGCAAGTTAAACTTGCATACGCCGCGTTCGTTGTAATATTCAGCCTTATTGGGCTCAGAGGCTATGAGGGTGTTCCAGCAGTTCATGGCTTCTTCCCATTGCTTTGTTTTTTGATAGGCAAAGGCTGCTAGGGGCAGATGTTCTAATGGCGGATGGGCTCCAAGTGTGGCGAGTACCTGATCGTATTGGCCGTTGTCATATAATTCTTGTACGCTCATAGGTTTAAAACAATTTTGGGATGAAAATGATTGTGGCTACTACCACCGCAAACATACTTGCTACCAATACGGCTCCGGCACTTACGTCTTTTATGATTTTAATCTGGGCATCGTGTTGGGTGGTGATTCTGTCACATACCCCTTCTATGGCCGTATTGAGCATTTCGCTCACCCATACCAGGCAGATGGCCAAGGCAATCCATAACCACTCCATAGCCGCTAGGCTGCAGTAATATCCCATCCCGATGACCACTAGCGATGCGACAAGGTGAAACTTGGCGTTTCGCTCCGTGGTGATGAAGGATTTTATCCCTGCCAAGGCGTGTACAAATGCGTGAAGGTAGGTACGTAGCATATACACAAAGGTAGGAATAATGGATGTAGGAATATGATACTGAATGGATACGCATATAGAGAGTGTTCATTCTTAAAAAAACAATTACATTTGAGATATGAAAAATTCGACTATTCTAGTTTTGCTTACTATGGTCTTGATTTCAGGAGGGACAGGTTGTCTTGTTATGATAGGAGAGAATAGTTTTAGGAGCTTAACAGAACAAGATAAGACCAATATCAAACCTTTTGATTCTGATGTGATAGGCGTGGTAGATACTTCAATGAATAAGTATTTATATGAAATCACCGCAAATGACATAATGAGCCAAACTCGCACGAATGCATACACGTGGGTGCACATTTGGTTACCGTATTGCCCAAATGAACATTGTCAAAATATCGCATTTTTTCCCGCTACGGCGGCTCAGTACGACAGTCTGAGCTTAATGATAATTTCTGCTACTTATGACTTAAAAAGTATCAGTAGAATAAAACAATTGTCTGAGTATCACCAACCCGTTTTTGTGCTGAAGGATGCGGATTATAGCCATAAATTAAAGGAAACGAGAGTTCAATTTTCTCAAGAAATAGGAGTAAAGGATGAAGAGGGCTATTATGCCGATGATTTAATTTTTCGTGACAGTACGCTTATATATGCAGGAGACGATGGGGCAGAAATTTTAGATAGTATTTTTTCAAAACCTAATTTGAACCTGAGCAGATAAGGTTCTGGGGGAACGCGAGTTCCGTTAGATTTCATTTAAAGACGTGTTCCTGCAGAACAGATATATTCGCCCTATCCAAAACCGATGAGCGTAGAACAAGACCTAAGAGATAGAGGAAACGATAGCTGCGAGCTATGTGGAGGCAAAAGTGGACTTACGGTATATCCCGTATCTCCCAAGGATGGGAGCTCTGCCGAGCATTGTGTGATGACCTGCGAAACCTGCCACCACCAGCTGCACCATACCGATAGCATAGAGCCCAATCACTGGCGGTGTCTCAATGATAGTATGTGGGCGGAGGCCAATGCCGTAAAAGTAGTGGCGTGGCGTATGCTGCATCTGCTAAAAGACGAAGGTTGGCCTGCTGACCTGCTCGATATGATGTATATGGACGAGGAGACCACTGCTTGGGCCAAGGATGGCTCCGACGATACAGCAGGGAGTGGCATCGTACACAAGGATAGTAATGGCGTAACCCTCCAGGTAGGCGATTCGGTTGTTCTTATCAAGGATTTGCACGTAAAAGGAAGCAGTATGATTGCCAAGCGGGGTACGGCAGTACGCAATATTCGTCTAGACCCTGATAATGAGACCTATATAGAAGGAAAGGTAGGCGGGCAAACCATTGTTATCATCACCGATTATGTGAAAAAGACGTGATGTTTTTCGGTGATAGTGGCCTCTGAGCAGTTGATGTGGGAGTAAGGTGGTTTATTATCCGCAGTGAGTGAATAGTGAGACGTGTTCGCTGTGGGGAGGGGCTTTTATGAGAGGGTTTACAAGACGTACGCTTAGTTATTCTGCAACTTTTTTATCCTTTGATTAAAATATGGAATTCATACTTGCTCCACTTTTGAGGCAGTCTTCAGGTGTAAACTTACTCTTTCTCATTTTTGTGCTATTGAGTTTAATTACTTTTTTCTACTTCTTAACAGTACTATTTTTTTGGAATCTTACATTCAAGAGTTCTCTCTGTGGGTTTGTAGTGATTGAGAAAGATAATATATTATTTTCCAGAGCTCATCTTGTCTTTAGGTCCATATCTATTGCTAAATCCCTAAATCCAAATTTCGTCTGTATTTAATTGCCCTTTATAAATTATCAGAAGTTTCGCTTTAGCCCGAAAGTCTCCATTGGATGTGTATTCGTCTACAGCAATTACATCTGAACTGTCAATCATTTCTTTACAGTCAGGGTAAATCCAACTTCCGCTTTGGCTTGAAGTGTCGAAAGGGTAAGAAGGAGAATAGGCAATATTATGGTTAGTCGTTTCATTTTTTACATTAGGGGCAACACAAGTATACGTGTACTACACATATATCTCATGTTTTTCTACTTATCAAATTTACCTTTTTTTGAGCTAAAGTCCAAACGGGTGGAAACCCTTATTTGGTTGGGTATGACCCAAAGTCAGGCGTATGCGGAGCAAGGATGAGCTACTGCCCGACGCTCTCCCTATATCAATCCCCGAGACTTGATCTCCAGGTACTTGTCTATGGTGTCTACCGTGAGGTGCTTGGGGTCGGTGAGCAAGGTCTGTATGCCTTGTTTGTTGAGCTCCTTTACCATCAGTTTTTTCTGGAAACTTAGTTTTTCGGCAATCGCCTTGTCGTAGTAATCGCTCTGGTGGGTAGCCTCAGATTGTACTACCTTTTCTATCTCCCTGTTTTTGAAAAATACCACGAGCAGCACATTGTTCTTAGCTATGCCTTTGAGGTACGGGAGTTGGCGTTGGAGGGAGTTCATATCCTCAAAATTGGTAAACAATACCATCAGGCTACGGTGGTTTATCTTAAACTTGATATCGGCATACAGTTTTTCGAAGTTGCTCTCATAAAACTCCGTTTTGAGATTGTATAAGGCACTCAGTATTTTGGGCAACTGCGATACGGCTTTGTCGGCTGGGAGTATCTGATTTACACGCTTGTTAAAATGGAGCATTCCAGCTCTATCGTGCTTGCGTATGATGATATGGCTCAAGGCCAAGGTGCTATTTATGGCATAGTCTAGCAGGGTTAGCCCGTCAAAAGGCATTTGCATTGCTCTGCCGCTATCTATAAGGCAATAGACCTGCTGTGCTCGCTCTTCGGTATACTGATTTACCATCAACTCACCACGTTTTGCACTTGCTTTCCAGTTGATGTAGCGTATGTCGTCTCCTTTTACATAGTCTTTTATATGTTCAAATTCCATACTCTGACCGATGCGTCGGGTCTTTTTGGCACCTATGTCGCGGGTGTAGTATTTCAGATTTTTGAGGCTATACCTATTCAGGTGTATGTAGGATGGGTACACGGCTATCTGCTGACTAGCCCGTAACTGATACTTGCGTTGGATCATTCGCAAGGGTGATTTTACTAGTACTACAATATCACCAAAGTCATACTCGCCCCGTAAGGTCGGGATTATAGTGTATTGGAGTTCTTTATTTTTATGGGGAGATAGCAACGTGTCAAATTTCTGTCCACGCATATTGAGCTGGTACGGTAGTTCGTCATATATACGAGCCGATACCGGAAAGGAGTACGTACTGTCTATACTAAGCACACAATTATTCTCATCACCATTACTCAGGATGGCATTGATTTGGCGTGAGCCTGTGATGTGAGACCCACGGTATAGTAACCCTACATCGAGCAATAACAAAACGACCAAAACAGCAACTACCACCGTACCTGCCAAGGTATATGGCGGGTAAAAGTGACCCAGCGTATATAACACAGCGGCTATTCCTAGCCCTATGAAAAATACACTATTGAGCAGTATGCTATTCCAAAATTTTGCCATGTGGACTATCTTGGTATTTCAGTGCCTTCTATGAGTTCTTTTACAATCGTATCTGGCGTGATGCCTTCCATCTCTTTCTCAGGAGATACAACCACACGATGGCGTAGGGCGAGTGCAGCTACGCTTTTCACATCCTCGGGTATCACAAAGTCTCTTCCGCTTATAGCTGCTTTGGCTTTGGCGGCATTGAGTATGCTTATAGACGCACGTGGAGATGCTCCTAGGTATAGCATAGGGTGATTTCGGGTTTGGTTTACCAAGCTGGCGATGTAGCTGATGATAGATGATTCCACTTCTACATCTTTGGCGGTTTGTTGCAACTCGGCCACGTCGGCCGCGTTCAGTATGGGTTTCACGTCAGCCATCTCATCGGTACCGTGGCGTGCATTATGATTGGCGAGTATCGTTGTTTCTTCGTCTATGCTAGGGTAGTCTAGGTTTATCTTAAATAGGAATCGGTCTAGCTGAGCCTCTGGCAGTCGGTAGGTTCCTTCTTGCTCTATGGGATTTTGCGTAGCGAGTATAATAAAGGGCTTATTCATATCATACTGGTTTCCGTCTATGGTGATTTGTCTCTCGGCCATTACCTCAAAGAGTGCCGACTGTGTTTTGGCTGGAGCCCTGTTTATCTCATCTATAAGCACAATGCTCGAGAAAATAGGCCCCGCCTTGAATTCAAACTCGGTGTTTTTAGGATTGAAAACCGAAGTACCCAATATATCGGATGGCATCAAGTCTGGCGTGAATTGTATCCGCGAAAAGTCTACATTCATAGTGCGAGCTAGGAGCTTAGCACTTAGGGTTTTAGCGATACCCGGCACCCCTTCTATAAGGCAATTGCCATCTGCTATGATACCTACTATAAGGGCATCTATCAGCTCTTTTTGGCCTACGATTACCTTATGGAGCTCGTGGCGTATAGCTGCTACGCCGTGCTGTAGCTTACTGAGTTCTATTTTGGGTTCAAAAGAAGGAGTGCTCTCCTCTGGCAGTGGGGTAGGATTAGGTGTAGCTTCTGGTGCTGCCTGCTCTTCGTTCATTGGTGTGTTTTCTTCTGTACTCATTGGTTTAATTTTATAAGTGATATTCCGTTTTCTATAGCTTCACTAAAACGGATAAAGCCCGCCTTGTCTAGTGTTTTGCTGTATCTAATCTTGTTGAGTTGTGCTACGAATTTTACTAGCTTTCGCTCATCTACTTGTGTTTTGGTGGCTAGGGCTTTTCTGAAATTTTCGTCTAGCTCTTGTGGGTCCAGGTAGTATCGCTCTTTTATACGGTCGAGCACATAATTGGCTCGGTACTTGGCTATTGCAATTTGATTTTCTTCGTTTACAAAGAGGTTGGCCACCAGTTTCATAAAGTCGATACTGTTATTTCGCTCAGGTCTTAGCACGGGTATGGCTCGGGTTACTCGCTTATAGTTAAACCCAAAGAACAATAAGGCCAATGCTATGAGCGTGATGAAAGCAAAAGTGAGTGGCTTACTACCATATATGTAGCGAAGCAATCCGGCAGTGTCACCTTCACTGGGTGGGGTGTTGTATCGTCGTTTTGTGCCATAACCATCCCACACGAAATAGTCGGTGTATTTCAGGTATGAGAGTGTATTGAGAGCATATCTACCGTCTTCGTCTTTGAGCATATGGTAGTTGCTAAATACGTCGGGTTGGGCGTGTAGATAAAGTTTATTGTTATAATTTGCCAGTCGTATCGCGATAAAATTGGGGTAGGTGGTATCGCCTATCGTTACCGAACCCAGTACCGTGGCATACGGCGGTATTTGGCTAAAGTAATTGGCTGTTTCCCTTCTATTTTTGAGGGTAAAGTGCTGGTCTACCGTGCTCAGTCGTTCGAGAGTAAATTGGAACTCTGCAGCTGAATCTCGTTCTATTTCTATACTGTATTTCTCTATGCAGCGAGCATTGCGGTCTTCGGTAGCGATAAAGAGTGCGTTATCTTCTTTGGCATACTGTTCCAACTGTGCGTACTCCAGTGAGTCTGGATAAAATTCAGGATTGACGTACATATACGTACTTAATCCATAAGCCTCCGAGGCTAATACTTCGTCTGTTCTATCCTTGAGTATATCGGTGTAGGCATCTGGAAAAATATTTTCGAGCTGCTCTTGAAATATCTTGGTGCCGTATGGTGTTTTGTGCTGCGACTCGTAGTAGGGAGTCCAGTCAGAAGGCATGTTGCAGGCAGATAGCAATAGACTTGCTAGGATTGCAATATGTAAATTTTTCACCTTCATTTTACCTTATCTATTTGTGTTACAAATGTTTGTTCCACCGTAGCAAAAAGCTCCGCAGTCAACGCTTTCTTACCATACCATACGTACTCAAATACGTAGCTCATTTTTACAAATTGCTCACTGCGAGTAGCATCGGCTATTTCGGTAAGGTATTCCGCATTGGTTTTGTCGTGGTGATAGGTGATTACCTTGTGGTCTTGTAGTTTTTTCAAATACATCAAGAAGTAATACCGTACTGCCAACGTATAGTTATGCTCAGTCTTGGCTCTTGCTAATAATCCTTCCAGACTATTGTCGTCTAGTTCTTCGGGCTGTGCTATGTCATTCTCCGTTTCTTGTGCGGAGATTACTCTGTTTTTCTCGCCGCGTTTGTTTAGTCTGAGATTACTAAGAGCGAGGTATAAAAAATATAAGCCAGCCAGAGCTACGAGGAGTAATATGGCTTTAAAAATAAAACCGATTACTGGGCCAAAATTGGTAGATCCTGTATCTTTCTGATGAGATGGTTTTTCGTTCTGTTCTTCTTTCTCTTCGTCCTCTAGCTCGCGGTAGTTGTATTCAGCTCCCGTATAGTCAGACTTGTATTCCACATCTGCGTCTAGGTAGTCCCCGCGGGTAAAATCGGTACGGTCTATGTCGTCTACACCATCTTCTTCTATGACGGTTTCATACAGTTCAGCCTCCACTTCGTAATCGTCAAACTGGCCAAAAGCCAACTGACCAAGGAGTAATATGCAAACCAGACTATACTTCCTCATTGTTAACCATTATGTCTTCTAGTCGGAGAGCTATATTGTTATACCTACGGATAGGATATATCAAGTAGTAATAGGATATAACACCCAAGGTGCCAAATATGATGAGTAGTGATCCCCCAAAAGGCATCTCGTTGTAATACTGTGTCACAAATCCCTCGAGCAATCCAGCAGCTATGGTAAATGGGATAGTACTCATTACAATCATAAGCGACTCTTTACCTGTAAGTAAAAAGGCCTGCTTGCGACTCAATGTGCCGGGAAATAGCCAGCCTAATCCTAGTAGCAAACCCGCAGAGGCTTCTATCACCATGCCAAATATCTCCATGGCTCCGTGTATCCATATCGCACTCATACTTTCGGTAAACACCCCTTCTTTGTAAAACATAGTAAGAAATGAACCCAGCATAATGCAATTGCTAAAGAGTATTTTGATGGTGCCTATGCCTAGGGTAATGCCCGAGATGTACATCAGTAGTCCTACGCGTATATTGTTAATCGTGATTCCAAGAAAACTGCCTATGTCCCCGTAAGACGTACCATTGTTATATACAGCCGCTGGGTCGCCATTGCTTATATTATCCAGCGTACTATCTACATAGTGGTCGCCAAGTATGGAGCGAATGAAGCTCTCGTCGTACAAGGCAGAAAGCACCCCTATACTCAGCATAATGAAAAACACACTGAAGGTAGCCCAGAGCAGTTTGCGGTATTTGTAGGTGATAATGGCCACATCCGTAGTCCAAAAATCGATGATAGAGCCGTAGGTGGTTTTGGGTTTTACTACTTTGAGGTACGCATTACTGGCTAGAGCGTTGAGGTATACATTTACCTTACTCTTGGGGTAATAGGTTTGTGCGTAGGCTAAGTCATTATTAAGTTGTACAAACAAATCGGCCAGTCTATCGGGCTGAACCTGCTTGTTATAATAAAGATAATTTTCAAACTCCAGCCAATTCGCTTTATTTTGTTTTATGAATGAAACTTCTCTCAAACGTTTAACGTAATCTTATAGTGGCAAATCTAAACGTAAAAACAACTTTTAACACCATACTATCCTTGCAAAGTGAAACTTTAGGAAAACGGATACTTGCCTTTGTGATTGATTCTATCATCATTATCGTGTATTACGTGGGTGTGTGGTGGTTTCTCTCGCTGTTCAATATTGATTTTGAGCGGGCATTTGGAGATGATTATGACCGCGTAGTGTGGGGTTGGGTGTCTATTATCAGTTTGCCCGTATTGTTTTATTCGCTTATCAGCGAAACGCTAAGCGGCGGCTACACCATGGGTAAGTACCTTGCCAATATCAAGGTGGTGAAGATAGATGGTTTTCAGCCCGGGTTTGTGGAGTTTTTTATTCGGTGGATATTCCGAATGGTAGATATTTATGCGATGGTGTTACTCGGTATCGTATTTGGGGATGTGATGCTTCGCATATTTTCATTTTATACCATTGGATTAATAGGGCTTATTTGCATAGTGCGTAGTAGGCGTGGGCAGCGACTGGGTGATATGGTGGCCGGCACATCGGTGATTAAGTCAAAGCTAAAGCAGAGCATAAATATCACGATACTTCGTGAGGTAGGTGATAATTATAAACCCAAGTACGCTCAAGTACTCAAGTTGTCAGACAATGATGCACGTATCATCAAAGAAACCTTTGAGAGTGCCCGTAAGATGAGAGATGTGAAACTCATCCGAAAACTGGTGGTGAAACTAGAAACCGTGATGGGCATTAAGAATAAAGACAAGCCCGAGCGATTTATCAATGATGTGCTCAAGGACTTCAATTACTATACACAGAATATGTAAGCAGGAGCTTACTCTTCGCCTATGAGGTCTATCTCGTTGTCTAATTCGGGATTTAGTGGGTCTGTACCATATTGATTACGGCCCAAGGTGCCAGCCTGCACTACTTGTGCCAAGTAGTAAATAGCCAGTCCGATAATCACTACAACCATAAAACCAGACCAAATGCGAGAAGCATTGTACATATAATTGGCTTCTAGCCAAAACTCACTCGGTATAATGATACTTGCCAGCTTAAAGATGAGGCCATAACTTGCAACGATACCCATCGTAATAGGCGCCCAACCGCCTTTGTCTCTATCGTGAAAACGACGCACGCCTACAGCAATTCCTGGAATGGTCAAGATAATAGTGCCAATATCTGTGGCACCAAACAGGTAGTAATCATAAGACATAGTATCAATGATTACGTCGTCTATTAGACCTAGTACGAAGCTGGTTATTATGCTGAATAACGTATAACCCCAAAATTCAGATCGGCTTGCTCTTCCGCTAAATTGGAAGTATTTGGCGGTGATGCATTCCCAAAAGTATTCTGCTAGATTTTTTTGTTTCATAGAGCAATGGATTTAAACAACTTCAAGTAAAAAGCCATCTGTTGTTAGGCAGATGGCTTATGTGTATTTTTAAATTAATGGAAGACTATGCTTCTCCTATCTCGTCCAATTCATTAGCTGGATTTTTAGGGTTAGGACCGTACTCATTAGTACCTGCATCGCTATCCGTACAATTAAGCACAAGAAGCCAAATGCCTCCTATTAGTGGAATCAGTCCGATTAGTAGAAACCAACCACTTTTTCCAACGTCGTGCAATCGTCTTACGGCAACTGCTAAGTTAGGTATGAACATCGCAAGAGCGAATATTCCAGCTATTGCTGCTAAGCTTTCATCTATCAACGAAAACACAACAGCAGAACCAATATAAAATATTAAGTAAAATAGGATGAAGCCCCAGTACTCTCTACGGCGAGCTCTACCTTCGAAATTAGCATAATTTTGAGTAACCACTTCTTTGAAGTGTTCGAACAATGATTTTTCTTGCATTTTTGTTTTTGGTTAAAATGTTAAATTTAAATAAAGCAAAAAAATTTCAAAATTTCAAAAACTATTTTTTCTTAAATGAGTTTATGGCGTTTTTGGTGAAGTCAGAAAGTACCAATTGCCCACTCATAGCAGCACGTTCGGCAAGTAAAGTGTCCCAGTCTTCTGTGCCTCGCCAAAACACCTGCTTGAGCAATCGCATAGCTTCAGGATTGCTGTTTTTTAGCTTATTGGCTAATGTAGATATAGCGTGGTCCATTTCTTCGGTGGTGTCATATATGTCGGCATATAGTCCTTTGGCTCTTGCCCATTCAGCGGTTTGCCACTCGGTAGCATCTATCGCTAGTTGACTCATAGCAGAGAGTCCCATCTTACGCTCTACTGCTGGTCCTACCACAAAAGGCCCTATGCCTACGGCGAGTTCGCTGAGTTTTACAGCCGCAAACTTGGTTGCTAGCGTATAGTCGAAGGAGGCTGCGAGTCCTACACCGCCACCTACTGCTTTGCCTTGCACACGGCCTATAATGAGTTTAGGGCACTTTCTGCAAGCATTGATCACATTGGCAAAACCCGAGAAAAATACCTTACCTACTTCTAAATCATCTATCGCCACCAGCTCATCGAAACTTGCTCCTGCACAGAATGCTCGCTCACCTGCACTGCGTACTATGATAACGAGTGCATCATCATTTGTTCCCAGTTCCGTTATGGTATCAGCCAACTTAGCCAATACTTTACCAGGTAGGCTATTGCTCAGCGGATGGTGAAATTCTACGCTTGCTATGCCGTTATCTATACTGTATGTTACGTCTCCTTGATCTACTGCGTTCATTGTGGTGCGAAGATATATTTTTAGATGTGAGACTAAAGATATGAAATGTGAGATTTTTAGCTGGTTGCAATCCCAATATTCTTTAACTGCTTAATTTTATCTTCTTTCTTCAAGGTTCGACTATTACCAAATTTTAATTCAGCATTAAACCACCGTTTTCTGTAATTTTTCCAGTCTTTTTCTGTTGTATCAACTGAATATTCAAATTCGATACCACAATCACAGATGCCATAAGATGGGAATCCTCCCTCAAGATATGGCCTGAACTCTTTATGCTTTGCTTTAGTGCCGCAAACGGGAGATAATGAATATCCGCCTCAACTAATTGGCATTTTAACAGATGAACCGGATTCTTTGTGAACTACAATCTCATATGTAAAATCAGTCTCAATACTCACTTCTAATATCTAAAGTCTCCCCTACAACTCATCCTCCTGATTCCTTTTCTTCACCATCGTAAGAATGGTAGCAAGTGCCACTGTTTCTCCGGTCTCGTCATATACGTCTACTAGGAATTTTACGATACCCTTGGCTACATCGTCTTCGGTTTTCTTCTCTTGGTTTATTTTTTCTTTGCAGGTAAATCGTACACCAATGGTCGCTCCGGGATATACCGGCTTTGTAAATCGGCATTCGTCTAGTCCATAGTTGAGCAATACAGGTCCTTTTTTAGCATCTACAAACAGACCCGCAGCCTTACTTAGTACAAAATATCCGTGTGCTACACGTCCTTCGAACGTGGTCCCCTCTAGCGAGGTTTCGTCCATATGAGCATAGAAATTATCGCCACTCACATTGGCAAAGTTTACGATGTCTGTCACTGTGATGGTATGCTTAGCAGTGATTACGGTTTCGCCTACTTCTATATCTTCAAAATATTTTTTAAATGGATGTACGTCTTTCTCTTTATAAGCTCCGCCGTACTGGTAGCGTTGTGTTATTTCGGTCAGCATACTCGGATGACCTTGCAGTGCGGTACGTTGCAGGTAGTGTTTTACACTTCCTATTCCTCCTAGTTCTTCTCCACCTCCAGCTCTTCCTGGTCCGCCGTGCATGAGCTGTGGCATAGGAGACCCGTGGCCCGTACTTTCGGGAGCAGATTCTTCGTTGAGTACCAATATTCTGCCGTGGTAGGAAGCAGCTTCTACAGCATATTGCGTAGCGATATCTACATCAGAAGTGGCAATGGTACTCACCAGAGATCCTTTTCCCATTTTAGCCAATTCCACCGCTTGGTCTATGTCAGTGTATGGCATTAGCGTACTTACAGGGCCAAAACATTCTACCTCGTGACTATCCGTATTATTCATAGGGTTAGAGTTGAGCATCAGAATAGGAGCAAGGAAAGCTCCCTTGTTTTTGTCGGCACCTATCAGGTCAAAGTTGTCTAAATCTCCGTACACAATAGGTGTCTTCTCCGCCATAGCAGCTACTCTATTGCGTACCACATCGAGTTGTGCTCTATTCACGATAGCACCCATGCGTACACCTTCAGCCGCGGGGTCGCCTACGGTAGTTTGGCTTAAGCTTTTGCTCAAGGCTATTTGCACGTCTTCTAGGTATTTTTCTGGCACCATTATTCTACGTACGGCCGTACATTTTTGTCCTGCCTTGGTGGTCATTTCGCGGCGTACTTCTTTTATGAAAATATTAAAATCGGCAGTGCCGGGGGCAGCATCTTCTCCGAGTATGGCAGCATTCAGACTATCAGCCTCCATATTGAATGGAATCGCATTTTCTATGATGTGCGGCATACTCTTGAGCATACGGCCGGTTTTGGCACTTCCGGTGAAGGTGACTAAGTCTTGTGAGCCCAACGAATCTATAATGCCGTGACCCTTACCACAATCTAGCTGAATAGCTCCCTCAGGGATAATGCCACTTGCCACGATATCTTCTACCATCGCTTGGGTAAGGTAGGAGGTAATTTCGGATGGTTTCACGATGGCCGGAACCCCTGCCAGCCAGTTGGCACTGAGTTTTTCGAGCATTCCCCATATCGGGAAGTTAAAAGCGTTGATATGTACCACTACACCCTGTTTGGGACTCATGATGTGTTGCCCTACAAAAGTGCCGTTGGTGCTTATTTTGGCGGTATCGCCATCTACATAAAAGCGTTGGTTGCCCATTTGTCTACGTAAACTCGCGTAGGTAAAAAGTGTTCCTATTCCGCCATCTATATCTACCCAACTATCGCTCTTGGTAGCACCAGAGAGGTAACTTATGCTGTAGTATTTCTTCTTAATACTGTCCAGGTGTAGAGCCAGTTTTTTGAGCATATAGCCCCGCTCATAAAACGTCATTGCACGAAGTGCTTTGCCACCTACTCTACGAGCATAATCTGCCATTTCCTCGTAGTCCAGCCCTTCGCTACTAGCGGTGCTTATTAGGTTGCCGTTAATGGCGTTGTATTGTTCAAATCCGTCTCCCTTGTGCTCTTGCCAGCTTCCTGCTGCGTAGTTTTTAAGTTTTGTTGACATGGCTTTTATGTGCTTTGGGCAAATGTAAGTATAGTTGAGAAAGGGAATGTTGATCCTGTGTCGTTAGAATGAATTTAAACACAATGTGAAATAGAACGGGAACTTCTAGTTTCTGAAGAATTATATTGGTGATTACTTCTCTCAAATGGTTTATAAATTTAGGTTTTTACGTAATCCTAAACTTATGATTATTCTTATTCTTGCACCATGTCTTTCAAATTATTATGTACCGATATAGATGGTACCTTACTCAACGCAGATCGTGAGTTAGCACCCGAGACCATTGCTGAGTTTAAGCGAATAAAAGATGAATGTGATATCATACTAGCATCGTCGCGTATGCCTCAGGCAATGACTCACTTGCAGGCAGAAGTAGGCATAAGACAAAGTCCACTTATTGCCTATAATGGCGGTTTGGTGTTAGACGGAGATACGATTCTAAGCAGTACGGAAGTTGGATTTAATGAGGTAAAAAAGATCGCAGAATTGAGCACAAATACCGAAATCCATGTGAGCATATATAATAATGATGAGTGGTTTGTGCCTGCAATGGATTACTGGGCAAATAGAGAAGCAAACAATACCAAGGTGACTCCTAAGTTACAGTCGCTAGAGGATACACTTGCACTATACGAGCAAACCAATAAAGGTGCTCACAAAGTAATGTGTATGGGTCCTGCTGAGGAAATAGCCGTAATGTACGATGAGCTTATTGCTACGCTCAATGACGACTTGCACGTGTACAAATCCAAAGATACCTACCTAGAAATTGCTAGTAAAAAGATCTCTAAAAAATCAGCCATTGCGACCTTGCTTGAGCATAAGTATAGAAAGCTCAATTGGGGTGATGTTATCGCTTTTGGCGATAATTATAATGATATGGAAATGCTGGAAGCCGCAGGGATGGGTGTAGCCGTGGGCAATGCCAGAGACGAGGTAAAAGCTGTAGTGAATGATGTAACGGCAACCAATAAGGAACACGGTGTGGCTTTATCCATAATCAAACACTTTTCTAAATAGTACAGGCTCCAACTGACAAGTATCAAATAGAATTAATTTTGTAACATAAATAAAAGTTAACGCAATGAGTAACGAAACATTAGACCTCCCAAAAATATATGATGAAGCTCAAGATTTTATGCCATTACTAGGTACAGATTACATTGAGTTATACGTAAGTAATAGTAAGCAAGCAGCACATTTTTACAAAACTGCTTTTGGTTTTCAGGATTTGGCGTATGCCGGACTAGAAACCGGTATTACCGACCGAGAGAGCTACGTGCTGCAGCAGGATAAAATAAGATTAGTACTTACTTCGCCACTGCGTAGTGGTACAGATATAGGTCTGCATATCGACAAGCATGGCGATGGTGTGAAGGTAGTAGCCCTATGGGTGCCAGATGCTACTAAGGCATATAACGAAGCAATAAAACGTGGAGCTAAGCACTATATGGAGCCTACATCAGAAGAAGATTCGGATGGTAAAATTATAAAGTCAGGAATTTACACCTACGGTGAAACGGTGCATATTTTCATAGAGCGAAGTGCTTACAATGGCGTGTTTTTACCGGGTTACAAAAAATATGACTCTGCCTACAAACCAACCTCTACCGGGTTGAAATACGTAGACCACATGGTGGGCAATGTAGAGCTAGGTGAGATGATGACGTGGTGCAATTTTTATAAAGATGTACTAGGGTTTGCTCAGATTGTTTCATTCGATGATAAGGATATCTCTACGGATTACACTGCTCTTATGAGTAAGGTGATGAGTAATGGTAATGGAAGAATAAAATTCCCGATAAATGAGCCTGCAGATGGTAAGAAGAAATCGCAGATAGAAGAGTACCTTGATTTTTATGAAGGTCCGGGTGTGCAGCACATTGCAGTAGCTACGGATGATATTATCAAAACAGTGCGTGAACTTACAGCCCGTGGTATTGAGTTTTTGCGAGTGCCAGATGTGTACTACGAGATGGTGCTGGATAGGGTAGGAGAGATAGACGAAGATATTGCACCGCTCAGAGAATTGGGTATCTTGGTAGATAGAGACGATGAAGGGTACTTACTTCAAATATTTACCAAGCCAATAGAACCCCGCCCTACACTTTTCTTCGAAATCATACAGCGAAAAGGAGCCACTTCATTTGGTAAAGGTAATTTCAAGGCACTTTTTGAAGCAATAGAAAGAGAGCAAGAGTTAAGAGGCACATTATAAGAAGTACCCCGAAATAGAATTAAAAATACGAATGGCTGAGAGTTTACTTTCGGCCATTTTACTTCAATAAAACAGAGATGAAACCAGAAATACAACAAGTAGCAGATGTACTTTGGGAAGCACATACTACAATGAGCACGGTGCCACCCGTACGAACACTTATATCGGCCGAGGACATAGACGCAGCTTATGCTGCCCAAGAGATTAATGTAAAACGCCGCATTGCAAATGGAGAAAAGGTTACGGGTAAAAAAATCGGTCTTACATCCTTTGCGGTAATGGAGCAGTTAGGTGTAGACCAGCCAGATTACGGGGTGCTATTTGAGACCATGGAAGTGAGAGATGGTAAATTAGCGTATGCCGATTTGATGCAGCCTAAGGCAGAGGCCGAAATTGCATTTGTGATGGGTCAAGATTTGGAAGGGGACTTTAATATCACGGACCTTATAGAAGCTATAGACCACGCTCGGGTGAGCATAGAGATAGTAGGTAGTCGCGTAGCCGATTGGAATATAAAAATCACCGATACTATAGCCGATAATGCAAGTGCCAGTCACTATGTCCTCGGAGAAATACAAATAGATTTAGACGACCAAGATTTAGTAGGCTGCAAAATGACCTTGACCAAAAATGGCGAAGTCGCATCTACAGGAAGTGGAGCAGCCTGTATGGATAACCCACTAAATGCAGCATTATGGCTTGCACAAAAAATGGCCGCACAAGGAAATCCTTTGCGAAAAGGAGAAGTGTTGCTTAGCGGTGCTTTGGGACCTATGGTACCTATCTCGCAAGGGGATAAAATAGAGGCGAGTATCGACGGATTGGGGTCGGTAAAATTGGAAATTGTGTAGGAACACGCCTCAAAGGCGTGTTCTTACAACAGAAGATAAAAAATAGAAAAGGAGGAGCTTAAGCTCGTCACTTATTAACTTAAACCTAATTATAAACTTAGACTTGATAAAGGCAGCAATAATAGGAAGCGGAAATATAGGCACAGACCTCATGATAAAGATAATGCGAACCTCGGACGTATTGGAAATGGGGTGCTTTGTAGGTATAGACCCAGAGAGCGATGGACTAGCCAGAGCCAAACGAATGGGTGTTGAAATTTGTGCCACAGGCATAGATGGACTAATCGAAATGCCCATATGGAAAGAAATAGACATAGTTTTTGACGCTACGAGTGCCAAAGCTCATGTATATAATTTTGGTAAAATGAAGGATTTCCCTGAAAAGAAAATGGTAGATTTAACGCCTGCAGCTATTGGTCCTTATGTGGTTCCAGCGGTTTCCTTCGATAAGGATTTGCGAAGCAAATTAAATTTGGACTTCGATACGTTCGCTAATGCGAACACTCAGCCTGACAATAAAAGAGTAAACTTGAACATGGTAACCTGCGGTGGACAAGCTACGATACCCATCATTGCTGCAGTAAGCAGAATTGCAAAAGTTCATTACGGCGAGATAGTAGCTAGTATAGCAAGCAAATCTGCCGGACCCGGTACGCGAGCAAATATTGATGAGTTTACAGAAACCACTTCTGAAGCCATAGAAAAAGTAGGTGGAGCTACCAAAGGGAAAGCTATCATTATCCTAAATCCTGCCGAACCGCCACTTGTGATGCGAGACACTGTGTTTACACTCAGTGAACAAGGAGATAGAGAAACTATTCGCCAGAGCATACACGATATGGTGGCTGAGGTACAGAAATATGTGCCTGGTTATACGCTTCACCAAGAAGTGCAGTTTGATGATATATCGGAAGATGAGCCTGTTTTCATAGAAGGCGTAGGGCATAAAAGTGGATTGAAAACGACGGTGCTGCTGCAAGTAGTTGGGGCAGGGCATTACTTGCCAGAGTATGCGGGGAATTTGGACATTATGACCAGTGCGGCGTTGGCGGTGGGGGAGAAGCTTTTCGTGTCAAATACCAAAAGGTGAAATTCCAAATTCCAAAGTATGAAGATACCAAATATTAAAATCCATAAAAGAACAAAAAATGACAAAATACGATTTAGAAGATAGAACACTCGATTTTGCAGTTAATGTAAGATTATTCATAAAAGAACTGCCTCGAAGTATAGCGAACGTGGAGGATGCAAAACAGGTGGTAAGATCATCAGGCTCGGTTGGTGCTAATTATATAGAAGCAAATGAGAAACTTGGACCAAAAGACTTTGGCTATAGACTGCGAATAGCAAGAAAAGAGGCTAAGGAAAGTGTTTATTGGTTGAGTATTATAAAACGTTCGAATAAGCTAGAATCTGGTGAGTTAGATGCTCTTATAAATGAAGCGGGAGAACTTAGAAAGATACTGTCAGCTATTATCAATAAAATAGACTAATGGAATTTGGAATTTTAATACTTTGGAATTTTTAATATGATTTACATACAAGACGTAACCCTCCGAGATGGAATGCACGCCATACGTCACCAATACGGGAAGCAGCAGCTCAAAGACTTGGCTATCTCACTGGACAAAGCTGGAGTAGATGCTATAGAAATATCTCACGGAGACGGACTGAGTGGCGGTAGTTTCAATTATGGCTTTGGGGCTCATACCGACTGGGACTGGCTAGAAGGCGTTGCAGAACAATTGAATCACGCGGTGCTTACCACATTGCTTTTACCGGGCATAGGGACCATAGAAGACCTCAAAAAAGCGTACGAACTCGGTGTACGCTCGGTACGAGTAGCGACTCACTGCACAGAGGCAGATGTGAGTAAGCAGCACATAGAAGCAGCCAAGCAACTAGGTATGGATGTAGGCGGCTTTCTGATGATGGCTCACATGAACGAACCGAATAAACTTGCCGAGCAAGCCAAACTCATGGAAAGCTATGGGGCTGACTGTGTGTACGTAACAGACAGTGCGGGTGCACTTATGATGGATGGCGTAGCGGATAGGATCAAGGCTTTTAAGGATGTGCTAGACACCAATACCGAAGTTGGGATTCACTGCCACCATAACCTCAGCTTGGGGGTAGCCAACACGATAGTTGCTATGCAGTACGGTGCAACACGACTAGACGCGTCACTGGCAGGAATGGGAGCAGGTGCGGGTAATTGCCCGCTCGAAGTACTCATAGCAGTACTCAATAGGATGGAGGTAAAAACAAACTCTGACCTGCTACAACTGATGGACTTGGCCGATGATGTGATTCGTCCATTGCAAGAACGACCGGTACGAGTAGACCGAGAAACATTGAGTCTAGGATATGCGGGAGTTTACTCCAGTTTCTTGCTACACAGCGAGCGTGCCGCTCAAAAATATGGACTCAATACGGCGGATATACTACAGGAACTTGGCAAACGTAAAATGGTAGGTGGCCAAGAAGACATGATAGTAGACGTAGCCTTAGATATGGTCAAAAACAAATAGATAAACATCACGTTAGATGCTTATGAAATGGTCATTCATCCTCTTTCTTTCGCTGGCTAGCTTCCAATCTGCTCGTGAAGTAAAGGTGTATGTTGATTACGCAGAGTTTGAGCAAGACTATTTACTAAACAAGAGCAACGATACGACGTATGTTATCAATTTTTGGGCGACGTGGTGCAGACCGTGTGTACAGGAGTTACCGTATTTTGAGCAATTGGCAAAAGACAGTATGGATCAGCCGCTCAAGTTGGTGCTGGTGAGTCTTGATTTTGATGACAAGGTAGATGCGGTAAAAGCATTACTAGCTAAGAGGGAAATTGAGAGTAAAGCCGTAATTTTGGCAGACCCACAGGCCGATGAGTGGATAGATGAGGTAGACAGTACATGGACTGGAGCAATTCCGGCTACAATGGTTATCAAAAATGGCAAACGATATTTCTATGAAACGTCATACGAGTCTTACGAAGAATTAAAAAACGAAATAATAACGCTAAAATAGTATGAAAAAAATGATTTTTGGCCTAGTGGCTATCGGAGTATTAGTGGCGATGACGAGTCACTCAGGTTATCACGTTGGCGATACCGCTACAGACTTTTCTCTAAAAGGAACAGACGATCAAATGCATAGCTTGGCGAGTATAGATGGTGCCAAAGGATACATTGTGATATTTACGTGTAATCATTGCCCGTACAGTGTAGCCTATGAGGATAGAATCATCGCATTACAAGATAAGTATGGTTCGGAATATCCAGTAGTAGCCATCAATCCTAATGATCCCGTTGCTTACCCTTCTGATAATTTTGAGAATATGAAATTGAGAGCAGAGGAAAAAGGGTTCAATTTCTTGTACCTATTTGACGACGGACAGAAAGTGTATCCACAATATGGTGCTACCAAAACACCCCATGTATTCTTGCTAGATGCTCAGCGTACAGTGAAATATATCGGGGCGATAGACAATTCTACCAAAGAAGATGGTGTTACCAAAAAATACCTAGAAGATGCCATAGAAGCGTTGAAAAAAGGGGAGAACCCTACTCCAGCCACTACCAAAGCTATAGGATGTAGTATAAAAGTGGCGAAGGGGTAAGCTCTTATAAACAGACTGATAGAGAGAAGGCCAGTGAATTTCACTGGCCTTTTTCATTTCTTTAGGCTTAGTCTTTATGTTTAGCTTCTCTATCCGCTTTGTGTTCTTGGTAGGTTTTAGTACTGTATTTAGGCTCAGGCGGGATATGTAATTTATCTTTTCGGTGCAAGTAGCGATGAAGAGATGTAGTAAATAGACTGTACCCAATAGTGGCTACTATTACATATAAAACTCCTTGCCAGGTAATTTCACGGTTATATAATACTGCAAAACCTAATATAGGTCCCATTGTAACGCAATCCTTGAGGATATTTCCTACAGCATATTTCAAATGTCTTTGACGAAATTTTTCTAAAGCCTCGGTATTTGTTTTCATTGTCTTTTACTCTTCCTCTATCACATTCTTCACTCTCCCTATTTCCCCTGTTTCTAACATTACTTTGATCCCGTGAGGATGCTCAGGAGACTTAGTGAGAATACGTTTTACGAAACCATCAGTAAGCTCACCGCTACGTTGATGGTGCTTCTGCACTATCTCCACTTCAGCACCTACTGTCACATTCTTCCTATATTTACCAGATAGCATCTTGTTATTCCTTTGTCACACTGAGTGATTTTGCGGCAGGCGAAATCGTATCGAAGCGTACCTGTTAGCACGACACCTTTAGGTTATATCTTCATTATCTCTACTTCTTTGGCGGCGATAGTCTCATCTATACGCTTACTGTAGGTGTCTATTACTTTCTGTACTTCAGCCTCGGCATCTTTGGCCATATCTTCTCCTAGTCCGTCTTTTTGGAGCATTTTTATAGTGTCTATTGCATCTTTACGTGCACTACGCAATCCTATTTTACCGTGTTCGCTTTCTCCCTTGGCTTGTTTTACCAGTTGAAGACGACGCTCTTCGGTAAGCGGAGGTACATTGATGATTACTTGCTCTCCGTCATTTTGTGGATTGAGCCCCAAGTTGGCATACATAATACCCTTACTTATTTCGTCTATCATACCTTTTTCCCAAGGCTTCACCATTATTGTTTTGGCATCAGGTGTATTTACGTTAGCTACCTGGCTTAATGGCACCTTGCTCCCGTAATATTCTACCATCACGCTGTCGAGCATTTGCGGAGCTGCTTTACCCGCACGTAGTTTACCTACCTCAGCTGCCACGTGTTTTAGTGCTTTGTCACTTGCTTCTTTTAGTTCGTCTAATACTATTTTTACATCCTCATTCATGACCTTGTATTTTTTTAATAATGAAGTATTTGCTACTTCCTGCTTTGTTCTAAAGTTTTGGAATACTCATTTGCCTTCCTCGAGCAAATGGTTTTTTTCGACTTCAAATCAGAAAGTTCAAACTGCCCCAATGATAGATGGCAAAGAAAATTAAATAAACGTATTGTTACAAGATTAAAATGTGTAAAGCTGCGAAAGACCCAATGCATATTACGATGAGACTCGCAAAAGCTGCATTTACCACGCGGCTTGTATCTTTATATGCGAAAGCAAATGACAGCATAACCGCAAGTGCCATAAGCGAATAGGGAAGTATAGCTGTATTAGCATTAAAGGCAATTATTATAAGCGGAATGATGAGCTGTAAAAGCATCATATAGTTGGTAATGATAAGCTTGTTGGGATATCTGAAGTTATAACTTCTTAGCTTCAAGAGGTGAATAAGGGTCAGGATGATTACTAGTGGTCCTGCAAGTGATAATAGGTTGAAATCTAGACTGCTCCATCCGAGAGATAACTGGGGAGTTAATTGGGCGATTTGATGCGGTAACTCAATGACATATAGCATCCCTGCATAGCATATCAATACCATAAGCAGATAAGTGATAGCCAATATATAGTGGCGTGTGCGATGGGAGCCAGCCTGCCGTGCTAAGATGAAAACTGGAATAATAAGAAGTACGCTTGTATTGCTAATAGCTTGGGCGATACCCAGTATGACCCCAAAATATATCATATAAGAAGACGAAACTGCTGCTATGAGTTTGGGTTCGTATGCTAATAACATCGCAATAAGAAATAGCCCTCCAAACATCAAATGATTAAAGCTAATGTCGGTAATTATAAAAACACTAAAAGTGCTCGCAAGTACCAAGGGTAAATGTGTGTTAACAGAAAGTATACTATATCGCTTACATAGTAATGATAGGATAATAGATTGAATGAAAAATAACGTCACCTTGAGCAAGTAGAGGGCATTGAAATCTCCTCGAACCAACACCAGACAGAGTATAATTATCACAGAGGTAATAATAGCTGAGCTAATTTTTTGTGTAAGTAAGGATATCACTTGTAAATGAGTTTTAAGAGGGCGAAACGTCTATTTTTAGATGTTGGAATAATGATTTTGTTGGTAGCCACTTGTCTCGCTTCTGAGGGTAATATGGCTATAAAATCTAATTCCGCTTTGAGTAATCTCTTACTTATTTCCTTGCCGTTATTGTAAATGGTATGTTGCATCACATCACCAGAGTTGCGTAGCTGATCATTGTAAAGTAACTGCACAAACTGTGGCCCTATATATACTACTACAGAGCTATAGTATCCGCCATCATTTACGGTTATTTGGTTTTTGGTGATGATTTTATGCCAATCTAGTCCTGCTGTATCATTATAGTTGAGTACAAGTACCTCGTTGAAATTATAAATGTTTTTGGATGTACTCTGAGGTAGCCCATTTACCAAAATAATTTCATTTTCTGTGGCGATGTCTTTTTGCTCGGCAACAATGAGCATTCCCCCATCCGATCTTGGTATGGTATTCAAAATGCTAAATCCTTCCGAAATGCCGAGTTCGGAAAAGTTATTAAATCTCATATCGAGTAACAAACTATCGCTAAATGGACTCCAAGTCGTCTCACTATAAAGACTGTCACTATTCACCTCAAAAAACATAGTACCGGCCAGACCTCTTATGCGTTTGTACGAAAAGAAAGACGCGATTATGGCTGCGTCATCTTTACGATTGTAGGCGATTCGGGGCGATATCAAATCTACACTGTCAGGCAGAGCATAGTCTTGTATGGAGGAGTCTTTTAAGTAAAAAAGATGATAGTTGGAAGTAGTATTCTTTTTATAGGGTCTGGGAGCTACGTTAGCTAATATGCAGGTTTTCAAATCATTGGTAGTGACGAGGTCTAACGCCGCCATGTCCTTGTAAGGATAAATGGTTTGAATCTCTTGTTTCGAGATTAAATTTAAATCTAATGAGAAATAATATTGATGAATTAGCGTGTTCCCTCTCGCATCTGGCTCTGTATGCATTACGGTAATATGCTGCTGATTATCACTCATTCGAAGTCTGAAATTTCCTCTATCTCCAAAGTCTTGTGCCGCTGCAGTAGCTATTACGATGGGCTCATTCAGAGGATTTAGGTCGTGGTCGTACCATTGGGCCACAAGGTTGTTCTCTTGAGTGGCACGTACGTACTTTGTTTTAATAGTGAGCAACCCTTGCGAGGTAAAGAATAACCTGAGTAATCGGGACTTACGTAGTTCTAAACTTACTCCTTTTTCTAGTACAAGTAGCTGGTTGTATCGCTCTATTATTACATTTTTGGACAAAAAGCGATTGCGATACCTCAGAATATATATGCCTCTTTTATTTTCACCGATCACCTTAGTAAATATGGCACCGTCTTTTATTTTAGTAGGATTACTCCATTGTAGGACCTGCCCGCGGGCAGAAATACAGGTCGTCATACACAACAACATGCCTAAGGCTATTTTTTGGATGTATCTTTGCTGCATACTAGGTATCCACAAATAACGAAATTTAAACCCGGATAATAAATTAGAACTTGTTTATATGCGTGAAAACCACGCCAAATTTTGCAGCAAAACTGGATGGATGTGAGTTCCATTTTCTGAAGTAATATCTGACATATAAATACATATACATCTATTGAAATCAAAATTAAATACGGAAAAGCACCCAGAGAAAGCCATACTTATAGGAGTAGAGCCTAAAAATGTCCCGCTCAAATCATCGCAAGTATACTTGGATGAGTTGGAGTTTTTGGCATACACTGCTGGTGCTAAAACACTGAAACGCTTCACCCAACGGCTAGAGCATGCAAACCCTAAAACGTATATCGGTAAAGGTAAAATAGAGGAAGTAACAGCTTATGTAAAGCAGCACGGGATAGACTTAGCCATTTTTGATGATGAGCTTAGTCCATCTCAAATTAGAAACCTTGAGGAGTTTATTCATTGTAAGATAGTGGACCGAAGCAGTCTGATACTTGACATTTTTGCCAAAAATGCACGTACAGCTCAAGCACGTACGCAGGTAGAACTGGCACAGAGCGAGTACCTATTGCCACGACTTACAGGTATGTGGACCCACCTACAAAAACAAAAAGGAGGTATAGGTATGAAAGGCCCTGGAGAGAAGGAGATAGAGACAGATAGGCGTGTGATTAGGGATAAAATTGCGAAGCTGAAACAGGAACTGAGAGATATAGACAAGCAGGCTGTAACCCGTCGTAAAAATAGAGAAAGTCAAAAACGCGTGGCCTTGGTAGGCTATACGAATGTGGGCAAGTCCACGCTTATCAATCTACTTGCCAAGGCGGACGTACTGGCTCAGGACAAACTATTTGCTACCTTGGATAGTACGGTGCGTAAAGTGGTTTTCCCTCCCGACCCTATTACGTACAAGCCGTGCATTTTCCTATTGTCAGATACGGTAGGGTTCATACGCAAGCTGCCTCATCAGTTGGTAGAGAGTTTTAAGAGTACGCTAGACGAAGTAATAGAGGCTGATATTTTGCTTCATGTGGTAGATGTGAGTCACGCCCAGTTTGAAGAACAGATGGAAACCGTATCAGAAACCCTTGCCGAAATAGGAGCAGGGGAGAAGAATATCATCACCATTTTCAACAAAATAGATAAATATAAGCCAGACCCTACGAGTGACGATATTTTTGAGGATGAGGCGATTTACGATATAGAAACACTCAGAAAAACGTGGATGGCCAAATTGAATGATAACATTGTTTTTGTAAGTGCCAAGGATGGCAATAATATCGATGAGTTAAAGGACTTGATTCGCAAGAATCTAGAAGAACTTTAGTTAGGCGATTTCTTTAGCAATTTGCTCAGTGCGATAGGCAATCCATTCATCTGCCAACCCTGTACTGTATATTCTAGTCTTGAAGTTTTTAAACGGATGTTCAAAACTTATAGCTTCTAGCAGCTCACTTTGCTTTTCAAAATCATCTACATTCTGGATGTAGTCCTGCATAAATCCAAACATTACGGGTCCTTCTAATGGTACATACTCAGTATAGTCTCCCGATTTTTGATCTTCGAGCGATACGTTTTCTGCGGTAAGTACCTCTTGGGTGCTGTTATTTACATAGCATTTGTAACCATTGCCCAGTATATCGGCTATGGCGTGTAGTGTTTCTTGTTTCAATATAGAAGTGGTGTTAAGGTTTTGATTAATTAAGGCCATAAACTACGTCCTACCTCTGCTCTGAAAGGCCAAGGAATCATAGCAAGTATGATAAGTAGTCCGATGGTAAAGAAGATGAGTGCAGTTTTATGTTTTTTGGCCGTCTCGGTTGCTTTTTTACTTTTTGTGCGTCCTATTTGAATAATTACGGCTGCTAGGATCATTCCTACAGCGTGTTCTACCGTCCAAAATCTTAAGGTTGTATTACCCATGATTTCACCTATTTTAGGGAGATTTGCTGCCAATTCTCTACCTACGTATAAGAGTATCCCTAATAGTATTTGAAGGTGGACACTAGCCACAAATAAAGTCGCAGCCATATTGTGATTAGGCGTATAGTCTTGCTTGTTCATAAGGCCACGAGCACTTTTGGTAATGGTATAAAGACCGAATAATAAAACTGCCCATCGCAAGATATTGTGGGCCATGAGTAAGATACTGTTTTCCATGTTGGTTTGTAATAATTAGTTCAAAGATAAGGACTTTTTGGTCGAGATAGAGGGAGGTGTAACTTTACTAATTTAGTAAAAGGTCGCTAGGTGCATTGGCCAACAACGCTTCAGATCCTCCTTTGGTGCGGAGTGCTATTTTCCAGAGATGCTCATCGTCAATATTCAGATTAAAAATTAGGTCAGCATCTAGACTTCCTGTAATCCACGAATGGT
>Ga0209138_1000392_pt1 | contig 44246 bp, 38 predicted proteins | sample SaaInl3SG_22_DNA_FD_184645 | JGI IMG/M metagenome (GOLD analysis project Ga0209138, IMG submission 184645) | Marine microbial communities from expanding oxygen minimum zones in the Saanich Inlet - ESP_153SG_22_DNA (SPAdes) (version 2) | ecosystem: Environmental > Aquatic > Marine > Intertidal...
AAGTATCTACGCTTTTAGGGGAGCTAATATTCAAAACATATTAAATTTCAAAAAAGATTACCCTGATTATAAATTATTCAAACTAGAGCAAAACTACCGATCTACGAAAGTAATTGTGCAGGCTGCCAATAGTATCATAAAAAAGAACAAAGACCAAATTGAAAAAAAGGTTTGGACTGATAACGACCAAGGGGATAAAATAAAAATAGTGCGAACCTTATCCGACAATGAAGAGGGCAAAGTAATCGCACATTCAATTTTTGACATCAAGCAGAATAATGCAGCCGCAAACAGTGATTTTGCTATCCTTTACAGAACCAATGCCCAATCACGTTCGTTTGAAGAAGCATTAAGAAGACTGAATATTCCCTACAGAATATATGGCGGACTCTCTTTTTACCAGCGGAAAGAAATAAAAGACCTCCTCTCCTATTTCAGATTGATTGCCAATCACAATGATGAAGAAGCATTCAAAAGAGTAATAAACTACCCAAAAAGAGGAATAGGAAAAACAAGTATTGAGTCCCTTACCATTGTCTCTAATGAGGAAAATAAAACCTTGTGGGAGGTAGCTAATAATTTGGCAGGCAATGGAGTTAAAATAAACTCGGGTACTCAACGAAAAATAACAGATTTCTGTACAATGATACAGAGTTTCAGTGTGAGGCTGGACAAAGAAAATGCTTTCGATTTAGCAAAAGAAATCGCTACTTCAACAGGCATCATGCGTGATTTACATGCCGACAAAACTCCAGAAGGAGTAAGTAGATATGACAACATTCAGGAGTTACTGAACGGAATCTCTGAGTTTGTAGCAAAAAATCAAACGGAAGAAAATCTTCCTACATTAAGTGACTTCTTATTGGATGTTGCCTTATTGACCGATGCCGACAACGATGATAAAGAAGACAACAATAAGGTGGTAATGATGACAATTCATGCTGCAAAAGGACTGGAGTTCCCTTACGTTTACATTGTAGGAATGGAAGAGAATTTATTCCCTTCTCAGATGTCGTTGACTACACGAAACGACTTGGAAGAAGAACGAAGACTTTTTTATGTAGCGCTAACTAGAGCAGAAAAGAAAGCTACACTCTCTTATGCTACTAGCCGCTACAGATGGGGAAGTTTAATCTCATGTGAACCCAGTAGATTTTTAGAAGAAATAGACGAAGAATTTATAGATGAAGAAACTCCCATGCCTAGCGCACCCTTAAGATCTTCTGTAGATAGAAAGGCTGGATTTGAAATGAAGTTTAACAAACCCATGCAGGAAAAACAACTTAGCCAAATGAAAAAAGTTTCTTCTGCTGCCACTGCAGGTGGCGGATCAGACAATAAAGAAATCGTGGTTGGAGTGAATGTACGCCATGCAAAATTTGGAAAAGGAAAGATAATAAACATAGAAGGAGCTTACCCGAATAGAAAGGCAACTGCCTTTTTCCCTTCGGTTGGGCAAAAACAGCTTTTGCTGAAATTCGCCAAGCTGGAAATAATTGATTAAAAACAACATATATGTCAGAAGGACTAGAATATAATACTTCGAGAGAAGAACTAAAGATACCGGAGTACGGAAGAAATGTGAGAAACATGGTAGAATATGCCATCAGTGTAAGCGACCGGGAAGAAAGACAAAAGGTTGCAAATGCCATTATATCTGTAATGGGACAACTAAATCCTCATCTCCGTGATATTACTGATTTTACCCACAAACTTTGGGATCATTTATTTATTATTTCTGAGAACAAACTGGACGTAGATTCTCCCTATCCAAAACCAGAATTGGAAGAAGCCACCAGAAAGCCAGAAAAAATGAATTACTCTGAAGGGAAAAGAAAAATCAAATACGCCTACTACGGTAAAACTGTTTCCCTATTTATAAGAGAAGCTATTTCCAAAGAAGATGAAAAGGAAAAAGAAATTTTGGTGGAGGCAATTGCCAACTTAATGAAAAAACTTTTTATTACCTGGAACAAAGACTTTGTAGAAGACGAGGTTATCTGGAGACATCTTGATGAATTATCAAATGGAAAACTAATACCTAACAAAGAAAAACCACTTACTTCTGTTGAAGAATTGGCTAAATCGATACCAAAGGTAAAGCCAATGAAAAACAACAGAAAAAAAGGTAAAAAACAAACAAACGGGAAACATAGATTTTCAAAAAAATAAAAAATATGAACATTTTTGAAATAAACGGAGGTAAAAAATTAAGTGGAGAGTTAGTTCCACAAGGAGCAAAAAACGAAGCATTACAAGTATTGTGCGCTGTACTTCTTACGCCAGAGAAAGTAATCATAGACAACGTACCAAATATTATTGATGTAAATAAATTGATCGATTTACTTTCCTCAATGGGAGTGAAAGTAGAAAAACTAGGTAACGAAAAATACTCTTTTCAGGCGAACGAAGTTGACGTAGATTACCTTATTTCCGAGGAATTTAAAGAAAAAGGATCCAGTTTGAGAGGATCTATCATGATATTAGGACCACTTTTGGCAAGATTTGGAAAAGGCTACATGCCAAAACCAGGCGGAGACAAAATTGGAAGAAGAAGACTAGACACTCATTTTATTGGTTTCGAAAAATTGGGTGCAAATTTTCATTATGACAGCAAAAAATTCTTCTATGAAGTAAAAGCTGACAGACTGAAAGGAACTTACATGCACTTGGATGAAGCCTCGGTAACAGGAACGGCAAACATTGTAATGGCCGCAGCCTTGGCAGAGGGCACAACCACTATTTACAATGCGGCTTGCGAACCATACTTACAACAGTTGTGTAAAATGATCAATGCGATGGGAGGAAAAATCTCAGGTATAGGATCCAACATGATTGTGATAGAAGGAGTTGACGAACTAAGTGGATGCGAACATAGAATCCTACCTGACATGATTGAGATAGGAAGTTTTATTGGGCTTGCAGCTATGACTGGATCTGAAATTACGATAAAAAACGTGTCGTATCCAGATTTGGGAATAATTCCAGATACTTTCAGAAAATTAGGAATTAAGATTGAACTCAAGGGTGATGATTTGTTTATTCCATCTCAAGATCACTACGAAATTGAGTCCTACATTGACGGAAGCATCATGACAATTTCTGATGCACCTTGGCCAGGTTTCACTCCAGATTTATTGAGCATTATTTTAGTTGTCGCGACACAGGCGAGAGGAAGCGTGTTGATTCACCAAAAAATGTTTGAAAGCAGATTATTCTTTGTAGATAAATTGATAGACATGGGTGCGAAAATTATATTGTGCGACCCGCACAGAGCCACAGTAATTGGCATTGACAAAGAATACCCATTAAGAGGAATTAGTATGAGCTCGCCAGATATTAGAGCAGGTGTCTCTTTGCTAATCGCAGCACTCTCGGCCGAAGGAAAAAGTCAAATCAGCAATATCTCACAAATAGATAGAGGATACCAAAACATAGACACACGACTCAAAAATATTGGAGCTGATATAACTAGGCTATAAACTGGCACTATTGTTGCTTCTTGAGGAAGCATAAACACTATGATTTAACACACATTATGAAAAAAATATTATTTACACTAGCTCTTGTTGGCGCAGGATTCGTTCTCTCTAGCTTTACCGAACACAAAGTTGCACGGAAAAGTAGTGTATTTGTAACAGATACCGGAATAGAAATTGGCGACTTAGCTCCAGAATTAGAGTTTAATAATCCAGATGGAAAATCAATTAAACTCTCCTCATTGAGAGGCAAGTATGTTTTGATTGATTTTTGGGCAAGCTGGTGCGGACCGTGTCGAAAAGAGAATCCCAATTTAGTAAATGCCTACGAAAAATATAAAAAGGCCACTTTTCACAAAGGGAAAGGCTTTGAAATTTACAGTGTGTCGTTAGATACAGACAAGGCTAAATGGAATACTGCCATAGACAAGGACAACCTTTCGTGGAAGTTTCATGTAAGTGACTTGAAAGGATGGAACTCTGCGGCAGCAAGATTATACAAAATCAACTCTATTCCGCAAAGTTTCTTGCTAGACCCGAATGGAAAAATCATAGCTAAAAACTTACGAGGCATAAAACTACATACAACTTTAGATAAGTATGTGAAGAAGTTTTAGGAATTAAATCGAACTACAAAAGCCTATTAATCTGTCAGGAAACTGCCAAATTAATAGGCATTTTTAATTATTCTATGTCAGTTTGACTTAGATTTGTAAATGGCAAAAAAATTGAATGTGTTCAAACGAAAAAATAAAAGAGGAAACATGAATAGTGAAAACGAATCAAGAGAAGAATTGAACGAAGAGAATATTGCGGAAGAGACCGTTCAAAACGAAGAAGGGACGACTGAGGAAACAACTCAAGAGTCCGAAAAAAGCGAATTGGAACTAGCCCAAGAAGCGGCAGCGGCAGCAAATGACAAATACTTAAGACTCTATTCAGAGTTTGACAATTTTAGAAGAAGAACTGCAAAAGAAAAGTTGGACATTATTAAGTCTGCCAGCGAAGACGTTATTAAGAATATGCTACCTATCGTAGACGATTTTCAGCGAGCGATGACGCACAACACCGAAGTGCAAGACCCAGAAAGTCTTAAACAGGGCTTTGAATTGATTTACAACAAATTACTAAAGTCTCTTGAAGCCAAAGGTCTTAAACCAATCGAAGCGGCAGGAGAAGTATTTAACGCAGACATACATGAAGCTATCACCAATATTCCTGCACCAAGTGAGGATATGAAAGGAAAAATAGTAGATGTGGTGGAACAAGGGTACTATTTGGGTGAAAAAATTATACGATTTCCCAAAGTAGTCGTGGGGCAGTAAGTCTCGAACAAAACAAAACAACAAAACATGTCGAAAAGAGATTATTACGAAGTATTAGGAGTAAGTAAAAATGCGGATGCTAGCGAGATAAAGAAAGCCTACCGAAAACTTGCAATTAAATTTCATCCAGATAAGAACCCAGACAATCCAGATGCCGAAGTAAAATTTAAAGAAGCTGCAGAAGCCTACGAAATACTGAGCAATCCAGAAAAAAAACAACGTTATGATCAATTTGGACATGCCGGTGTTGATGGAAGCGCTGGTGGTGGTGGATTTGGCGGTGGCGGCATGAATATGGATGACATATTTAGTCAATTTGGAGATATTTTTGGGGGCGGAGGCGGAGGCTTCGGTGGTGGTTTTGGAAGAAGCCAAGGAAGAAGAACTGTTAAAGGAACCAATTTGAGAGTAAGGCTTAACCTTACGCTAGAAGAAATAGCCAACGGAGTAGAAAAAAAGATTAAAGTAAACAAACTAGTTCAAGCTGAAGGGGTAGAATACAAAACATGCTCTACTTGCAAAGGTCAAGGTCAAGTAACGCGTGTTGTAAATAGCTTCCTTGGGCAGATGCAAACAGCTAGTACTTGCCCTACTTGTAATGGTTCTGGGCAATCTATTGGTAAGAAACCAGCAGGAAGTGACCAAAACGGAATGGTGAGAAAAGAGGTGGTAATTCCAATAGAAATTCCTGCAGGAGTAGAAGACGGAATGCAACTGAACGTGAGAGGCAAAGGAAATGATGCGCCAGGAAATGGCGTAGCCGGTGATCTTCTTGTGGTAATATCAGAAGTAGAACACGAAACATTAAAAAGAGAAGGCCAAAACTTACACTACGACTTGTACTTGAATTTTGCTGATGTAGCGATGGGAACTTCAGTAGAAATCCCAGCAGTTGGTGGGTCGGTTAAATTTAAAATTACCCCGGGGACTCAAAGTGGTAAAACATTGAGATTAAAAGGAAAAGGACTTCCTTCGGTAAACTCATACGGAAAAGGAGATATATTGGTGCACGTGAATGTATGGACGCCTCAAACTCTCACTAAAGAGGAAAAGAAAGCATTGGAAGTTCTGCAAAAATCTGAAAACTTTGCCCCTAACCCAACCAGTAAGGACAAAGGTTTTTTTGACAGAGTGAAAGATGTATTTAGTTAAACTAAAAAGAACTATCGCCTAATTATTTTGGCCGGATTTACACAAGTAGATTCGGCTATTTTTTTTATATTTTCATCCTTGGATTAGCGGTTACCTCCTGCCCTACAAACTCTTTATTCAAAAAATGATAATACCCCGCAATGGCAATCATTCCGGCATTATCTGTACAGTATTGAAATTCGGGAATAAATACATCCCACCTCTTTTTCTCTCCTAATTTTTTCAATTCAGTTCGCAAATGACTGTTGGCCGATACACCTCCAGCTATCGCTACTTGATTTATATTCATGTCATCAGCCACTTTTTTTAGCTTCGAAAAAAGTGTTTTTACTATTGTATCCTGTATGGAAGCGCAAATATCTGCTTTGTTTTTCTCCACAAAATTAGGGTCATCTCTTTCACAGTTTCTAATAAAGTTCAAAAACTGAGTTTTCAGTCCGCTAAAACTGTAATTGTACTGGGTAGTTCGAGGATGGGTAAAGTGAAATCGAGTGGAATCACCTTCTTTGGCATACTTATCAATTAAAGGGCCTCCCGGGTAAGGAAAGTGGAGAACTTTTGCCATTTTATCAAAGGCTTCGCCCGCTGCATCATCTAGGGTTTCTCCGAGCACTTCCATCTTAAAATAATCTGTTACCTTAACTAGCTGAGTGTGGCCACCACTAACTGTTAGACAAATAAAAGGAAACTTCGGCAATTTCCTTTTTTCTTTTGGTTTCTGAATAAAGTGAGCCAACACGTGACCTTGCATATGATTTACCTGAATAAGCGGAATATCTAGGCTCAATGCCAATGACTTGGCGAAAGAAACGCCAACAAGCAAAGCTCCCATGAGACCTGGACCAGCAGTAAACGAAATTCCTGTCAATTCCTCTTTTGTAACTCCTGCCTCTTTGAGCGCGGCTTCCACAACCGGAATAATATTTTGCTGATGAGCGCGAGAAGCCAATTCGGGAACAACTCCTCCATACTGCTCATGTATTGATTGACGCGCAATAAGATTGGACAAAATTCGCCCGTCCTTAATTACCGCTGCAGAAGTATCATCGCATGAAGATTCTATGCCCAGTATTATTCCTTTTTTATCACTCATTCTATTCGGTATTAACTTTCCTCTATCAGTAAGTATCGTACAATCCTTCCCGGAAACGATCAAAATTAATTAATTTAGCTAACTTATACCTTGAAAGGCTTAATTTTTGTAGAAACCTAGTAAACTCGCTTCATCAATAACAAACTAAAAATATTGGGTCATCTGTGTCTATTTCTTCTCGAAATTGCATTGATTTTGACGTTGCTTTGTTTTATGGCCGTTCGATTTAATGCTGTGCAAACAAGTTTAGCGAAATATGCCACTGAAAGACTTTCTAAAGACCTAAAAACCAAAATACACATTGGCAAAGTATCCATAACTCCCATCAAATCGATTGAATTGTTGGATTTCTATGTGCTCGATGAAGAAAATGACACAGTGATAAAAACACAGAGCATATCAATTCAAGCCAAAAACATTAACCTTAAGAAAAACAAAATTGATATTACTTCCTTAAAATTAAACGAAGCGGATATTCAATTAATAAAAAGAAAGGGCAAAAATGGGTTTAGTTTTCAATTCATTTTGGATTATTTTGATTCAGACAAAGAAACTAATTCCAGTTCCAATAATTTACTTATTGGAGTGCAATCAATTGAGCTAACCAATAGCCGTTTTCGTTTCATAGATTATAGAACCTCAGCCTCTTATTATGGGATGGATTTTGCCGATTTAGACGCAAAACCTATCAACTTCACCTTTTCGGGCTTCCGAAACGAGGGTAGCAACATCAAAGTAACAATTGAACATCTATCTACCGTTGAAAAAAGCAACTTTGATTTAAGAAATTTAACTGGAGAAGTAGAAATTGACTCAAACTTTGTGCACATAAATAATCTAGAGATTACAACACCCAACTCACACGTATCCACAGAGTTTTTTAGATTTGAATTTGATAAACCCTCCTACTTCGAGGACGACTTTGAAAACAAAGTCACGATGAAAACGAATTTTACAAAAACCAGCTTGAACTTATCTGACTTGGCTTATTTCACTTCTTTTTTTGAGGGAATTGACCGAGTGGTAGACTTATCTGGCGAGTTTGATGGAACGGTGGCAGATTTTAAAACCAGAAATCTGGAATTGCAACTTGACAAGCAAACAAAATTCAGAGGAAACCTGGCAATGAAAGGATTACCCGATACCGAAAACACCACCTTCAGCGTACTTATTAGGGAATTAAAATCAACCGAACAAGAGCTAAACAAGATAGACATCCCTCCTTTTGACAAAAAACAAAAATTACAATTGCCCTCCGAAATACAAGGGATTGGTAGCGTAAGTCTTTCAGGAACTATGTCCGGAAAATTTGATGACTTTGTAAGTGACCTGGCTGTCTCTACGTCTCAAGGTAAAATAATGGTGGATGCGCGCTATTGGAACAAAAACCAAACAGATTACCTGAAAGGAAGCATACTTGCCGACAGGTTGAATTTAGGCGTATTTGCCAACAATCCAGATCTTGCCGAAGTGGATGCAAATTTTGAGACAGAACTAGCTTGGAATGCTAAAACGGGTATCAACCTTCTGGCAAAAGGAGAACTCCCTCAGTTTACCTACAAGGGTCATTCATACAAAAACATCAAAGTGGACGGGGCCTTCACCGAGAAATCTTTTGATGGAAAAGCGTCAATCAAAGATGCATATGGAGAAGTCCTCTTTTTGGGATTCATAGACTTTGAATCACAAACTCCAGCATTTGATTTTCAATCGAAAGTGGTAAAAATGAATTTGAGTAAACTCAATATTTTGAATGATTCGAATCAACACATCGTGTCAGGAGAAATTAGTTTAAAAGGGAATGGATCTTCGATTGATAATTCAACAGGGATTGCCAAAATCACTGATCTTGTTTATCAGCAAAATGAACAAACCTACCAAAACAAGGAAATAAAAGTAACTTCTTCTAAGAAAGGAGACAATCAGCATCTAAATCTCCTATCAGATATAGCAGATGGCTCAATGAATGGCGAGTTTACCTTGTCGCAATTAAGTATTATCGCAGACATCATTGGACAACAAGTGGTACCAGTTCTGTATAGCTCAAAAGATACTATCAAGCTTTCCAACCAGTCGTTTGATTTCGATTTACAAATCAAAGATTATTCACCAATTCAAGATTTGTTCACTCCTGAATTGGCTATTGCTCCTTACACAAAAGCAATTGGAAGTTTCGATTCTTCTTCCGAAAAATTCAAGTTATCTCTAAGTTCGGATTCCATTTCATTTCTTTCCAATTCTTTTGTAGGAATCGAGGGAACCCTAGCCAAACCGACAGATATACTTGACCTAGCTATTGATGTTTCAACATTCAAAGCGGGAAATGACTTTTCACTAGAAAATTTGGAAATAACTTCATTGATTCAGGAAAATCAAATTTCTCCAACCCTCAAATGGAAATCAGTTGACGGTGAGAGTTACGGAAAAATTCAAGGAGATGGTTATTGGTACACCGAAGATTATTTCGATTTATTAATTCTTCCGTCCTCTTTTCATTTTAAAGAGAGAGATTGGAAAATAAAAGAAGACGCTTCATTAATTGTTGATTCTTCTAACTTCAATTTCAATGGCTTGGTTGTCACAAACAACCTCAACGAAAGTGTTTCGGTAATGGGCAATATTTCTGAAAACCCAAAAGACGTGCTAAAAATTTACCTTGATAATTTTAATGTAAAATACCTAAATCCATTTATTGGAACGGCAACCACTAAGTACAAAGGAAACATAAACGGAAGTGCCTGCATCAGTAATGTCTATGAAAGTGTGGAGATTGTATCTGATTTTTTTATCGACTCTCTTCAAGTAAACAAAGAATTAATAGGCGACTTGGTGTTTAACACTGATTGGATTGAGGAATCCAAGGGAATGAACATAAAAGGAGAATTGTTGAGAAATGAAGAAAATACTTTCGATTTCATGGGGTACTTCTATCCTTTTAGAAAAACAAACTCGCTTGACTTTCATTGCATCTTACAGAATACAAACTTAGCATTTCTCAATCCATATTTGGATGATCAAGGAATTTCTGAAATAAATGGAAAAGCCAAAGGAAAAGTTTCTGTAACGGGCGAACCTAATCGTCCGCTACTCCAAGGAGAAATTTCTTTGTTACGAACAGGTTTCAACGTAGATTACCTGAATACCCATTATGACTTTTCGGGTCTTATGATTATTGAAAACAATGACATCTACACCGACAATATTATCGAAATAAGAGATGAAGAAAACAACTTAGCTTATTTTAATGGCGCCATCATTCATGAAAATTTTAGAGATTTCAACTTCAATGTTTTTATAGAGATTCCCACTTCTGTGTATAGGAAAGGAACCCAAACGGAACTCATGTCTTTTGAAGGTTCCAAAAAAGCAAACAATAAATTTATTGGCCTAAACACCAACATGGAATTGAATAATGATTTTTACGGAAAGGTCTATGCCACAGGAGGAATTAACATAGAAGGATATCAGGAAGAAATTGACATTACGGTAACTGCAAAAACAGAAAAAGGAACCAATTTCACACTTCCACTTTACGGAAGCTCTGAGGTGACCACAGCTGATTTTGTTGTTTTTAATACAAAAGATTCTATTACCAATGAGGAAGAAATAGTGAATCTCGAGGGAATAAATTTAGATATTAATGTAGAAGTAACTCCCGAAGCCAATCTTCAGTTGATATTTGATGAAGTGTACGGTGATATCATCTCGGGAACTGGATACGGAAATTTATCGATGACCGTGGATAAACAAGACCAGTTTAACATGACTGGGAAATACACAATAGAGCAGGGTGATTATTTATTTACACTTGGTTTAGAGCGATTTGAAAACCTCATTAATAAAAAATTTGATATTGCCAACGGCAGCACCATCAATTGGTATGGAGATCCGTACAATGCAGACATAGACATCAACGCTATCTACAAACTGAAAGCACCGATGTATGAAATTATGCCGCAACTAACCAATAATATTAATAAATACAAAACTAGATCTGATATCGAAGTGGTGATGAAACTGACAGAGAACTTGATGACTCCTAACATTGATTTCTTTATCGAAGTGCCTCGAGCAGATGAAACCGAACGTGCCGTGATCGCTAACCTCATGCAAACCAAGCAAGAACTGAACAAACAAGTATTTGCCCTGCTTCTTCTTAATCGATTTTTACCTTCTCAAAACTCCAACAACCAAAACGGAATAGAAACCACTGGAGCGGTGGGAACTACCGCCTCCGAACTTCTCTCGAACCAATTGAGTAATTGGATGTCGAAACTGAGCAACAACGTGGATGTAGGATTTAATTATCGACCCGGAGATGACATCACGAGCGATGAAATTGCAGTGGCTCTTTCTACCGAATTATTGAACGAACGGCTGGTCATAAGTTCAAATTTTGGAGTTGCTCAAGGAAATGAAATCAATCAAAACGAAAATGCCTTGATAGGAGATGTAAATGTGGAATACAAACTAAATGAAGATGGTACTTTTCGAGTAAGGGTATTTACTAGAACGAATGACTACGACATTACCAATGCCAACCAAGCCCAAACTACTAGTGGGCTAGGTGTGTATTACAAAAAAGAGTTTAATACTTGGAAAGAGTTTATTACAAGAAAAAGGAAATTGAAACAAAGAGAATCAAAATAAACATGTTGTTTTCGAAATATATTTCTCACTTTACACTCAAAATCACTTATTTTTAGCTCTGATTGCCTCGTACATCACAATACCTGCAGCTACAGCTACATTCATGGAAGAAATTTCACCAGTCATAGGGATTTTACCAATAAACTGAGATCTGTTTATCAATTCGTTTGAGATTCCTGTTTCTTCATTCCCCATTAAAATACCTATGGGTCCTTCGTAGGGATAATCGTAAATAGAGTTGTCGGTTTTTTCTGTACAAGCAACAATGTTTATGCCTGACTCTACCATGTAATCAATAGTTTTCTTAAGAGAATCTACTCTACAAACGGGCACTGTCATTAATGCTCCAGCGGATGTTTTTACCGCATCAGAGGTTACGGTTGCTCCACCTTTAGCAGGAATAATTACTCCGTTAAAACCTAAACATTCTGCTGTTCGGGCAATTGCCCCAAAATTTCTTACATCGGTTACCCCATCCAAAATAACAAATTTAGGCTCCTTCCCCTCTTCATACAGCCGTGGAATTAAATCTTCTACTTGGTGATAAGTAACGGGAGAAACAAAAGCGATAACGCCTTGGTGGTTTTTTCTTGTAATGGAGTTAAGTTTTTGAACCGGAACCAATTGTAGGTTCACCATCGAGTGCTTTAATAATCCTCTCAACTCATGAAACGTGTTTCCTTGAAGACCTTTTTGAATTAAAATTTTATTTATTTCTTGACCACTTTTTATTGCTTCCATTACTGGATGAAGACCAAAAATCACGTCTTTGCTTAGTTTCTTTTCGTACACTATTAATTAAAATTATAGACTCTTCCTTGCCTCCAGCTTTCACAGGCTCTGTACCAGTAATCTCGGTAGGTTCGGTAGCGGGTTAGTTGATAATCATTCCTTACTCTTTCCTCATTTTCTAGACTAAAGCTAAACGTAAGAGACATCATCATGTTATGTGGAGTCCCGTACACCCAGGTTTCTCCTCTTCTTGTTTTATAAATTGTATTGGGCAGTCCCATCACGATAGAGAGCATCCCTCTGTCGGTTTTCCAACCTTCTTTGTAGGAAGTAAAAAATTTATTTGCCTGCTCTACTCTCGAGTAATATTCATGAATTACCAATCTAGCTCTTTCCTTGGAGCCTGCCATTTTTAGCCACAACGCCTCTACTGCTTTTCTTTTGTTTGGAGCATTTACGAGTGCTTGATATTCTCTGGTAGAACAAATATATTTCATCGGTTCTATCATCCCTAAATAAGACTCGAGCCCGCCAAAATTTGGATCCAATTTTTGAATTATTACACTGTACTGGGAAGAATCTGGGTGTCGCAAATAATAACTACCCAACTTATTCATGGTAACGAACCACTTGTTGTCTCTTACACTCGCTGTGTAACCCGAATCTCTCACAGAAGCTATTTCTATTTTTTGATTGGAAGAAAACGGTGGCAAAGATGGTGGAAAATCCGTATTGTAGTAGTCTATCCGGAATTCATCATTTTTATTAAATTCTGAAAGCACCTCAACCTGAGTTTCTTGAGTAAAATAGGTAGTAAAATAGATTTCTTTTGTCTCGGGGTTTCTGAACAAAAAGAATTGATTGGATTGTGGATTTTGTTTGTCTATTTCCACCACCAACCGATCTCTCACTTTTTTATTTACATCCCTTGTTTCCACCTTCAAAAAAGCGGTTTTTCCTGTAGGTAAATGAAACGGAACGCGAGCCAAAATGGTTTTGGGCTCGTTGCTTGTTTTGTAATCGTACAGATGTTTCGTTGCGCTATCCAACAAAACTCTTCCTTTTTCATCCTCAAATAGCTGGTATTGTACGGTGATTTCAGCTTCAAATGGTTTTGAACTGTTTTCTCTTACGTACAACAAATTATTGGTATGGAGTTCCAAATACAAATAAGATGTATCTTGTTTTTCGTGGTACACCAAGTAACTTGGATCCAAATCTTTTATCCGGGTATCGTACTCATAATTGGCCTCGTCAGTTGCGAGCTTACCCGAACTACAATTCACCATAAAACCCATAGCTGTACTAACTAATGCGAGTTTCATGCTATATGAATTGGTTCCGATCATTCTTCTAAAAACTTTTGAGGAATTTGTTTACTTGTACTCACTCCAAGCTCTTTTATTTTTTCCGTTCTCCTCACAAGGTTTCCCTTTCCAGTTTGCAGTTTGTTGAGCGCTCCTTGGTAAGCCGATTCTGCCTGAGAAAGACCTCTTTCTATCTTTTCCATGTCGTCCAAAAAACCGACAAACTTATCATACAAAGCTCCTGCTTGGCTGGCAATTTCAAGCGTGTTTCTATTTTGCTTTTCTTGCTTCCAAATAGAGGCAATTGTCTTAATTGTTGCCAATAAAGTAGTGGGACTCACAATGACAATATTTCGCGTAATTGCATACTCATACAATTCTTTGTCATTCTGAATGGCTAAACTAAAAGAAGCTTCTATTGGCATGAACAACAACACAAAATCAGGAGAATCCAGTTTAGCTCCCGTTTGGTAATTTTTATCACTCAAATATTTAATGTGATTCTTCACCGAAATCAGGTGATTTTTGAGTGCAGTCACTTTCGACTCTTCCGATTCGGGAGAAATATATTGGTTATAGGCGACCAACGACACTTTAGAATCCACTACAATATGCTTGCTATCGGGTAGTTGAATGATATAATCTGGCTGCACTCTTCGTCCTTCTTCGTTGGTGGTGCTAAATTGTTTGATGTATTCTTCTCCTTCTGTCAAACCAGAATCAGATAAGATTTTTTCTAAAATCATTTCTCCCCAATTTCCTTGCGCCTTGTTATCATAAGTGAGAGCCTTGGTGAGATTTTGCGCATCTTTACTAAGCGTTTGATTGAGTTCAGAAAGCTGAATTATTTGAGATTTCAATTCCGTTCTTTCTGCCAAACCTTTTTCGTAGGTAGTTTGAACTTTCTCCTCAAAACTCTTAAGTTTTTCGTTCAAAGGGGTCAGTACAGTATCAATGTTTTCTTTGTTTTGGGCAGTAAATTTAACCGACTTTTCTTCCAAAATTTTGTTGGCAATATTCTCAAATTCAATGGCGAATTTTTTCTGTAAGTCTTGCATTTCCGCTTTTTGGTCGGTCAGCTTTTCCTCCAAGTTGTTCAAATTGGTGGAGGAAACAGATAACTCATCTCTCAAGTTCTTGTTCTCCAATTTTAACTCTCCTATTTCTTCTTTCTGCTGATTAAAATAGCGAGCCGCATCTTCTAATCTCACTTCCATCATGCCTTTTTCTTTATCCAAAGTAACTGAACGAGAAGTAAGTTGTTCTTTCTCAGTTTCTAAATCTGATAATTTTTCTTGAATGGCCGCAGGAAGTTCATTTTTTTTCAACGAATGAATTAAAAATACTACCAGTGCTCCAATCACTAATCCAACAAGTAGAGAAATAATGTCCATTTTTAGTTTTTAATTAGTACCAATTCTCAGCGGTAAACTCTTGTTTTTTGTCTTTGTTCTTTCCTGTCAAATCTTTCCAAAACGGCTTCATTTTGCCTTTCAGTACAATGAATACAAATGCACCCAAAAGGATGTAAGGAATGATTAATATGTATTCAATACCGGCATTTAATCCTCCGCCAACGTTTGGATTACTTTCTGCCGTTGCTTTACACATGGCACATTGAGCATTGGCAGAAAACTGACTTACCAGCAACAATACTAAAATCGTAATTTTTGATAAATATTTCATAAGAGATGAATTAGGTTAATTCTATTCAAAGGTACGAAAGCCAAGTTTAAAACTGAGGGAAAATCACACCAAGTTTTTGAGTTTTTCCTCCTTTAATTTTCTTTCTTTTTTTTGGGAGAGTAAATAATCAAGACTTGAACAATCACGGCTAAAAAAGATGAAATCTGTTAGAAAGTGAAAAGATTACTCTTTATTTAAGTAATTCCAAACCAGCCCTGACTCAAATCCCTTCTGAATCACAAAAGCAGCAATTTTTCCTTTTTTCTTAAACTCATCTTCCTCCTTTATCTCTCTTTTCTTTCGCTCTATCCAGTAGGTTAAGGTTTCAAAATAATCACCTTCCTCAATTACCTCCATTCCTTTTTTTATACAAAAGTCAGAAATTCTTTTTTGTTTCAACTGAGCTTTAATTTTTACTTTTCCCCACTTTTTTATGTTAAATTTTCCAGAAACAAAAGCTTCTGCAAATCTTTGTTCGTTTAAAAAATCTTCTTGGATTAACCTCGTAATCACCTCATTCACCTCGTTCTTAAACAATCCAAGTTTGTACAACTTATCGGTCACTTCTTGGTGGCTGCGCTCTTGGTAAGCACAATAGTTTTTGAGTTTTTCGGTGGCTAATTCTAAATTCACAGATAAAAAGTGTGGCATAAAAAGGAAGAACGATAAGAAAGCTACAAGATTATTTCTTACTTTTATCTTGCTAAAAATACAATAAAAAAATGATTCCATTCTCACCTCCAAGAATAGACCAAGAAATAATTGACGAAGTAATTGATACACTTCAATCGGGTTGGATTACAACAGGGCCAAAGACTTTGAAATTTGAAAACGAACTAAGCAATTACTGCGGAAATCCAGCCACTGTTTGTGTGAGCGCAGCCACTCCAGGAATTCAACTTTTACTTAGCTGGATGGGAATTGGAGAAGGTGACGAAGTCATCATTCCTGCTTACACATACTGCGCTACGGCTAATGTGGTTGTACACAGCGGTGCCAAACTGGTGATGGTGGACGTAAATGAAGCCGATTTCAATATAAACGTCCAAAAAATAAAAGAGGCGATTACAGAAAATACCAAAATAATTATGCCGGTAGATATCGCGGGACTTCCGTGCGATTACAAGGAAATATACTCACTCATTAACTCAGCCGAGGTTAAGAGTTTGTTTAAACCCAGAAACGAAATCCAAAAAAAATTGGGACGAATTGCTGTGGTTTCGGATTCGGCTCACAGTATTGGGGCGGTGTATCATGGAAAGAGAGCGGGAAGTCTTGCGGATGTATCAGTCTTTTCATTTCATGCAGTGAAAAATCTATCAACAGCCGAAGGAGGTGCTATTGCACTCAATATGCCGGAGCCATTCGATAATGAAGCATTAAGAAAAAAACTTAAAACCATGTCGCTACACGGCCAAAGTAAAGACGCCTTTAGCAAAATGCAACTGGGCGCTTGGCGCTACGATGTGGTAGAATCTGGTTTTAAATGCAACATGACAGATATTCAAGCTTCCATGGGATTAGTAGAACTGGCACGTTACGAAGGAAATTTGGCAAGACGAAAAGAAATAATGACACGATATACAGAGGCTTTTTCTGCATATAGTTGGGCAAAAACTCCGGTTTTCGAAAAAGCCAACAAAACAGGATCTTTTCACCTTTACTTATTCAGAATTAATGGAATATCTGAAACCGAAAGAGACCTCATAATTCAAGAAATATCAGAAAGACAAGTCGCAGTAAATGTTCACTATCTTCCTATTCCTATGCTCACTGCTTTTAAAGAAAACTTCCCAATTGCGGAATTTCCACAAACCTATGCCAACTATGCTTGCGAAATTAGTTTGCCGGTATATTTTACTTTGACAAACGAACAAATAGATAGAGTGACCAAAACCGTTATTGAATCAGTAGAAAAAATCATACAAACAAAATAATACACCCATTATGAAAAGCAGTTATATCCTCACTTCTATTTTCCTGTTGTGTTCGCTAATTGGACAATCTCAAACGAAAGATGTTTCTTCCTATGATGAGAAAATACTGAATTGGCAATCGAAAAATATTTCCAGAAAAATGATGGGAACCAATACCTACAGGGCCTACGAAGAGCTATTGAAAGGTAAAACTTCTAAAAAAAATATCGTAGTAGCGGTGATAGATGCCGGAATCGATGTGCATCATGAAGACTTAAAAGAAAATATTTGGGTAAATAGAAACGAAATTCCAGGAAACGGAATAGACGATGACAAGAACGGATATATTGACGATATTCATGGCTGGAATTTTCTTGGAAACTCCAAAGGAGAAAACATTGACAAAGCTCCTTTAGAAATTACGCGATTGTATCGAGAATTAAATAAAAAATTCCAAAATAAATCGGAAACGGAAATTCAGGAGTCTGAAAAGAAAGACTTTGCTGAATACCACAAAATGAAAGTGGAGATAACAAAAAACCAGAAAGAGGCCGAAGAACAGTTTATACAAATGGAACAGATTCATATCTTCATTTCGGACCTGTACGATTCGCTGGGGAAAATGGAAAATGCTTCTGTCTCTAGTATTGATGAAGTAAAAAAAATAACGACTTCGAGTAAACCCGCCAAAAAACTAAAAAGAAAACTACTTTTTTACGCAAAACTTGGACTTACCAAACAAGGCATGAAGGAAGCGAGCGATCATTTTGAAGCAGAGAAATCAGCTTACTACAACCTTGAATTTACTCCTCGGGCAGATATTATAGGTGACAATCCAGATGACATTACCGACTACAAATATGGCAATAATGACGTAACTGGCCCTGATGCTTTTCACGGTACTTTTTGCGCAGGAATTATTGGTGCAAGCCAAAAAAACTCTTTGGGTATTGATGGAATCGCAAACAATGTTTCTCTCATGTCGTTGCGAGCCGTGCCCAATGGAGATGAATACGACAAAGACGTTGCCTTAGCCATTAGATACGCAGTAGACAATGGTGCCAAAGTAATTAATATGAGTTTTGGAAAATCCTATACCGCAAACAAAGGAATGGTAGATGATGCATTTAAATATGCCGAAGAAAACGGTGTCCTTTTGGTTCATGCAGCAGGAAACGACAACAAAAACATTGATTCTTCTCCCAACTTTCCGAGTGACATACTTCTCGACAATTCGAAAGTAAACAACCTCGTTTGTGTGGGTGCCTCTACATTTCATACCAAAAAGAAATTACCCGCTGATTTTTCAAATTTTGGTAACGAAAACGTAGATATTTTTGCTCCTGGACAAGATGTAGTATCGACCGATGTGAAAAGCAAATACCAAGTATCGCAAGGCACTAGCTTCGCAGCTCCTGTAGTAAGTGGTGTGGCTGCTTTGGTTTGGAGTTATTATCCTGATTTAACGGCCGTACAGATGAAGGAAATTCTTATCAAGTCTGCTACCAACAAAGGAAAGAGAAAAGTAAGAATACCGGGAACAAAAACAAAAGTGAGATTCATGGAGCTTTCTGTAAGCGATGGAGTAGTAAACACCTACAACGCTCTGAAACTTGCCGAAGAAATGAGTAAATAAATTGATTTGACACAAAAAAAGCCTTAAAATTCAAGGCTTTTTTTGTGTCAAATCTTTTCGTGTTATTCGATGGTGTATCGCAATCCAATGTATATATTTCTTCCGAAAATAGGTGCCCACACTAAGGAAGACTCAAAGTTATTTCCAAATGGATTTTCATTATCCAAAATAGGTCTGTCTTGACGGAAATTAAAGATATTTTCTCCCCCTAAATAGGTCGAAAATTTCTTACTCCATACTTTCGTGATTTGTGCATTGGACAAAAAGTAAGAAGGCGATTTTTCTCTGTACCGAAATACTTCGGGATTACTTTGGGTGGAGGCGATTCGCTGCTCCCCTATCCAATTCAAGGTAAAATCAAACTTCCATTCGCTTTTTGTTTCATAGCCTAAGTTAACAAATGCTCTGTTTCTGGCGACCAACTGTTTCTGGAGTAACACGTCATTGTAGGTAGTCTTGATATCGTAATAACGATAGGCCAATCTTATATCTAACAAGGGTAAAAGCTCATAATCCAACTGGACTTGCAAACTGTTGGAATAAGAAAGTCCTTGTAAGTTGTAAAATGAAATCTCATCGGGATTCTCCCAATCCACTACAATTTGATTTTGGAACTGTGTTCGGTATAAATCCATAGAAATTAAACCTTCCCTGCCTGCAATATCAAAATCTCTCACTAGATTTACTCCTACATTCCAAGCTACTTCAGCTTTTAAGCCGTAAGGAGTTTCTTCATTTGAGTTTCCGTTGACAATAATGCTTCTGGAGGTAGCAAACAATCCTTGATTCTCCGCAAAAATATTAGCCGTTCGCTGTCCTCTTCCCGCTGCCAATCTAATAATTGTTTTCTCATTGAGATCATATTTCATGTGAATCCTAGGAGTAAAGAAAAAACCAAAAAGATTACTATAATCCGCCCGAGCACCCAAAACTGCCTTGAATTTTTTACCTCCCGAATAGGAATATTCTCCGTAAACTCCCGGTGTTATTTCTACTCTGTCGTAAGAGGTCGTATCTACCGATTCTTTGTAATCATCTACTAAAACAGAAGCCCCCACGAAATAAGAATGGTCGGTTGTATTCACTATATTTTGAAAAATAAAATTTGCATATCCAGAAGTCTGTTTTGCCTTATATTGTGTCGTTCCAAATAATGAATTCTGATTGTAATCTGAGGCTGTGAGTTGAAACCCAAAACTTTTCCCTGGATCTTCTTTGAAGACTTTTCCTGTTTTAAACCATCCTCTCACTCTGGTAATGTCGTTGGTTGCTCCCCACGGACTCAGCGTATCTAAAGTCTGGTCTCTATCAAAATCTATTTGACCAGCGGTATTACTCATACTTACTGCCTCAATTCCGATCTGCCCCATCCAGCCAGTTGTATCATTTCGGTATTGCCATCTATTTATTCCAATAAAGTTTTGCATCATAGGCATGTCCAAAAACCCGTCAGAATTGACATCATTTTCTGTGGTCCTTAAGCTCGAATGAAGTAAGAATCCCGTTGACCATTTGTCGTTCAGTTTGAATTTAAAATTGGTATTAAACTCCTGTCTTCCACCCTGATTTGCGTAAAGATTGACATTGAATTTCTCAGATTCCTCAGGTTTTTTTAATTCTACATTAATTTGCCCAGCAATACTTTCGTATCCATTCATAACAGAACCAACTCCTTTTGCCAATTGAATACTCTCTATCCAGTCACCCGGCACAAAATTCATCCCATACACAGAGGAAAAACCTCGAATATCTGGCAATAATTCTTTCGTAATTTGAATATTTGCTCCTGACAACCCTAACATTTGTATTTGTTTCGTTCCTGTTACAGCATCTGTATACGAAACATCCACAGAGGGATTGGTCTCAAAGCTCTCGGATAAGTTACAACATGCCGCCTTGGCAAGCTCCTTACGGTTCATACCTTCCATCTTTATTACATTCAATTTCGATATTTCTATCCCCTTTCTTCTCTCAATTACGGTAAAACCTTTGAGTTTGATACTATTGCTAAGAACTATTTCGATGTTGGATTCATCCGTTATCTCCAAACTATCGGAAGCTGTTCCTACGTAACTCACGATTAGTTTCGTTTCCTTATCACTTTTATCGATTTCAAAATATCCTTTTTCGTCCGTTGTTACGCCCTTCATGGTTTCGAGCCAAAAAACATTTGCACTGAACACGGGTATTTTCCTCCCATTTTTACCAATTTCCAGCACTCTCCCTTTTAGTTTCAAACTTTCGGGCATAGCTGACACTGATTCAGTTTCGGGTTGGTGAGCAGTTTTCACCTCTTCATCTCGGTATTTACAGCATCCGTGAACATTATCGTACTCTTCTTGAGTAGCTTTTACGAGTTCGGTATCGTGACCAACTTTGGCAATTTTTTTATGTAATTCGATTAATTTTACCAACGAACTGTCGTAGGTAATACTGAGCATGAGGGAATTCACATCCCACTCTGCCGAGGAAACACCTTTTACACTCACTGCTTGTTCTATTCTTTCTTCGCACATTCCGCACACTCCATCTACAAAAAAAGTAGTGGATACGGTTTGTGAAATAGATTGATTTGTCAAGAATAGCGACAAAATCAATCCAATTAATTTGATTGTTTTCATTTTCTGATTTTTTAAGTTGAAATTTTATTCAATAAATTTTCTCTTTCTGTAAAAGAAAGTATCCTTAAAAAATCACAGTAAATAAGTTTGAAATAAGGCGAGTTGCCTGAGATTAGAAATAGGCGGTTTCTCTTGTGAAAAACGACACAAAAATGGATCTTCATCACACGCAACTGCATTGAGCTGAAAGGAAGCAAAAATGAGTAACGGAATTATCAATTCCATTTCTCCCTCACCCAAATTGAAATCCTGACTCACATTCATTTCGGCCTCAACTGATTTACAGCAATCACTTCCATCCGTTTTGCTGGTTTGCGAATTGCAAACTACGTTGTGACTCGCTTCACAGCATGAACTTTTTTCAACTTTTGTTTCTCGATGCTCACAAATTAATTCAGAACCAGAAATACTCCAATCCACAATTTCTCCTTCGCAATAATGAAAATCTACCGACAAACCGACCGATGTAGTCAGCATCCAGAATGCCAAAAACAGGGAGATCGATTTTATTAGGTACGAGTTTCTTATCATGAGTGATACAAAGTTAAGGAAAAAAACAAAACGAGATTCTGAACTGCTTTACTTAACAAATAAATTACGACAATTCCACCAAGCCAGCAATAGTTCCTTTTGGGTCTTGGGCACTAAACACATAGCTACCAGCAACTAAAACATCGGCACCGGCTTCTAGGAGTTTTGGGGCTGTCTCAGAATTTACACCTCCATCAATTTCTATCAAGGCTTTAGAACCAGATTCAGCAATCATTTTTCTTAGCTTCTTTACTTTCTTGTAGGTGTTTTCGATGAATTTTTGCCCTCCAAAACCAGGATTCACAGACATTAAACAAACCAAGTCAATATCAGCAATAATATCTTCGAGCAATGAAATATTTGTGTGAGGATTAAGAGCGACACCCGCTTTCATTCCGGCAGCATGTATGGCTTGAACGGTGCGATGTAAATGATCGCAAGCCTCAATATGAACAGTAAGTATTTCGGCACCATGATCGGCAAACTTTTGAATAAACTGATCTGGATTTACAATCATCAAATGAACATCTAACGGCTTTTTGGCATGTTTTTGAATTTGTTTCAATACCGGAAAACCAAATGAAATATTGGGGACGAAAACTCCGTCCATGATATCAATATGGAACCATTGAGCTTTGCTTTCGTTCACCATTTCTACTTCAGATTGAAGATTTCCAAAATCTGCTGCTAAAATTGAAGGGGCAATAAGATGTGACATACTATTTCTGTTTTGTATTAAGTAAGTAATTCGCCTGCTTTTGTAAAGATTAGAATTACCTTTGTTTAATTACTTACAAAAGTAATGAAAATACACTGACAAAGCCATGCAAAAAGAAATAGAAATTACAGTTGCCCCTCACAAAAACAATATTGAAAGCATTAAGAGAATAAGCGCCTCTACCTTAAAAATTAATATTGACCGGATAAAAACTGTACGAGTTGTAAAAAGGTCGATTGATGCTCGTAGAGCAAAGCCTTTTTTTCGATTAAGGTTACTTGTTTTTATTGATGAAAAAGCTCCTAAAAATGATTTTGAGCCTAATTTTCAAGAAGGGGAATTAGGGGAGCAAGTGATTATTGTGGGAGCGGGACCTGCTGGTTTGTTTGCAGGAGTTAGAGCTCTTGAGCTCGGTTTGAAACCTATTATTGTTGATCGAGGGAAAGACGTAAAAAACAGAAGAAGAGATTTAGCGGCAATCAACAAAGAGCACATTGTCAACCCAGAATCAAACTACTGTTTTGGTGAAGGTGGAGCCGGAACCTACTCTGATGGAAAACTCTATACTCGCTCCAAAAAGAGAGGCGATGTAAAAAAAATATTGGAAACTCTTGTAGCTTTTGGAGCAGACACCGACATACTTGCTGATGCGCATCCGCATATTGGAACTAATAAATTACCTCAAATAATCGTTGCCATGAGAGAAGCTATAATTACTCACGGTGGAGAAGTTCAATTCGACAGCAAAATGACGGATTTATTGATTAAAAATGGAGCTGTTGAGGGGATTGAAATTAACGGAACTAGAACCATAAAGGCAAAAAAAATAATCTTAGCGACCGGTCATTCCGCGAGAGACATTTACTACTTATTGGACAGAAAGAAGATTGCCATCGAATTCAAACCCTTTGCATTGGGAGTGAGAGTTGAACACCCTCAAAACATGATTGATAAAATCCAATACAAAACCGAAGAAAGAGGTGAGTTTTTACCTCCTTCTTCTTATCAATTGGTGTGCAACACAAAAGAAAGAGGTGTGTTTTCTTTTTGTATGTGTCCAGGAGGAATTGTAGCGCCTTGTGCTACTTCACCTGGCGAAGTTGTGACAAACGGATGGTCGCCCAGTAAACGTAATAATCCGTTTGCCAACTCGGGAATCGTAACAGAAGTGAAAGAAAGTGACGTAAGCGATTTTGCTCACGAAGGAGCACTAAAAGGGTTGAAATTTCAGGAAAAAATAGAAAAAAAATGTTGGGAAGCAGCTGGTAAAACTCAATCTGTACCTGCTCAAAGATTAGTAGATTTCATGCAAGATAGAAAATCACTTGATTTACCTGCATCGAGCTACATCCCCGGAATTACTTCAGTCGAACTGAAAGAGGTGTTACCTGATTTTGTTGTCCGTAACTTAAGAAAAGCTTTTCTAGAATTTGAATCCAAAATGAAAGGGTTTCTTACCAATGAAGCGGTGTTACATGCACCCGAATCCAGGACTTCTTCACCGGTTCGGATTCCTAGAAACAAAGACAGCTTTGAGCATATAGAAATCAAAGGACTCTATCCTTGTGCAGAGGGTGCGGGATATGCTGGCGGGATTGTTTCGGCTGCTATTGACGGACAAAAATGTGTAGAAAAAATAATGGAATCTAAAGAGATGTAAGCATTTCTATTCGATCTTCCAGCGATCCTTGTGCTATCACATAATCAAAATTCAACTCTTTGAGTTCATTTTCGTACCTCAAAAACAACCTCTCCCTCTCGTTGGGATGTTCTCTTTGAGGGTCATATTCCCACGGAAAATCTGGCTTACACAACACATAGACAAAGTCCTTATTCGAGTTCAGATTGCTTAAAATCCATGAATCACAACTCTTGTACTTCTCCTCGCTCCATACCTTAATTGTGAGTAAGTCTGTATCAAACAGCAAGTCACTGGCTGATTTTTTTGCTAATTCATTTATTCGAAACTGTTCTTTTGCTATGATTAATAAATCTTCTTTCTCATAAGGTCGATTCAAATCTTGAATGTATTCCCTGGCAAACTCTGGAAGATATTCTCCATTCAGCTTTTTTGACATTGCATGAGCTAAGGTAGTTTTACCTGAGGACTCAGGTCCTGTAAAAACGTAATTCATGGTATAAATTTAGCTCAAAATATGGCAATAAAAAAACCATTGACTTTTTCCAAAGTCAATGGTTTTCACTATTAAGAAGATAAAAACTAGAATTTAGTTTTCGTCTCTGAATTTATTTTCGATGTAAGCAGCTTTCATTCTCGTTTTTCTGTTTGCAACAGAAGGCTTGATGTATTCTTTTCTTGCTCTAAGCTGTCTTACCACCTTAGTTTTATCATACTTCTTCTTGTAACGTTTTAACGCTCTTTCAATGTTTTCTCCTTCTTTTACTTGTACTACTAACATATCTTCTGTTTAATTTGGATTGCAAATGTATATATAACATTTATGTTTCACAACATTATTAACTACAATTTGTTTACTTTTTTTTCTAAAAATGTAAAATCTTTATTTTGTGATGTTTCTTGAGATAACCAACTGTTGAATTTGTGTTGTTCCCTCTCCTATTGTACACAGTTTCACATCTCTGTAGAATTTCTCTACTGGAAAATCTTTTGTATAACCATACCCTCCAAAAATTTGAACGGCATCATTACAAACTTCACACGCAATTTCAGAAGAATACATCTTCGCCATTGCAGATTCCGTTACCAACTTTTCGCCTCTGTTTTTCAAATCAGCTGCTTTTGCTAAGAGCAAATCAGCTGCTTCGATCTTAGTGGCCATATCAGCCAATTTAAAAGCAATTGCTTGAAATTGTGAAATTGGTTTCCCAAACTGCTCTCTTTCTTTTGAATATTTAAGAGCCGCCTCGTAAGCACCTTTGGCAATACCCAAAGACAACGCACCAATAGAAATTCTTCCTCCATCCAACACTTTCATAGCCTGAATAAATCCAGAACCTTCCTCTCCAATCAGTTGATCTTTGTGCACTCGGCAATTGTTAAAAATAAGCTCCGTAGTTTCCGAAGCTCTCATGCCTAATTTATTTTCTTTTTTACCCGCTGAGAAACCTTCTGTTCCTTTTTCAATAATAAAGGCACTCATCCCGTGCGAATCACCTTTTTCACCTGTTCTTACAATCACCACAGCTACATCTCCAGATTTTCCGTGTGTAATGAAGTTTTTTGATCCATTGATAATCCAATGATCTCCGTCTTTTACTGCAGTGGTATTCATTCCTCCCGCATCAGAACCTGTACCTGTCTCGGTCAAACCCCAAGCCCCAATCCATTCAGCAGAGGCCAATTTTGGCAAATATTTTTTCTTTTGCTCTTCACTTCCATTGTAGTAAATATGACCCGTACACAATGAATTGTGGGCAGCAACTGACAAACCAATTGAACCACAGACTTTAGATATTTCAACAATAGCAGTAATGTAATCATGGTAATTCATTCCGGAACCTCCATATTCTTCAGGAATAAAAATCCCCATTAAACCTAGCTCTCCTAGTTTCTTGAACAACGGCACCGGGAATTCCTGAGACTCATCCCACTCCATAAAATGGGGGCGAATTTCTCTTTCGGCAAAGTCTCTTGCCATTTCTCTTACCATTCTTTGGTTTTCTGATTCTGTAAAATTCATGTCTATATCCCTATTTAATAGGTTACTAAATTAATTATATTTTCACTGAAATCGGACAATTTTTCTTTCCCTTTTAAAAAACTTAATTCAATTATAAATCCAAATCCAGCGATATTCCCACCTTGCTTTTTTACTAATTCGGCTGCTGCAATTGCTGTTCCACCTGTCGCTAACAGATCGTCATGAACAAACACATTCCAGTTTGGCTTTATGGAATCCACATGCATTTCTACTGTTGCACTTCCGTATTCCAACTCGTAAGAATGTTGAATTGTATCAAAAGGTAACTTGCCTACTTTTCTTACCAAAACGAACGGAACATTTAATTCCAGGGCGAGTGGCATTCCATAAATAAAACCTCTACTCTCTACTCCCACAATTGCATCAATGTTTTTTTCTCTTAATTGATTCGCAAACTCTTGCACAATTTCCTTAGATAAGCTCGGGTTTTCTACTACCGGAGCTATATCCTTAAAGTTGATTCCAGCCTTCGGAAAGTCTGGCACATTTCGAACTGTATTTTTTATTTTCTCTGAAAGTTTCACGTTTTATTCAAGGGTTAAATATGGTGCAATTTTACGATAATGTTTAGGCTTTATCAAGTTAAACTCTCTTATTTGTTCGATGGAAGAGAATTTTCCGTGCTGTTCGCGGTAATTGATAATTAATTGGGTTTGGGAATAGGAAAAATAGGGATGCTTCAATAATTCTTTGAATCTAATTGTATTGATATTTATTTGATTAATGCTTGATGGCTCTGCAACAAATTGGTCTTCATAATTTTCTAGCCACTCATGATCTATTCCATAAATTTCAGTTAATTGAGAAACCGAAACAAACCCACCCGTCCTCTCTCTGTGCTCAATAATTCGATCCGAAAACACATTTCCAATCCCCTTGGCCAGCATTAATTCCTCCTTGTTTGCTCTATTCAAATTCACGAGTTGTGGTGGTTTTTCCTTCGTATTTTCAGTGATTTTCGGTGCCAACTCAATGTAATCTGTCAACCTATTGTATTCTTGAGAAGACAATCCATATACTTTTTTAAAATCTTCTTTTGTCTTGAAATCACCCACATTTGTTCGGTAATTAATGACTGTTTGAGCAAGTTTATCTGAAAGCCCAAGAAGTTTAAGTGAGTCTTTGGAAATAGTGTTGGGATCAAATAAAAACGACTTTCTCGGTTCAGAAATTTTTAGATTTTTAGATTTAGGTTTTATCTCATTTTTTTCAGGAATCTCAACATAGGGCGCGACAAGGTTGTACAGAGAGTCGTTCATGGCGTAGAGTTTTTTCAACTCGCTCTTCGATTCATAAAGTTTCACTTTGTTTCGGAAGTTTATCAGATTCCATGCTTGCTTGGGAGAAAAACCCAATAGTAAAAGACTGTCTTTTGAAATTACATTCGGGTTAAATGGAAACAACCTCCTCTCTTCCTCTTCACTTTTCTGGTCCCCTGCTTTCATTTTCGAAATAACTTCGGAATAATCCTGAGGCTCCGGGATAAAATACCGAGGTATAACCCAATAAACAACACAGAGAATGAAAATAATCAGCAAAAACAGGAGAATCCCTTTCTTTTCGGAATGGCTAAAAACAAAGTATTTATCAAAGAAATTCATTCTTCAATTTACTTTATTTCCCTCAAAATTCCAAAACTGATTTTTCTTTTAACCTTTTAAAAACTCTAAGTTTTCGGTTAAAATTTTCTTTACCCCGACATAAAAGAAACTCAAACCAATTATCATCAAAAGATGAGAAAAGTCATTTTTAGAGAACCATTGATGAAGATTTATTTTGAAAATAAAGATAAATGCGGACGGAAAAATTACGGCAATCCCGAAGAATATACTAGCAAAACTTGGCGACAATCTCTTTTTGAATTGGTAACTAAAAATACCCACTCCAATGAGCAGTCCTAAAATAGAATTGATGGCGATTGGTAAAAACAACAAAGAAGGTCTGTCCCACACATTAAGACTTGTCCAAATAACTACAAAAATGAGGTAAACAAGCATCAATTTCATTTCATAGAGCCGCTTGCCTTTTTTTACTAATTTAGAATTCCAATGAGCCTCGAGCATAGCTACTTCAATCCAGTAAATGGCTAGAGGCACTAAGAGCCATCCTATTAGTTTTCCATAAAAGTGGTAATAATTGTAGAACAAGTGGCCAAATGCCGAAAAAAAAGTGGCTAATCCGTAAATCAGAAAGAATCGAAACCATGCCCTAGCAAATCTATTCTTCGTGCGAAGATCATTCATCTTATAGGCAAAAAACATACTAAGAACTCCCATTATCAGATCGTAAATAAAATCTGTGGGGTCCGTTAAATTCAATCCGAATAATAAAAAATCATTCGGAGGTAAATCGACTCCAATCATTTTGTTTATGCTTTCATGGCTTTTATTTTACCCATGTATTTCTTCAGTTCCTTTTTCACATTGGGAGCAAGAATCATCAATCCTATCATATTGGGTACAAGCATAGCAAAAATCATTGCATCGGAAAAATTGATCACCGAACCTAAACTTGAAGCTGCTCCAACAATAACAAACAGACAAAACAATACTTTGTAGACATTTCCTACCATTTTACTTCTTCCGAACAGGTATGACCAAGCTTGGTAACCGTAATACGACCATGAAATCATAGATGAAAAAGCGAAAAGAATAACTGCTACGGCCAACACATTTGGGAACCACGAAATAGACTGAGCAAAAGCGGCAGAAGTAACCTCAACTCCTTTTGTAACCTCCACTCCATATTCGAATACATTTCCGTTGATATTTGAAATAACCAATACCAAAGAAGTCATTGTACATACAATTACTGTATCGATAAATGGCTCAAGCAAAGCAACCAACCCTTCGCTCGAAGGGTTTTTTGTTTTTACCGCTGAATGGGCGATAGAAGCAGATCCAATTCCCGCCTCATTAGAGAACGCTGCTCTTTTAAAACCTTGTACCAACACTACTCCAATTGCACCTCCTGCGATAGAATCCCATCCAAATGCTCCACTCACGATTTGACTAAATGCTTCTGGCACTAAATCATAATTCATAAACAGAACAGTGATTACTGCTAATGCATAGATGGCTACCATAAAAGGCACAATCTTATCGGTTACTTTGGCGATCTTCTTAATTCCTCCAATGATTACAATCCCCACCAAAACAGACATGATAATCCCGAAAACAATTCCGTAACCATCGGCAAAACTATCTGCTCCACCTGTTACGTATCTAAACATTTCGAAAGCCTGATTTACCTGAAACATGTTTCCTCCACCAAAAGATCCTCCAATACACATTACTGCAAATACGGCAGCCAACACTTTCCCTACTGGTCCAGAAATTCCTTTTTTCAAATAATACATCGGACCTCCAAAAACGGTCCCGTCAGCTCCAATTTCTCTATACTTTACGCCCAACGTACACTCCACAAATTTGGAAGACATTCCTAAAAGTCCTGCTAAAATCATCCAAAAAGTAGCCCCAGGACCACCTAAGGAGAGTGCCACGGCTACACCGGCAATATTTCCCAAACCTACCGTAGCAGAAAGGGCTGCTGTAAGCGCCTGAAAGTGTGATACCTCTCCATGATGATCACCTTCCACTCTTATCGTATCAGGGTTATCTATGGAGTCATCGTCACTCTCAGAGCCTGGAAAAACATTCGAAGACTTTACCGGATGTTCATCTTCTAAACTATCGTATTTTCCTCTGACAATGTTAATAGAGGTTTTGAAACCTCTTACATTAATGAACCCAAAATAAATAGTGAAGTATAAAGCACCTAAAATTAGCACAATTAGAACCCAAGGTACATTTAAGCCTGGCAACAGCTTTGGCGTTGAACTTTCATCTATCTCTGAAGCCGGAACTCCCTGATTAACTAATTCTATGTATGCAGGGTTTTCTGAAGGTTCACTAAAGGGAATACTCGCAAAAACTCCATTTACAAACCAACCTGTTGCATCACCAAATGCCTTGTCAATTTTCTCATCCATTCCAAGTTCACGTTTTTCCTCAGAAGCTGCAACTTCTGAGACAGCGACCTCGCTGGCTAACTCTTGATTTTCCTGAACTGATTCGATCTCTGAAACAGAATCTTGTGACCAAAAAAGAAGCGGTGTTAGAATTAGTAGGACAGTTAGGTATCTTTTTAACATAAAAATTGTTTTTTTTTGATGAAGCTCAAATATAGAAAAAGTGCAAGTGGTTGCCAAATATATTAAATCTGTTCGGCCAGAAAAGCAAGCGAATCTTCAAGCGAAAGAGGAGAATAGCCTAATTCTCTTCTTGCTTTGTCGATCACGAAACCTGTTTTTGGCGGACGAGCCGCTGTTTGATTCAGTGTCGATGTTTTAATAGGCGTCACACAGTCCGTTGATAAACTGTAATACTTTCCTATCCTCTTTACAATTTCTAGAATACTCATGGTTTCTGGTCCTGACAAATGAAAAATTCCTGTGGCATTCTTCTCTGCTATCAAAATGCATCCTTTGGCCAAATCGTCTGCTAGGGTTGGTGCTCTAAACTGATCATCTACAACATTGATAGGAGATTGTTTTTCTAGTGCTCCTTTTGCCCATAAAACTAAATTTCCTCTACTCAAATTATCTCCGGTTCCAAATACGATAATTGTTCTGGCGATAGCAGTATTTGTATAGCCACTCTTTACTACTAATTCTTCAGATGCCAATTTTGACTTTGCGTAATAACTTAAAGGATTGGGCGCATCCGTTTCTTTGTATGGTCCGTTAGCGCCATCGAACACAAAATCGGTTGATAACTGAACAAAATGAGACTGATGCTTGATAGACTCTTCGAGCAAATAATCAACAGCTGTTACGTTTATCTTCCAGCAATTATCTCGGTCGTCTTCGCAAGAATCTACATTCGTCATGGCAGCTGTATTAATTACTACTTGCGGCTTGTATTTCTGCATTACTTCTTCCACCTCTTCCTTGGAAGTAATATCCATCGAAACGTAAGTAAAATCCTGAACAATCCTTCGGTTTTCACCTTTCGAGGTTGCAATTAATTCTATGTCAGCTCTGTGCTTTAGTTGGTTTACTATTTTTTGACCCAATAGTCCATTTGATCCTGTTACTAAGATTGACTTTTTACCCATGTTCTATTCCAAAAATTTTATTTATTTCTCTAATTTGTTCAGGCTTTCCAAGCACAAACATTTTGGAACCAGGCACCAATTTGACATCTGGTCGAGGATTTACGATAAATTCTCCTTCGGGAGTTTTGAACCCCACAATGTTGCACCCCGTATTAAAGTCACCTGCAATTACAGAAATTGTTTTGTTTTTATAATTCTCGGGAATATTCTCAAAATTAATTTCTTCCAAATTTATTTGGGACTCGCCTTGTATTGTAATATGATCCAAAAACTCAATAACGTCTGGTGTTATGACCAAGGAAGCCATGTGCGCCCCTCCAAGCGAATCGGGCATAATCACATTGTTTGCCCCTGCAATTTTGAGTTTTTTTACCGATGAACTTTGAGAAGCTCTGCTAATGATTTGTAATTTTGGATTCAGTTCTTTTGCCGAAAGCACGACAAATAAATTGTCGGCATCAGAGGGCAAAGTAGTGATCAAAGCCGAAGCAGAATGGATTTGTGCTTTTTCCAATATCTCATCGGAAGTAGCGTTTCCTTCAATAAAAAGATGTTCCTTGGAAGCTCTAAAAGAGTCTAACAATTCATGACTTTGCTCAATAATTACGTACTTCTTTTCGTGAACCGCAAGTTCACTTACTGCTTGAGTCCCCACTCTTCCGTATCCGCATACAATTACGTGTCCGTTCAATTTTTCTACTTCTTTGTTCATTTGGTAATCTTTAAAATAAATTCGGTACTCTCCTTCTAATAAATATTTTGAAATGGACGAAAGCGCATAAGCAAACGTACCAAAACTCAACACGATAAGAACCACGGTAAATAATTTGCCTTCGGGATGCAAAGTTCCCACCTCGTTAAACCCTACAGTTGACACAGTAATAATAGTCATATAAAAGGCGTCAAACAAAGTCATACCTTCTATAATCATATATCCCAAAATACCTGTCAAAACAATGACAATTAGCAAGAATATTGCGTAGTATATTTTGTAAAACAATCGGTAATTAAACACTAGATATTTCTTTTTTTTATTGGAAGTAAAGATACAAATTATATTGGGAAAGGAAGAACAGCTTTTTATTTTGGCACGGAAATTGAATTTGTACAAACCAGAATACAAACCTCCTCACTATGAGGAATAAAAACAAATACCATGAAAGCGAAAATACTACTTACGGCCCTTTTGACTTTTCTGATGGTAAACGGAAAAGCATTTCAACAAAACAGCACATTATTTATTGATGTTCAGGAGCAACCTTTCAAAACCTATATTGTGGTTCTGGAAGATGGAACGAGTATCGAATCTGAGAGCGATTTTAAGATTAATAGAATGCGAGCTGGTAGAAATGGAATTGAGATCTACAAAAGAACTTACCGAAAAGGAAGAAGAAACCAACACGCTTTCTTTGATCAACTGATTTATAACGGCACAGTTCGAATTCAGCGAAACGCAAAGGTATTTACTCAACTTATAGGAAAAAGATTAATCACAAGAAGAATTATTGAAAAACCTGCAAGAGTAAACGCTAATGGAATGAGAATGATGCATCCGCAAAATTTCAGACAACTGAAGCAAGCTGTGCGAAACGAAAGTTTTGATAAAAACAAGCTGCAACTATTACGTGTGACTGCTCAACAGAACAATTTTACTGCAAGACAAGTGGCTGAAATAATGAATCTTTTTAGTTTTGACAGCTACAAATTAACCTTTGCAAAACGCGCTTACCGCAATACTGTGGACCCTCAAAACTATTTTGTAGTAAGAAACGGATTGACTTTCAATTCTTACAAAAGACAATTAGATGAATTTATCCTAACACAAAACAACCGAAACACCCCTCCAAGACAGAGAAGGAGGTAACATCAAAAGGTTCGAACTAATCAGCTCGAACCTTTTTTAGTTCCCTATAAGCGTCTAATACATCGCCTATTGATGAAAATGTATTTTGGTAAACTTTGTCAAACTTATCTACTGACATCCATTTTACCTTTGTAATATCTTCTTCCAACTGAGGAATCAGCTCTTCGTCCCCTTCATAATCCATAACAAACCAGTAGGTCTTCTTTAAGCATTCCTTCCCTTTGTTTTTGAATTTATGAAAAGTAGTAATCAATTCTTCTCGTATGACAGGATTTGAAATTCCACACTCTTCTTCCACTTCCCTTATCGCTCCTGCTTTTACTTTTTCGTGTTTCTCCAGCTTACCTTTTGGTAAATCCCATTTGCCTCTTCTGAAAATAAATAACACCTCCTGATTTTTATTCACAACTAATCCACCACCAGCTTCTACAATACGGTATCTCTTTTTCAATATTTTATTCATCAATCTTTCAGTTAAAAAATTGACTAACAATTCTTTATCTCCTTTCTTGCTAGATACAATTGCATCAAACTCTTCGTAAGAGTAACAAGTGGTAAAAGAAATATCTTTCTTGATAAAAGATTTTTTAAGGTTAAATCCTATCCAAAATACCCTTTCATTGATAAAAACTTTATACATTTGCGCTCGATTATGATTTTAGACAAAAATACAGCCTCAAAGGTAGCAGAATATTTGTTACAAATAAAAGCAGTGAAACTAAATGTAGAAGAACCATTTACATGGGCTTCTGGAATTAAGTCTCCTATTTATTGTGACAACAGAACGATACTTTCGTATCCAGTGGTACGAACATACATTCGTCAGCAATTAGCAGAATTAACTGTGGAAGCTTACGGCAAACCAGATATTATTGCTGGTGTTGCCACCGGTGGAATTGCTCATGGAGCACTTGTGGCACAGGAACTCGACATGCCATTTGCCTATGTGCGTTCAGCTGCAAAAGGTCATGGATTACAGAACATGATTGAAGGAGTGATGGAAAAAGGAAGGAAGGTAGTTCTGATCGAAGACTTAATCTCTACAGGTGGTAGTTCAATACTAGCGGTAAATGCAGTGAAAGAACATGGAAACCAAGTAAAAGGAGTTGTATCGATTATGGATTATGGATTTCAGAAAGCTGAAGACAACTTTAAAGATGTTTGCAGTTATTACTCATTATGCAATTTCGATGTATTGATAGAAACTGCTCTAGAAAAGCAATTCATTACGAAGGAAAATTACGACTCTCTTCTTAAATGGAAAGCTACCGTATAAAAGTTATCAACGAGAATAATTTTCAGTTAAAAACATCTTGAATAATTCATTCTCAAGATTAGATTAAATACTTATTTTTGAAGCGTCAGAAGTTTTTCTGACGCTTTTTTTTATGAATCACACTTGACACCCTTCTACAAATGGAATCGACACTTACCTCTACTGATTACAACTTTCCTGGCCAAACAGCAATTTATAAAGGAAAAGTGAGAGATGTTTACAACATCAACAACGAAAAAATAGTATTGATTGCTTCAGATAGAATCTCGGCCTTTGACGCAGTTTTACCCAAAGGAATTCCCTACAAAGGACAAATACTTACCGCCATCGCAACCAAGTTTTTGAATGAAACAAAAGACATTGTTCCAAATTGGCTAGAGGCTACGCCCGACCCCAATGCCGCTGTTGGCTTGTTCTGCGAACCATTCAAGGTAGAAATGGTTATACGAGGTTATTTGGCAGGTCACGCTTGGCGAGAATACAAAGCAGGCAAAAGAATCATTTGTGGAGTGGAAATGCCTGACGGAATGAAACAAAATGATAAATTCCCTACCCCTATTATTACTCCTGCCACCAAAGCAGAGGATGGAGACCATGATGAAGATATTTCGAAAGAAGACATCATTTCAGGAGGAATTGTAAGTAAAGAGGATTACGAGCAACTCGAAAAATACACAAGAGCTTTGTTTGCTCGAGGAACAGAAATTGCTGCAAAACAGGAATTAATTTTGGTGGATACAAAGTATGAGTTTGGTAAAAAAGAGGGAGTAATTTACCTCATAGATGAAATTCACACTCCTGATTCTTCCCGTTATTTTTATGCAGATGGTTACCAAGAAAGGCAAAACAACAACGAGGATCAAAAGCAACTCTCGAAGGAGTTTGTGAGAGAATGGCTCATAGAACATGGATTTCAGGGACTGGAAGGACAATCTATTCCTGAAATTCCAGATGAATTTGTCCAAACAGTAACGGAAAGGTATACCGAATTGTACGAGAAAATTACTGGAGAAAAGTTTGTAAAAGCAGATAATTCTGATTTGGCAAATCGAATTGAGCTAAACGTAACAAACTATCTTCAGAGCTAAAATCAAAAGGTAACTTTTGTTACGTTAAAAAGAGAACTCTTCAATTATTTTTGTAAAAACTAAAATTATGAGAATCAAATTAGCTCTTTTACTTTCTTTAAAACTCATTTTAAGCAGTGTTATTTCATGGGGTCAAGAAGCCGAATTCCAAGTTCAGCTAACTCCTGTTTCCATTCCTTCTTTAGGAGGAATCCAATCTTTTGCATTTGCTCAGCACAATGGAAAATGGCTTTTATTAGGAGGAAGATTGGATGGCCTTCACCAAAGACAACCTTTCGCTAGTTTTGATTTAGCAGGTCACAACAACCTTCTTATCGTAGTCGATCCTATTACAAAACAGTCGTGGAGCAAGTCTATTTCAAGTTTACCTATAGCCGTCCAAGATCACGTAAAATCTACCAACGCTGAATTTTTTCAAGATGGAAATATGCTTTACCTTATTGGAGGATATGGCTATAGTTCCGCAGCATCAGACCACACCACATTTGACAACTTGACTGCAGTCGATGTTTCTGCCACCATTAATGCTGTAATAAACAACACTTCCATTACTTCCTATTTTCGTCAAATTACTGATGCCAACCTACAAGTGACGGGAGGAAGATTAGAAAAAATATACGACACCTACTACCTCGTAGGCGGACAAAAATTCATTGGACGGTACAACCCAATGGGACCTACTCATGGCCCCGGATTCTTTCAAGAATACACCAATGAAATCAGAAAATTCCAAATCTCTGACAATGGCACTTCACTTTCTATTCAGCACATAGGAGTCTGGCGAGACACAAATGAACTTCACCGAAGAGATTACAATGTTACCCCCCAAATAATGCCAAACGGCCAAGAGGGATTAACGGCATTTTCGGGTGTATTTCAAAAAAATGCGGACATTCCTTTCCTAAATTGTGTAAATATAGATAGCTCGGGTTACATTCCAAACAATTCATTCAGTCAATATTACAATCATTATCACTGCGCTAACATTCCTCTTTACTCAGAGTATTACTCCGAAATGAGCACCGTTTTCTTCGGAGGGATTGCTCAGTATTACGACAATTCTGGTGTAATGACACAAGATAATAATGTTCCTTTTGTAAATACAATCGCCAGAGTCACTAGAGATTTAGGAGGGAATATGGCTGAGTACAAGCTACCTATTACGATGCCTTCATTATTAGGAGCTGGGTCCGAATTTATTCCACTCACAACAATTTCGAGATACCACAACGGAGTTATTAAGCTCGATAGTTTGAATGCAGACACCACTTTGGTGGGATATATTTTTGGCGGAATAAGTAGCACAGCCCCAAACATTTTCTTTTCCAATACAGGAACACAAAGTTCTGCGAGCAACCAACTATTTGAAGTGAGAATTGTGAAAGGAAATACCTATGGAATTCCAGAGCTGAACAAACAAAGCACGGGAAGCTTGAAACTGGTAGTGTTCCCTAATCCAAACAATGGGTTATTCAAAATGAATTACAACCTGAATAAACCTTCCACCGTAACAATAAAAATAATGTCATCGGATGGGAAGATAATTTCGGAGCGAAATTTCAAGAAAATGCCAATTGGAAGCCATTCGTTTTCGGAAGAAATCCAAGAAATAGTTCATTCTGGTATTTACCTAGTTCAACTAAAAACGGACTATGAAAGCGTGACTCAACGAATTATCCTCAATCGATAGAATCTCCAAAAAACATAGCGTGAAAGTTGGCTAAATACAATTTAGTTTTTGCTCTTGTAAATGCTGTATACAACCAACGCAGGTACTCTGGATTTACCATCTCTTTGGTCAAGTAACCTTGGTCTATAAAAACGGTATCCCATTGCCCACCTTGGGACTTATGACAAGTTACAGCGTAAGAAAACTTAACCTGAAGTGCGTTAAAATAAGGGTTCTTCAGGACTTTTTCCATTCGCTCGCGCTTGCCAGGATATTCATCCAAATATTCTTTTTCTATTTCAAAGTATAAATTCTTGAGCTGTGCACGAGGCAAGTTGGTGGTTTCCACCATGATGGCATCAAGCATTAGTTTCACTTCAAAAGACTCTTCATCCGGGTAATCCACCAAACGAATTTCCACGGAGGCAAATTTAAACCCGTATAATTCCTCGACTTTACTAATTCTTATCAACTCGATAATATCTCCATTTGCAATAAAACCTGCTTTTGATTTATCGGAAAGCCAATGGTAATTATTCTTTACTACCATCATTAAATCACCCGCGTCAATTTCTTCTTCCTTGTACAAAATTCGCGCACGTATGTGCTGATTGAATAAATTTGCACGTTTGTTTGATCTGCACAAAACGATGCAATTCTCGACTCCAAAACTGGCATAAGAACTTTCCAATTCATCTTGCAAATCGTTTCCTACAACTTGGAGCACATCATCAAACTCACGGTTAGAAATAACCGGCAACAATTCCTTTTCATGAATCTTATTTCGGATTTGAGTAGCATGAACCAAAATTCCCGACTCTTGCTTTTGCCTTACCACCTGAGTCAGTCTGTATTGAAATACATGGGCATAAAAAGTTGTTTCCAAAAACTTTGGGTCTAAAGCCCTGCTCAATTCTTCCCCAACGGGAGGTAGCTGAGCTGTGTCTCCCACAAACAATACGGCACATTTTTTTCCCTCGTAGACGTATTCCATCAAATCATCCAACAATGATTTCTTATCCATGTAAGAATTATCTCCAATCATAGAGGCTTCATCTACAATGAATAAGGTATTGGAAAGCGTGTTTTTTTTTAATACAAACGTACTTCTTCCCCCTGCATATTTGTAGGTATAAATCATTTTGTGAATGGTGAACGCACGCCTACCGGAATAAGACGAAATCACCTTAGCTGCTCTTCCTGTTGGAGCCAGCAAAACCGTTTTGAAATTGAGTTTGCCAATGACTTTGGTCAAGGCCGAAACGAGCGTTGTTTTTCCAGTTCCAGCGTAGCCATTGAGCACAAATAACTTTTTGGCACTTCCGGAGGTAAGAAAATCATGAAGCTGCACAATCAAGCTTGATTGATCCTGGGTAAAAGGGAATTCAAATTGACTTGCTAATAATTCTTCAAACTTTTCTTGTTGCATATACTAAAAATGAGTTATAAACGGACAAATACTCATTTTGCTCACCGCTTACAGAGATAACTTACCCCAAAATAAGTTAAATATTAAATAATATGTAAATAACGGAGAATAACTCTAATTTTAATTTGTTCAATGAAAAAAATTTTTAATTTTGTTTCAGTAAGAAACCCGCAATAAATAAAACTACATGGATATTTTTGATGAATTTTGGTTGTTTGTAAGAAAGTACCTTTTCTCTATTCTTTTAATCCTGGCAGGAATTTCATGCCTTATAGTTGGAGCTAGCTCAAATGGAGGAACAGATTTGGCACAAAGCGCCTATTTCATCTATGGTTCTATTGGTTTGTTTGTTCTTGGGTTTGTTTCGTTGTTTTTCATTTTACAACAAAAAATCTCAAGAGGAATAACAGCAGGCCTTTCTATTTTATTCATTGCTGGGTCATTTTTCTACTTATTTTTAAATTTCAAAACAGTAGAAGACAGAATCATTTACTTGGCAGAGGTTGAAGAATCACAAGACCTTGCCAAACAAGGACTAAAAGACATCCAAAAATTGCAAGAAGCTTACGATAGAAAGTACAGAAAATTTGCTGGCAGTTTCAGTGAATTGATTCAATTTGCAAAAAATGACTCGATCAAAGTATTGGTGAAAGCAGAAGGAGATTTGCCCTCTAGAAAAATGACTGTAGAAGAAGGAAAATCATTGGGCTACCAATACCCGAAAGAAGTTTGGACCGAAGTAGATGCATTGAAACTAGGATTAATTGTAAGAGATTATGCAAAAATTCCAGTTTCAAAAGATTTGTTTAGCGCTGAAGAACAAGAGAAGCAAAATAGAATTTACCCATTCGACATTGATAAATTAACAGTTCAAAGAACGATTGAAAACGATACTTCTAAAAAAATATTCAGATTAGACACCAAACTTGTGGATTCTACCCTACACGTAGAAATCTTGTCCATACCTCCTTACGGACCTCAGTTTGACTATGATGTAACAGAGGTTTTCAAACTAGGCGGATTAGACGATAAAAGCATGAAATCTAACTGGAAATAATTCCGGATTCATCACTCAATAAATCATTGCCAACATGGTAGTATTTTACAACATGTCAGAAAATGAGGTGAAATCCTACCCAGATTTCCATTTATCCATAGAGATCTACCTAAACAGAGTTTCATTGTTGCTTGTCAACAAACAAAACTCAAAGCCCGAAGCGATAGAACATCTTGCTAGAGACAACCAAGATTTTGGTGAATTGATTGAGCAAAGTAGCATCGTATCGCTTGCCTCGCCCAGTACCATTAGTGCTACACTAATCAACTCAGTGTTTTCTCTTGTTCCCAAGGCACTTTTTCAAGAGGAAAATACGGAACTTTACTTAGCTCAAGTAGCTGATATCTCCCAGAACCACCTCGTAAAATCAGACACATTTATTACCCAAAACATTATTACTTGTTTTGTAATAGATTCTGACATACATGCCCAACTTATTTCCAAATTTCCAACCGTTCAGTTGAAACATATCTCGAGTGTTCTTTGCGACAGCATTTCGGATGGAGTTGCCATCAACTTCAGTTCGCCCAACAGCTACGAAATAGCCATCAAGCAAGAAAAAAAACTAACCTATTTCAACCGATTCGAATTCGAAAACAAAGACGAATCCTTGTATTATTTGGGGCTTGCAATGGAAAAACATGGCCTCGATATGGCCCAAACTAAATTTCAGCTTTCGGGAGAGATTTTTAAAGATGGTGAGACATTGTCTTTTTGGAATCAATTTATTCCCCAAGAAAATATTACCTTTAATGCCATAGCGGCTAGTCAACTCAATGCGATAGCCAGACATCAATTTTTCACGCTACACAAACAACATTCATGCGTATTATAGGAGGTAAATTCAAATCAAAAAGATTTAAAGCACCAAAAAACATTACGGCCCGACCCACAACCGACTTCGCAAAGGAGGCCTTATTCAATATACTAAACAACCAATTAGACATTGAGGACTTAATCGTATTGGACTTGTTTGCTGGCATAGGAAGCATCTCATTGGAATTTGCCTCGAGAGGTTGCGAAGATATTACAGTGGTAGAAAAAGACAGAAACCACATGAAATTCATCAATAAAATGGTAGAAGAATTGAACTTGTTTGATTCAGTTCATACCGTTCAGCTCGATGTGTTTAAATACCTTAAAACTTGCAGTCGTCAATTCAACATGATTTTTGCAGATCCGCCCTATTCCATGGAGGCTGGTCTTGATATCCCTCAACTTGTTTTTGACAAAAATTTATTGGTTCCAGGTGGCATGTTGGTTTATGAGCATCAAAAAAACGTTATACCCAAAGATCATCCAAATTTTGTAGAAACTAGAAAATACGGAAACATCAGTTTTTCTTTTTACGAAATGCCCGTTTAAAGCCTACTCAACTTTTAAAAGTTTAATTGAACCAAGTAGGTCACTATCTCAATAAAAAAGGACAACCCTATCGCTATAATTATTCTCTTTAAACCAACCGAAAGAGTGCTTTTTGCCGAGTTTAGAGTCAACATAACAGAGATGAGCAAAAAAGCGATGGCATTTTTGTAAAAAGAAAACTCCTTATCAAACGCGAAATCTTGGTTTGTGAATCGAGCAATAAAGAAACCAACAAGAACAATTGCTAAGCACCATAAAAACAACCTGAGCGTGCGGTATCTCCCTTTATTTAAATCCCACATCAGAAAAAGAGAAAAGAGGATAAGCGTAATATTCTTGAGCATATTAAACCCTCCCCTATCGAGTAAGATAAAACCTTGTGTATCGGCTATTAAATAAAACAAACTAAAGGCCAAAGAGATTAAAAGAAACGAGTATTTAGATATCTTTTTATTAAAAAACAATCCGATGGAAATAAGCCCTAATCCAAAATCGCTGAAGGCTGGCGAAAAAGCAAAACTCCCCGCTGTAAGGAAGTAGCTAGCACCATAAACCAAAATGATGAGAATGTAACTGATAAATACTTTGTTGTCGCTTTTCATTTACTGATATTTTAATTTCATTTCTTGCCGATTTTGCATTACCTCTAAAATTGAAATCGAAGTTCGTTTTAAATGAACCCAGAGTCAATAAAAAGTTAGAATTAATGTATTTTAGTACAAGAATCGACAAATATACTAAACTATGACAACCTTGCGCTATCCTCACTTACTCGAACCTCTAGATTTGGGATTCACTACCTTAAAAAACCGAGTAATAATGGGATCGATGCACACGGGTTTGGAAGAGGAAAAAAATGGCTACGAGCGAATGACGGCATACTTTGCTGAGCGTGCACAAGGCCAAGTAGGATTAATGGTTACTGGTGGAATTGCGCCAAACAGACAAGGCTGGACGGCTCCATTTACGAGTAAAATGACGAGTAAACGAGAAGCTCGAAAGCACAAAAAAATCACCCAGGCGGTTCACGAAAATGACGGAAAAATATGCATGCAAATTCTTCATGCGGGAAGATATGGATATCATCCTCTGGCAGTTGCTCCTAGCCCAATAAAATCTCCTATTAGCCCATTCAAGCCATGGAAACTTTCAAAAATGGGAATAAACAGGACCATTCGCCATTTTGTAAGAGCAGCTAAACTAGCCAAATTCGCCAATTATGACGGAGTGGAAATCATGGGGAGCGAAGGATATTTGATTAACGAATTTGTTTCGGCAAAAACCAATAAACGAACGGATAAATGGGGGGGAAGTTTCGAAAACCGAATTCAATTTCCCTTGGAAATTATTCGTCAGACAAGAAGAGCAGTGGGCGAAAACTTTATCGTAATCTTTAGGCTTTCGATGCTCGATTTGGTGGAAGAAGGCAATACTTGGGAAGAAACGGTTTTGTTTGCTAAAGAAATTGAAAAAGCAGGTGCAACCCTAATTAATACCGGAATAGGGTGGCACGAAGCTCGGGTACCAACAATTGCGACTATAGTTCCCAGAGGTGGATTTTCTTGGGTTACAGAAAAAATGATGAAAGAAATACAAATCCCGCTTATTACCACAAACAGAATTAATACTCCGGAAAAAGCGGAAGAAATTTTGGCAAATGGCCACGCAGATATGGTTTCTATGGCTCGCCCATTTTTGGCAGATCCAGCTATTATTAAAAAAGCTATTGAAGGACGCGAAGACGAAATAAATACATGCATCGGCTGTAATCAAGCTTGCTTGGATCATGTGTTTAAGCAAAAAACGGCTAGCTGTCTGGTGAATCCTCGAGCTTGCCACGAAACGATATTGAACTACACTCCTACTTCTTATCCTAAGAAAATTGCTGTGGTGGGTGCGGGTCCTGCAGGACTTTCTGCCGCTACCGTTGCCGCACAAAGAGGACATCGAGTAACATTATTTGAAGCCCAAAACGAGATTGGTGGACAATTCAATATTGCTAAACTCATTCCTGGAAAGGAAGAGTTTTATGAAACCTTACGCTATTTCAAAACGTTAATTGACCTCCACAAGGTAGACCTAAAACTAGAACACAAAGCTTCAGCTCAAGAATTGTTAGGCTTTGACGAAGTCATTATTGCTACCGGAATACATCCTCGCCAAATTCACATCGAAGGCATGGAAACTAATACAATATTGGACTACGAAGATGTATTGAAACACGGGAAACCAGTAGGCAATAAAGTAGTAATTATTGGCGCTGGTGGTATCGGGTTTGATGTGGCTGCATATCTCTCTCACGAAGGAAAATCTCCTTCTTTGGATACCGAACTATTCTTGAAAGAATGGGGAATTGATGGAACCAACACTACGAGAGGCGGACTGATAAAACCTACTCCTCATCCTTCTCCTCGACAAATAACTATGCTTCAGCGAAGTGAAACCAAAGTAGGAAAAGATTTGGGGAAGACCACGGGCTGGATTCATAGAGCTTCTCTTAAAATGAAAAAAGTTACGATGCTAAAAGGAGTTTCCTACAACAAGATTGACCAAAAAGGGATTCATATCACCATTATGGAAAAAACTCAGTACATAGAAGCCGACACCGTTATTATTTGCGCAGGGCAAGTAAGTGTGAACCAACTGAATGAAGAACTCATAGAGTTGGGCAAAACTCCTCACCTCATTGGCGGTGGTAAATTGGCCAAAAAAATTGATGCACAAAGAGCCATAAGAGAAGGAAGTGAATTGGGAGCAGAAATTTAACAAGGTAACGGTAACCTGCAAATAGGTGCATAAACGGTTTCCTTGCATTTTAAGCAACAAAACCTACTTTTAAAAATAAAATCTT
>Ga0209138_1000393_pt1 | contig 44232 bp, 37 predicted proteins | sample SaaInl3SG_22_DNA_FD_184645 | JGI IMG/M metagenome (GOLD analysis project Ga0209138, IMG submission 184645) | Marine microbial communities from expanding oxygen minimum zones in the Saanich Inlet - ESP_153SG_22_DNA (SPAdes) (version 2) | ecosystem: Environmental > Aquatic > Marine > Intertidal...
GAACAGGTTGTTTAAAAGTAACTCCGGCTCACGATGAAAACGATAAAGTTTTAGGAGACAAACACAACTTAGAAGTGATTGATATTTTTAATGACGATGCTTCTTTAAATTCTTTCGGATTACACTATCAAGGTAAAGATAGATTTGTGGTACGTAAAGAAGTGACCAAAGAATTGTCAGCAAAAGGATTTTTGGTAAAAACAGAAGTGCATACCAACAAAGTAGGAACCTCAGAAAGAACCAAAGCTGTCATCGAACCCAGATTGTCAGATCAATGGTTTTTAAAGATGGAAGATTTGGTAAAACCTGCCATAGAAGCTGTCTTAGGAGATAACCCAGAAATCAATTTATATCCAAAGAAATTCGAAAATACCTACCGTCATTGGTTAGGAAACATTCGCGATTGGAACATCTCTCGTCAATTATGGTGGGGACAACAAATACCTGCGTATTTCTACGGCGAAGGAAAAGAAGATTTTGTGGTTGCAGAGAGTAGAGAAGAGGCTTTTGAATTGGCAAAAATAAAATTAGCTGTCATTTCGAGCGAAGTCGAGAAATCTCTTAAAATTGAAGACTTACGTCAAGACGAAGATGCCTTAGATACCTGGTTTTCTTCTTGGTTATGGCCCATGTCTGTTTTTGACGGCATCAGAAATCCAGAGAACGAAGAAATTAATTACTACTATCCAACCAACGATTTGGTAACCGGACCCGATATTTTATTTTTCTGGGTAGCGAGAATGATCATTGCTGGATACGAATACAAAGACGAAAAACCTTTTCAGAATGTGTATCTAACCGGATTGGTGCGCGATAAACAACGTCGTAAAATGTCGAAATCTTTAGGGAATTCGCCAGATGCCTTAAAATTAATTGACGATTACGGAGCCGATGGTGTACGTGTAGGATTGTTATTAAGTTCTGCCGCTGGAAACGATTTAATGTTTGATGAAGATTTATGTCAGCAAGGAAAACAATTTGCCAATAAAATCTGGAATGCTTTTCGTTTGATTAAAGGTTGGGAAGTTGATGAAAGTATTTCACAACCCACAACGGCAAAAATTGGATTGGATTGGTACGAAGCGAAGTTTCAAAAAGCTTTGGTAGAAATAGAAGATCATTTTTCGAAATATCGTTTATCGGATGCCTTGATGGCGATTTATAAATTAATCATGGACGATTTTTCTTCTTGGTTATTAGAAATTGTAAAACCTGCCTACCAGCAACCGATTGACAAAATTACTTTTGATGCCATTATTAAGGTGTTAGAAAACAACCTAAAAATATTGCATCCATTTATGCCGTTCTTAACGGAAGAGATTTGGCAATACATTGCCGAAAGAACGCCAGAAGAAGCGTTGATTGTAGCAAGTTACCCAACACAAAAGAAGTTTGATGCAACTATTATTGCAGAATTTGATTTTGCTACCGATGTAGTTTCTGGCATTAGAACCATCAGAAAAGACAAGAACATTCCGTTTAGAGATGCTGTAGAACTGTTTGTGGTCAATAATGAAAAAAGCAATAATGCCTTTGATGCCGTTATTCAGAAGTTAACCAATACATCTCAAATAAACACTGTTGCAGAGAAAGTAGACGGTGCCTCGTTTCGAGTAAAATCGAACGAATATTTTGTACCGATTGCTGTTGAAGATATTGATGTAGCTGCAGAAATAGAAAAGCTAAACGCCGAATTAAAAAGAGCTGAAGGCTTTTTGTTTGGCATACAAAAGAAGCTGTCTAACGAGCGTTTTGTGAGCAATGCGCCAGCACAGGTGATTGCCTTAGAACGCAAAAAAGCCTCGGATACCGAAGCGAAGATAGAAACCATTAAATCTAGTTTGGCAAGTTTGCAGTAGTTGTATGCTGAGCCATCATGTTTAGCCTGTCATGCTGGGCCTGTCGAAGCATCTAAATTTAACAGAACATTTATAAAGTTTAAATTAAACCCACAAGCTTGTGCGTTTTTGTTTTTTTTAGACTAGGTATTTATACCTGTTTTTAGGGTCTTATTTTTTTAATTTAGCTGTTTATAGTATTTTTAAAAACTGCATAGAATAGTTGTGTTATCTCGCTTTATATAGCGGATAAAGTTAACTTTTATACACATATATCTAGTTATGCTACATTAAATCAACATAACGGTCAAAAACAGACTGACCATCCAAAATCGGAAATATGAAAGTTGAAACCGAAATAAAAGAAAAAGTAAACCGAGTTACGAAAATCGAAATAGAATAAATATTAAAATCTTAAATTTATAATTATGAACATATTAAATTCATTACGTAAGCCGTATTTTTCAATTTTTTTAGCATCTTTAGTGTTATTTGCTTCTTGTAGTCAATATGACTCACAACCGATTGAAACTGGCCTTGATGCACAAACCATAGCACAATTAAAACAAGCAACAATTAAATTTATTGATAATGCCAAAAATAATCCTCAAAGCCTTAATAGAATGACTAATGACAATTATTCAGGATTAGAGGATGTTCTAATAAATGAAGCTTTATCGACTTATGTCAATGATAATCTAGAACTTTATTAAGAAAACGTAATTCATTTTTCTGAATGGAACAATGACCAATTGACCGCAATAGAAGCAATCTTTGTAGTTTTAGAAACAATAAACGATAATTATACGGAATAAGAAGCTGCTAGATTTAATCAAACTATGTCTAGAGAATCTTCTGAAGGATGAGCTTGGTGGGCACCACTAGGGTTTTGGGGTGTTTGCACAGTAGTTGGTGTTTTAACTGCTGGAATAGCTGGCATTGCCTGTGCAGGCTTGGTAGCAGCAAGAGTTTCATATATTAACTACCAAAATCAATAATAATGTTGGAAAAATATTTTAAAAATGTATGGACATTAGAATGGAGAGATGAAATATCTATATTTAGAAGAATTTTAATAATGTCAATTTTATTAATTCCATTTTTATTATTCTTCCTATATATAATTTTCACATAAAAATAACGTGGCATAACACCGTATATAAAAAATAGCAGTTAAGAGCTAAACCAAGGGTTTGGCTCTTTTCTATTATCTTTGTTTCTAAATCGAAAATTGGCACACATAAATCTGCTACTTTTCATATACAAAACCGTTAGGCACAAGCTGAAAAACAAACTCTTAGAAATAAAAAATATCATGTTAGAAATCAACCACATTGATTAACTAAGTTTTGATTATTGAGGCTCTAGAAATAACCGATTTTTATTAATTATCGTAAAGCTTCTTTTAAAACTGTAATTGGGTGTTTTGCGCTACGTTGAGTTCCATCAAAAATTTGATGACGACAACTGGTTCCTGCGGCAACAATTTCTATTTCTTTTGATGCATTTCTTACTTTTGGAAACAAGGTGTCTTCGCCTACTTGCATACTCACTTTATAATGTTCTTTTTCATAACCAAAAGAGCCTGCCATTCCACAACAGCCGGTATTCATAATAGTCGGTTTGTAATTTTCAGGAATGTTTAAAATTTGAAATGTTGCATGAGTACTAGACAAGGCTTTTTGATAACAATGACCGTGAATTTTCAAGGTTTTTTCGTCGCTAATAAACTGATCTGAATGAATGTTTCCTTTTTCAAATTCGTTCTTTAAAAACTCCTCAATGGTAAAAGTGTTTTGTGATATTTTTTTTGCAGCTTCTTTATCATCAGCCAAACGAATGTATTCATCTCTAAACGTTAAGATAGCGGAAGGTTCAATTCCGATTAACGGAGTTTCTGACGAAATAATTGCTTTAAAAGTGGCAACATTTTCATTGGCTAATACTTTCGCTTCTTTTAAGAAACCTTTCGAGATAAAACTTCGTCCACTTTCTTGGTGATTTACTATGGTTGGATTATATCCTAAGCGTTTTAATACAATAATCGCATCTTTTCCAATTTCTGTGTCATAGAAATTGGTAAACTCATCACAAAATAGGTAAACAATTCTTTTACTACTAGAATGGGTACTTTTTTTATACCAAGCATTTAATGTTTTTGAAGCTAATTTAGGAATGCTACGTTGCCTAGCAATTCCCATGATGGATTTTGTTAAAGAAGTATTTAACACCAAATTGGTTAAAGCAGGAGTAAGACTTCCAATTTTGTTGTATTTGACATTGTTGGCAAACAATTTACTTCGAAAAGAATAGCCATTTTCTTCTTGATATTGATATAGAAATTCACTTTTTAACGCAGCAACATCTACATTACTAGGGCATTCACTGGCACAAGCTTTACAACTCAAACACAAGTCAAAAACTTGTTTGAGTTCTTTGTGATTAAATTTATTGACTTCTTCAGAATTAGTTAAGAAATCTCTCAGAACATTGGCTCTTGCGCGTGTAGTATCTTTTTCGTCTTTGGTTGCTCTATAACTAGGGCACATCGCTCCACCAGCCGAAGCAGGTTTTCTACAATCGCCAGAACCATTACATTTTTCAGCTAATTTTAGAATTCCTTCGTTATCGGAAAAATCTTGAATGGTTTTTATTTCAGGCTCGTTTCTATCGATTTCATATCGTAGACTTTGATCCATCGGAAAAGCATCCGTTATTTTCCCTTGATTGAACACATTGTTAGGATCAAAAGCTTTCTTAATTCGTTTTAACAATTCGTAATTCTTGTCACCAATCATCAACGGAATAAATTCAGCCCTTACAATTCCATCACCATGTTCACCACTAAAAGAACCTCCGTATTTTTTAACTAATTCCGCTGTTTCTGTAGTAATCTTTCTAAACAAGTCAACATCTTCTGATTTCTTTAAGTTTAGAATGGGACGTAAGTGTAATTCACCAGCACCAGCATGTGCGTAATACACCGCTTTTTGCTGGTATTTGTCCATGATTTGAGTGAATTCCTCAATATAATTAGGAAGATCGTTTAAATCGACTGCGGTGTCTTCTATACAAGCGACAGCTTTCTTATCACCAATCATGTTTCCTAATAAACCTAATCCGGCTTTACGCAAATCAAATACTCGTTTAATATTATCGCCAGTGACAGTTGGGTGATGATATCCAAAGTTGTTTTTTTCTAAATTGGATATTAGAGCAGTTGCTTTTTTCTGTGCTCCATCTAAAGAATCGTCAGATACTTCGAATAGTAGTATCGCTTCTGGATCCCCTTGAATAAAGAAACGATTTTTAGATTGCTCACGATTACTCTTTGTACAATCTAAAATAACTTTGTCCATTAACTCACAAGCATACAACTCGTGATTCATGGCTAAAACCGTCGCTTTTAAACTTTCATTAATGCTTTTAAAATGAGAAGCAACAATCACACTTTCTTTAGGCTGAATAGTATCTAGTTGTAAGGTAATTTTTGTTGAAAAAACCAAAGTTCCTTCACTTCCAGATAATAATTTAGCAACATTAATCTTGTTGTTTTTTCCTCCAAATAGATCAGAGTCTAACAATTCGTCAACTGCGTAACCTGTATTTCTTCTATGAATACTAGGTTTTGGAAACTGATTTTTTATTTCTAGTTGAACTTCTTTTTGAGAAAGTTCATTGTATAAAGATTTGTAAATTTTACCCTCTAATGAATCTTCTTTTGATTTAGTTTTAAATTCTTCAGAAGTTAATTCATTAAAAACAACCGAAGTTCCATCACTCAAAAAACCATCAATTTGAATTACTTTATCACGGGTAACACCGTATTTGATAGAAGTACTTCCAGAAGAGTTATTTCCAACCATTCCTCCAATCATACATCGATTAGATGTTGAGGTGTTTGGTCCAAAAAATAATCCAAATGGTTTTAGAAAAAGGTTTAATTCATCTCGAATGACACCAGGTTCTACAGTAATGGTTTTATTGATTTCATCGAAAGCCAAAACCTGTGTAAAATGTTTGGATACATCCACTACAATTCCTTCACCCACACATTGACCCGCTAAAGAAGTTCCTGCGGTTCTAGGAATTAGAGTAATCTTATTTTTTGAGGCGAATTCAATTAATAGTTGAATGTCTTTATCATCTTTCGGATAAGCAACTGCTAAAGGTATTTTTCGATATACGGAAGCATCTGTTGCATATAGAATTTTATGTAAATCGTCATATAATAAATCACCAGAAAGTGTTTCATTGAGAGATATTAATGAAGAAGAATCAATCATTTTAAACGAGGATGATAGTATGAATAACAAATATCTAAAATTAAATGCTAGAAACCTTAAAAGTAATTTCAAATTTTGACGAAAAGGTTATAATTTTCATTTCTTAGTAAGAAAAAAACTATTCCTGAATTCTTATCTTTGTTAGAATCAAATTTAAATAGCACATGAAAAAAATTATTCTAGCCTTTTTATTTTTATCACTTACATTCTCGATAAGTGCACAGAAAGTAGATTTAAATTATTATATCCCAAGTAATGAACGTTACAATACCAATATCCCGACACCTAAAGAAGTGATTGGACATGAAGTAGGAGAGTGGCATATTACGCATGATAAATTGGTTGAGTATATGAAAGCTTTGGCAAAAACCTCCGATAGAATTACCATTGAAGAAAGAGGTCAAAGTTTTGAAGGACGTCCAATTTTATTATTGACAATTACTTCCCCAGAGAATCACAAAAATTTAGAGTTAATTCGTAAGCGACATATTGCAGGTACAGATGACGCTTCAATAGATGTTTCTGACGATCCGATCGTTGTGTATCAAGGGTTTTCTATTCATGGAAACGAACCCAGTGGCTCTAATGCTTCTTTAGCAGCAGCCTATTATTTAGCAGCTTCTTTAACCGCGGATACACGAGATTTATTAAAAAATACAGTCATTTTATTTGACCCATCTTTTAATCCAGATGGACTGCAACGTTTTGCATATTGGGCAAATACGAATAAAAGTAAAAACATCAATCCAGATCCTAATGATAGAGAATTTACGGAGGTTTGGCCAAGAGGAAGAACCAATCATTATTGGTTTGATATGAATCGTGATTGGTTGCCAGTTCAGTTGCCAGAATCGAGAGCAAGAATTGCAACCTTTCACAAATGGTTGCCAAATATCTTAACGGATCATCATGAAATGGGAACAAACTCTACGTTCTTTTTTCAGCCTGGAATTCCGAGTAGAACAAATCCTTTGACTCCGCAAATGAATCAAGATTTAACCAAAGAAATAGGAACCTATCATGCAAAAGCTTTGGATAAAATAGGATCACAATATTATTCAGAAGAAAGCTTTGACGACTTTTATTATGGAAAAGGTTCTACGTTTCCAGATATTAATGGAAGTATTGGTATTTTGTTTGAGCAAGGAAGTTCTCGTGGACATGCACAAGAATCAACTAATGGAATTTTAACTTTTCCGTTTACGATTAGAAATCAATATACTGCAGCAATGTCAACTCTTGCAGCAGCTAAAAGTATGCGAGTGAAAATCTTAAAATACCAACAAGATTTTTATAAGAATGCAAGGAGTGAAGGTTCTAAATCGAAAGCAATTGTTTTTGGCGATAGTAAAGATGCCGCAAAAAGTTATCATTTGGCTGAAGTTTTAAAAAGACATCAAGTAACGATTCACGAAGTAAAATCTGATTTTACAGCAAATGGAAAACAATTCAAAAAAGGATACAGTTATATCGTTCCAATGAATCAAAAAAATCAACGTCTGGTAAAAGCGATGTTTGATGTAAGAACTCAATTTCAAGATAGTTTGTTTTATGATGTGTCTGCTTGGACTTTTAATCATTCTTTTGGAGTTGATTATGCTGAAAATGTTTCTTTAAATAGAGCAGGATCAGAAATTAAGAGCTTGAAATTAAAAACTGGAGATGTTAGTGTAAAAAGTGATGTCGGGTACTTAATGCCTTGGAATGAATATTATACACCAAAAGCATTGAATGCAATCTTACAAAAAGGATTGAGAGCAAAAGTATCGATGAAGAACTTCAAAAATGGAGGAGTTTCTTATGATTATGGAACGATTTACATTCCTGTTCAAAATCAAAAATTGAATACTTCAGAGTTGTTCACCTTTTTAACTAAAGTAGCTAAGGAAAGTCATTTAAAAATGAACGGAGTCTCTACTGGTTTAAATGATGGAATAGATTTAGGAAGTAATAATTTTAGAAATATTAAGCTACCAAAAGTTGCCATGTTAGTTGGTAATGGTGTAAATGTAAGCGACCCAGGTGAAATCTGGCATTTATTTGATCAACGATACGACATGCATGTTACTAAGTTAGACATGACGTATTTTAATCGTGTAGATATTAGTAAATACACCGTTTTAATTGCACCTAATAGTAGAGGTTTGGATAAAAGAGCTATTGAAAAATTAAAAACGTGGGTTCGTAATGGCGGTGTTTTAATTGGATATAGGAGTGCTGCAAGCTGGTTGAATAGCAATAAATTTATCTCTTTAGAATTTGAAAAAGCAAAGATAGATACTGTAAAGAATGTTTCTTTTGAGGATAGGTCTTTACAATCTGGAGCTCAAGTCATTGGAGGAGCTATTTTTGAAGCGAAAATTGATCGTTCTCATCCGATTAACTTCGGATATAAGAATGATAAAATTGCCTTGTTCAGAAATACAACAATTTTTATTAAAGCAGATAAGAAGAGTTATAACAATCCAATTCAATATACAAACAACCCATTACTGAGTGGATATATATCAAAAGAGAATGCAAAAGTGATTAATAATACGGTTCCTTTTAAAGTTCAAAAATTGGGAAGCGGTAGGGTAATCGTTTTTACTGATAACACCAACTTTAGAGCATTTTGGTACGGAACTAATAAGTTATTAATGAATGCTGTTTTCTTTGGAAACCAGATGTAATTTGTACTAAAAGAGTTTTAAAGAGAGTACCGCTAACATTAATATTTTAGCGGGATTTTTGTGTAACAAAAGTTTTATTTTCTCGTCTTTTAAGTAACTAACCAATTTTAGCTATGAGTTTTTTACGCGTTTTATTAGCGATTTTATTCCCACCATTATCTGTTATCGATAAAGGTTGTGGGTCATTTTTCATCATATTATTACTAACCCTCTGCGGGTGGATACCAGGTGTAATAGGTGCTTTGGTGATTTTAAATAATCCGAAGAGATAAATTATCATTCCAACAAAACGAGGTATGAGCGATGAGGAATCTTTTAGATTTCTCAATCGATTCTAAAGAATCTCATTTCGAAATGACAAGTCATTAAATCTACTACATCACAAGGTCATTTCGATAATACTTCGACAAACTTAGTATAACACTTCAATGACCTATAAAAAAAACTTTAGAAGGTGACTGAGGCTCTCGAAGTCACACTAATTCATAATTAATTTACTTGCTCACCATTTTTAATTGGTTTTGAAGCTTGTAATAAGACAACCTTACCCTCTTCATTATAAACACCCAAGACTAAACATTCACTAGAGAAGTTCGCTATTTGTCGAGGTTTAAAATTTATAATCGCACTTACTTGTTTATTTAATAATGCTTGTTTTGTGTATAAATCTGTGATTTGAGCACTAGTTTTTTTGATTCCTAAATCCCCAAAATCGATGTGTAATTGATAGGCTGGTTTCTTAGCTTTCGGAAAATCATTTACTTCTATGATAGTTCCTATTCTAATATCAACTTTTAAAAAGTCTTCAAATGAAATTTCTTTAGTCATGTCTGATTCTTTTTGTCAGTTCGAGTATCCTGAACTTGTTTTAGGTTGTATCGAGAATTTTTTAACTTACTGTTTATTTTTTGTGCTTAATTTCTTCACTACCCATAAAGGTCCAATCAATAAAAATTGTAAATCTTTGACAAAAGATGGTTTTTTACCTTCCACTTTATGTCCGTAAAACTGACCTATCCAAGCTACTACAAAAATGATGATGGAAGCATAAAATAAATTGACATTATTCCCTAACCAAAAGTTTCCAATAATAGCTAATAAAATAAAGAAAAGCATTTGGACAAAATACCAAAAACCTAATCTTAGATAGAAGATTAGAATAAAAATGGATACGACTGCTGCCCAATTTTCTAACAATGGATTGTACATTCCAAATGTATTTTCTAAAAATGATGTCGGAATACACATTAGTAAGCCTATGACGCTAAAAAATATAGGCGGAACACATAAATAATGAATTATTTGATTGGTATGATTTTGATGACTTATAGCATATTCATCAAACCATTCTTGTACTTTTTTCATGTATGAAATAATTAGAATCTAAAGATAAATAAAATTAGATTGTTAGTTCTAGTGAAAATTTGAAATAAAGTTATTTCCACCTATAGCAAAAACTTCGAGGCACTCAGCGTGACAGCTTAGCTATCATTTCCATCCTTTACAAATAAGTAAATTTTCAATATGTGCAAAATGCTGATTGCAGTGCTAGGCATAAATTCCAATATTTTTGCTTAAAACAACGGTTTCATTTGTTTCTGGATGTACAAAAAATTTTTGAAGATCTTTTGTCTAGCATTATTCTTTTTTAAGTTTTATTAGATTTCTTATCGCCCCTCTATTTTCAGGGTTTATAGCTAAAGACTTTTGATAAAACTCAATGGCTTTTAAAGTATCTTTTTCACTCCTAAAAACATCACCCATACTGTCATAAACATTAGATTTATGCGGATATAAAGCGATATTTATTTTAAACATTTCTTTAGCTTCTTCAAATTTCTTTTCCCTTAAAAATTGATAACCTACTCGATTTAAACTACTTTCCCTAATAGTTGGATCTAGAGAATCTTTCTTTTGCACAGTTAAATATGCCTCTAAAGCTTTGTTGTACTCTTTATTTTTAAAATATTCTATAGGCGTTTTTTCTCCTTTAGTTAATTTTGAAAAATAGAATTTATTCCCTTCATGCTCTCTTTTTTCTGCTAATTCTATATGTACTAAAGGTTGAGAAATAAAAATTAATTTCTCATTCATCTCTTTTAAATAGAATGAACTATCGTTAGCTTTTATAGGAGTCATATCTTGACCTCGCCATTTTACTTTTAAAACAGCTTCTTCAAAATAAACCTCTAAAGTTTCATTAGAATTGAATAAGTATCGTCCTTCAACGTTGTTTATAAATTGGTCTGTATTCTTAGAATTTCCACAAGAAATGAGGATAAACATACTTGAAAGATAGAAAATGCGTTTCATTAGGTAAGGTTTAGTTTTTAAAAGTAAACTTTTGTTTGTGAAAAAAAAAGTCGTCCATGTAAATGAGACGACTTTTTAGTTCTTTTTGTTACAGTAACATAAGATAAAGTACTGTTTTTATGCTTTCATCAATTCAACGTCAAAGATTAAGGTAGCATTTGGAGGAATTACTCCACCAGCTCCTCTTTCTCCATACCCAAGATTAGAAGGAATTACAAAACGAGCTTTGTCACCCACTTTTAATAATAAAATACCTTCATCCCATCCAGCAATTACTTGTCCTACTCCCACAGGAAAATCAATTGGTTCTTTACGTTTGTAGGAAGAATCAAAGACAGTTCCGTCTAATAATTGACCTTTATAGTGTACAGAAACATTGGCTCCTTTTGTGGCTTGTTTTCCATTTCCTTCTTGTAAGATTTTGTAACGCAATCCACTTGGAGTTTCATCATATCCTGCAGCAACAGAGTCTAAAAGTTCAGCTTGCTTTTTCTTTTCTTCTTCTTCACGTTTTGCTCTAGAACCTTCAAAAGTTCTAAATGCTTCAACTGCATTAAATGCTTCAGCTTCAGCTCCTACACGAATAATTTCTATCGACATTTCATCACCTTGAGCAACAGTATCAACAACATCTTGCCCTTCAACAACATTTCCAAAGACAGTATGTTTTCTGTCTAACCAAGAAGTTTCTATATGTGTAATAAAAAATTGAGATCCATTTGAGCCAGGACCTGCATTTGCCATCGATAATTTCCCTGGAGCATCATGTTTTAGATCTGGATGAAACTCATCATCAAATTGGTATCCTGGGCTACCAGTACCAGTTCCTAGTGGACATCCACCTTGGATCATAAAATCAGGAATGACTCTATGAAACTTTAAACCATTGTAATATGGAGTTCCTTGAGGTTTTACTTCATTTTCTAAATTTCCTTCCGCTAAAGCAACAAAGTTACCTACCGTACCAGGAGTTTTTTCATATTCTAAATTCACTAAAATGTCTCCTTTTGGAGTGGTGAACTTTGCATAGATTCCGTTATTCATTGTTATTAATTTTCTATTTATTATTTTTTTGAATTTAAAATTGACAACCCATAGGTTAGACCAATATTTATGTTTGTTGAGTTTACATTTCCATAAGGAGAAATCATTTGTCCTCCAGAAAAATTGAAAGAAAAATCATTATTGATATGATAGTTGAAACCTACAATAGGTCTTACTAACACACCTTCCCCGGTGTCAATTCTTCCTCCACCAGCAACTCCAAATCCCATTTCAGAAAACACTGATATTTTTTCTTTAAAAAAACGATTTGTTCTAATACCTAAGCCAAAAATACCATGTGCATATCCTCCAGATCTTCCTTCATAAGCAAAAGAAGCTTCACCAGAAGCGTAGAACCTTTTTGAAATATCGTAAATTATTTTTATGGCTATTAAATTTAAATCACTATCTGGAATCCCAAACTTAGCAACATCATAATAGGTTTGATTGTAAACTCCAATTTGTATCCCCTGTGTTTTTACAGTCTCCATTTTTTCATCCGAAAATGGATTTTTAGAACCTCCAGTTAATCCATAGTATTTTAAACTGATACCAGCAGTGTAGGCTTCAAAAGTTCCACCAACAGCTCTATGATAACCTCCATGTGCACTCAGTCCAAATTTTTCAGTAACTCTAACATCTAAACCGGCACTAGGATATATGGTTAAACCATTTTCAGGAAAAATTCTTCCTCCAGCTGCTCCAACTCCAAATTTGGCAAATAGGTTAACTCGATCAGATTCAACAAAGTTTTTACCAACTCCAAAAAATAAATCCATAAATCCAGCCACTAATCCACTATACATAGCATCTGTATGAACATATACAAATGTATTAGTGTTTAAGTATCGTTGATATTCATAACCTATAATGGCTAGAGTATTGGTAATAGGAGCAAAGTTTTGTGGAGAATCTTTTCTTGAATCACCAACAGGAAAAAAGAAATCGAAAGTAACTTGCTGAACACTTTTAACAGCTGGTTTATCAGTGAATGATTTTCCATTAATATTTTCTAGGGCAAATTTTTCGCTAGCTTTTTGATAACTACCAAATCTAAGAATACTAGGAATCTCAACAAAGAAAGATACATTTTCATTTTTGATAATGCCAGTAAAGAAATTTACTTGCCCATATTGAACTCCAAATGAAAAATCTTTCATTTTATATTGAAGGCCAACGTTAGGATAAATAATTCCTCCTCCGTTTACTAGCGTTCTAAATCCACCACCGCCACCAAAGTGAATATTTGCGTCAAAATATAGATTTTTATAAATCTTTTTATTTAGCCCAAGGTTTACACCTAATGTAAATAATCCTCCTTGATCACCCGTGATGGCAGCATGGAATCCAGCTCCAGTATACAACCAGTCATTTAATGGGATGTTATAATTTAAACCCATTAAACTCATCTTTGGTTCTAAATTATAAGAAACCTGATCCGTTGGCATCCCGACCATGATATAATTAAGTCGGATTGAATTTTTTAGTTGTTTTACTTTTAGAAAAGATTGAGTACTATCAGCCTGACCAAAAATTTGGAAAGTTGATAATATCACTATGAGAAGTAAAACTCTTTTCATGTATTATTTTTCGAATTCACTTGTAAAATGCAATTTTACAGTAGGATATTTGCTTTGTGTCATTTGAATAGTAAAAGCAGAATCGGCTAAAAAGACTAGCCTCCCTTGTTTGTCTTTTGCTAAATAGCGTTGCTTTACTCTTTTAAACTCTTTAAATTCATCGTTCTTCACATCTTCTGCCTGAACCCAACATGCTTTGTGTACATGAATATTTTCATAGGTACATTTCGCGCCGTATTCGTGTTCTAAACGATATTGAATTACTTCATACTGAAGTGCACCAACAGTTCCGATAATTTTACGTCCATTTATATCTAGTGTAAACAATTGAGCGACACCTTCGTCCATTAATTGATCTAATCCTTTAAAAAGCTGCTTAGCTTTCATAGGGTCTGCATTATTTACATATCGGAAATGCTCTGGAGAGAAACTTGGAATTCCTTTAAAATTTAAAATTTCACCTTCAGTTAAGGTATCACCAATTTTAAAATTTCCAGTATCATGTAAACCAACAATATCACCAGGAAATGACTCGTCTACAATTTCTTTTTTCTCAGCAAAGAAGGCATTTGGGCTAGAAAATTTTACTTTTTTACCGTTTCTAACGTGTAAATAAGGGGCATTTCTTTTAAAAGTTCCTGAGACTATTTTTATAAATGCTAATCTGTCTCTGTGTTTAGGATCCATATTCGCATGAATCTTAAAAACAAAACCAGTCAACTTTTCTTCTTTAGAATCGACTAATCTTTCTTCTGCTTTCTTTGGTTGTGGTTGTGGTGCTATTTCAATAAATGCATCCAACAATTCTTTAACTCCAAAATTATTTAAAGCAGAGCCAAAGAACACAGGTTGAAGTGCACCTTCTAGATATTCTTCTCTATCAAATTTCGGATATACTTCATCGATTAACTCTAATTCTTCGCGTAGAGTGTTTGCAGCTTTTTCACCAACTACTTCATCTAATTTAGGATTGTTAAGATCATCAAACTCAATACCAGCAGAGATACTTTGTTTGTTGTCACCAGAGAAGATATTAAGTTTTCTTTCGTAGATATTATAGATTCCTTTAAAATCGTATCCCATTCCGATAGGAAAACTCATGGGAGTAACACGAAGTCCTAATTTTTGTTCTACTTCATCTAATAAATCAAAAGCATCTTTTCCTTCTCTATCTAGTTTGTTAATGAATACTAACATAGGAATGTTACGCATTCTACAAACTTCTACTAGCTTTTCTGTTTGTTCTTCTACACCTTTTGCAACATCAATAACTACAATAACACTATCTACAGCTGTTAAGGTTCTAAAAGTATCTTCCGCAAAATCTTTGTGACCTGGTGTATCTAGAATGTTTATTTTTTTGTCTTTGTAAATAAAAGCAAGTACAGAAGTAGCTACAGAAATTCCACGCTGACGCTCAATCTCCATAAAATCGGAAGTCGCTCCTTTTTTAATCTTATTGTTTTTTACAGCACCAGCCTCTTGAATTGCACCTCCAAATAATAATAACTTCTCAGTTAAAGTGGTTTTACCAGCATCGGGGTGAGAGATAATTCCGAAAGTTCTTCTGCGTTCTATTTCTTTTAAAAAGCTCATCTACAAAAATTGATGTGCAAAGGTAAGTTTAATCTTTAAAAATCACGAATTACGAATTACTAATGTTAAGTTTTGATTGATAAAATTGATAAAATTGATAAGATTGAAAGTAACAAAGTCACAAAGTCACAGAGTAACACAATTTTATATTTTAAACTAACAACCAACAACTAACGAATCACACTTGCTTTGATAAAAACTTCTTTTAATGGCCATTCTTTTTTATCGGTTTCTAGTTTGGCTATTTTTTCCATCGTATCAAAACCTTCCATAATTTCGCCAAAAATAGTGTGTTCACCATCTAAATGATGACTTCCTCTTTTATCTTGAATCATGTAAAATTCGAAAGGAGAAGAGATTTTATTTGGATTGTTTTCCCATTGTCTTGCAGCAGCTAAGGCTCCGTATTTGTGAGTTCTGTTTGGTTTCATTTCAGCAGGAATTCTGTAATTGTATTTCATTCTTAATTTTCTTGTGATTGGAAAATCAGAATTTCCACCTTGCACTATAAAATTGGGAACAATTCTATGGAAAGCTGTAGTGTTGAAATAACCAGTTTTAGTTAAGAATACAAAGCTTGCTCTGTGTAGAGGAGTTTCTGGATAAAGTTTTATTTTAAGATTTCCCAATCGTGTTTCAATGTGTACAATGGTTTCAGGATTGAGTTTTCCATAAGCTTCTAAAAATGAAACAGCATTATCTTTATTGATAGTGTCTAATTCTTTTTCTTGCTGTTTTTGTGGCTTCTTTTTAGTTGCTTTTTCTGTTTTTTTAATAACAGTATTTACTGGAGAATTTTCTTTTTTATCACAATTAGAAAATAGTAACATACTGTTGATAAAAATAAAAAGAATGTACTTGTGTTTTTGAAACATCCAACAAATATAGAGATTCGGTCAATTTTTTAAAGAATTCATTGGCGAAAGATTAACAAAAATGATCTAAAATTCAATCAGTACATTTTTGTATTTTTGTGCTAAGAATAATTTTTAGATGGAAGAGAAAGTAATTTTGGTAGATGAACAAGACAATCAGCTAGGTTTGATGCCAAAAATGGAAGCTCATGAAAAGGCTGTTTTACACAGAGCTTTTTCTGTTTTCATTTTTAATGAGAATAGAGAGCTGATGTTGCAACAAAGAGCAGCTCATAAATATCATTCTCCTTTGCTTTGGACCAATACTTGTTGTTCTCATCAACGAGATGGAGAATCTAACATTGAAGCAGGTAAGAGAAGATTGGATGAAGAAATGGGATTTTCTGCTGACTTAAAAGAAGTGTTTTCTTTCGTATATAAAGCTCCTTTTGATAATGGCTTGACAGAACATGAATTAGATCATGTGATGGTTGGTGATTATAATGGTGAGCCTAAGATCAATCCTGAAGAAGTCGAATCTTATAAATGGATGACTATGGATGCGGTGAAAAATGACATTGAAACTAATCCTGATGACTACACAGCCTGGTTTAAAATTATTTTTAAAGAATCTTACTCAAAACTAACAGATGCCTAGAATTACTGGATATAGAAAAGCGCATTTTAATGCAGCCCATAGATTGTATAGACCCGATTGGTCTGATGAAAAAAATTATGAAGTTTTTGGAAAATGTAGTAATCCACATTTCCATGGTCATAACTATGAAATTATAGTTGCCGTTACCGGAGAAATTGATCCAGACACAGGGTATGTTTTTGATTTAGGAATTCTTAAAAATCTAATTAGATCTGAAATTGAAGATGCTTTTGATCACAAAAATTTGAATGTACAGGTAGAAGAATTTAAAACGTTAAACCCTACTGCTGAAAATATTTGTGTGGTTTCTTATCAGAAGTTAAGAAAGCATTTGCCAAAATCATTAGACTTAGAAATTACCTTATACGAAACACCAAGAAATTTTGTGCGTTATTCTGGAGAGTAATTCTGATGAATTTAATCATTGTTGTTATTCTTTATCTGTATAACTTCATTTATGATAGTTTTCGCTTTTTTATATCTTACTATTCTTTGTCTTATACATACTAAGCAATCATCAATAGCATTTTTAAAAGTTATATCAGATAAGAATTTCATGTGATCATATTCCAAAGTAGTTCTTCCTTCTGAAATTTCTTTTCCACGTGCATCAAGATTTCTTAAAGAACCTTTTTTTTTAAAATAATTTTAATAAATAGTTAAATCCAATAGTTGCATCACCATCTTTATCTTCTATATCGGTTTCAGCTAAAGAGTATTGATAGAGTTTTGTTTTTAATTTTTAATTTTTGATTTTTGATTTGTCAAGCTACTCAGTTTTCCTGAGTTTTCTAAATTCCTTAAAGTGTACTCACTTCTTTTCCAATAAGGATTGGATATTGTTTGATATAACACACTGTCTAATTGAATAGTAGTAAGATTCATTTTAGGCTTTTTACTAGTATTTTTAATTACAAAACTTAATGCATCCGCAGTTTTATTTAATTCTACTAGTATAGAGTCTAATGTAGTTTTATTTTCTGAAAACTCATCGTTAAGAGTTTTTAATGTTTTAGTCTCATTATACAGCTCTTTTCTGTTTTCATTCCAGTTGTTAATCTGTAATACGATTAAGATTCCAATAACTACCAAAATAATCTCACCAATAGCATATTTAAAATACTTGGATGTTTTGTTTTGCATAAGTAAGTTTTGAAGGATTTTTCTGAGGAATTTTATCATTTAATAATAAAATTATCCTCCAGTTACTCCATCACCGTCTATATCTTTTTGCAAATAGTTTTCTAAAGCTTGTAGTGTTTTGTGTAAAACTTCTTGAGTAGATTTTAATTCTTTTTCAGGTTCGTTAACTCTGTCTTCTAAGTTTTCTGCTTGTTTTTTTTGATCCTCTATTTTACTCTCTTGCATTAAATCCCAAAATATTCCTATGTTAATTGATTTTTATTTTTTAGTATCCTTTTGTTGTTTTTTGTAACCTGTGACTAGTCGTATTCCTAATCTTGCAAATAAAATTATTGCAATGACCATTACTACATCAATTCCGTCCATTATTTAGTTCTTTTTGGTTTTTAGAAATAAGATATTTTCTTAGTTCTAATATTCTTTATGTATTTATACGTTTAGTTAGTAATTAGTCTCTAAATAGTAAGAAAATTTACAAAATCAAATTGGATTTATGATAGACTAGCATAGTTTTTTAACTTACTTTTTTAATACTTGTACATTTGTTCTTTTAAAACGAGCCATTCATTCATAGATATTGCTTGTTTAGCTTTATAAAAATGAATTAAGTGATTAAATAATATTTTAAAGGCTATTTTTGCTGTAATTATTAGAATATATATGAAATTGAATCAGTTTATAAAATTTGAGCCCATCCTTAAAGATAAAATTTGGGGAGGAGAAAAACTAGCTACTCTATTAGATAAAAAATCAACTAGAAAAGATATTGGTGAAAGCTGGGAAATTTCTGATGTTGAAAATGATACATCTATAGTTTCTAATGGAGACTTAAAAGGAACAGATTTAAAGCAACTAATTAATGAGTTTACTTCTGATTTGGTTGGTGAGACTATTTACAATCAATTCGGTGATAAATTCCCTTTGCTAATAAAGTTTATCGATGCGAAAGAAGCTTTAAGCATACAATTACACCCTCACGATCATTTAGCTAAAAAACGTCATAATTCTTTTGGTAAAACAGAAATGTGGTATGTAATGCAAGCGGATGAAAAAGCAAATTTAATTGTTGGTTTCCAAAAAGATGTTTCACAAGAAGAATATATTCAACATTTAGAAAATAAATCGCTTACTGATATTTTGAACATAGATGAAGTTGCTGCTGGTGATGTATATTTTATACCAACAGGAAGAGTTCATGCCATTGGAGCTGGAGTTTTACTAGCTGAAATTCAACAAACTTCAGACATTACTTACAGAGTTTATGATTGGGACAGACAAGACTCTGAAGGGAATTTTAGAGATTTGCATATAGAAGAAGCGCTAGAGGCTATTGATTACTCATCAAAACCATCTTACAAAACAGATTATAGCAAAACACAGAATATATCTTCTGAAATTGTTTCTTGTCCATATTTTACAACAAATGTACTACCCATTAACGGTGATGTTTCTGTTAATCATTCTAATAAAGATTCTTTTGTGATATATATGTGTGTGAAAGGAAGTGTTTGTTTTGCCTACAAAAATCAAAAAGAATACTTAAAAATGGGAGAAACATTATTAGTTCCTGCTAATTTAAAAGAATTTACTATTGCGTCTTCTGTTACCTCTGAATTGTTGGAAGTTTATATCCTATAAAATAAAACAGGTTTGGGAGACCAAACCTGTTTACAAACAAACCAAAATCAAATTAATGGAAATTAAGAAGATGCTTTTAATGTAATGCCTAAAGGGATTTACATTTATTTTAAACAAAAAGGCGACTTTTTATGAGAAGCACCTTTGTAATTTTATAAATCGTATCGATTCTTATACCTGATGCTTTTTTCTATATAGATATATTGATGACGCATGTTTTTTTTGTAAACGATAACTGTAATAAACTGTTTAGCAAATTGATATAAATTATTTAGTTCTTTCATGCTGCTCAAAAGTAGCTATTAATTTTAACGAAAAAGAATCAAGTCCTTAATGAAAGCGTTAATGTTTTATTGAATTCAATATTTTTGATATCAGAAACTATGAATATCTAAATATGGTATATTTGAGCTTTTGGTAACAGGATTATTTAATTAAAAAAGCAAAAAACATGTATCAAAATTCTAAAGTAATTGCATTTGATGCCGATGATACACTATGGGTCAATGAAACCTATTTCAGAGAAGCAGAAAAAAAGTTTGCAAGACTTTTATCACCTTATGAAACTGAAAATAAAATTGATCAAGAATTATTTCAATTAGAAATAAAAAACCTAGGCATCTATGGGTATGGAATTAAGGGTTTTATGCTTTCTATGGTAGAATGTGCTTTGCAACTCTCTAATTATACTATTTCTCAAAAAACAATTGAGGATATTTTAAATATCGGAAAAGAAATGTTGGAGAAACCAATAGAATTGTTGGATGGGGTGGAAGAGGTGTTGCAGCAATTACAAGGAAAATATAAATTGATTGTAGCCACTAAAGGAGATTTATTAGATCAAGAGCGAAAACTTGAAAAATCAGGTTTGCTAGCATATTTTCATCATATAGAGGTAATGAGTGAAAAGAAGGCTCCAGATTACCAAAAACTAATTAAGCATTTAGATATTGAATCGAATGAATTACTTATGATCGGAAACTCTTTAAAATCAGATGTTTTGCCATTAATTCAAATTGGATCATCAGCTATACACGTTCCATTTCACACAACTTGGGCACATGAAGAAGTTTCTATAAAAGAATCTGAAGATTCTAACTATAAAACGGTTCAAAATTTAGTAGATATTCTAGAGTTTTTATAGATGAGAAGCTAACGATAATACTATTGAATAGTTTTTTGCTAAGTTTCAAATAGAATTGAATAAAATAGGCTAAATTTGTACCCTAAATTATAAGAATTATGGCAAGTATTAAAAACTTGAAAAAAGATATCAATTACGTTTTAGGAGATATTATAGACGAATGTTTGGTGACATTAACAGGAGACACTAAAAAATCTGAAGCGATTGTAGATGAAGCAATTGTTGTATTTGATGAGTTAATTGCAAAAGTTAACGCTAAGGACGTAGAAAATAAAAAAGCACATTTTAAAGCTATAGAAGCTGAATTAGAAACCCGTGCGGGTAAATTATTAGATAAAGTAAATAAGTTATAATTAACTTTTTTTTATCACAATCATAAACCATTTTAACTTTTTAAGATGGTTTTTTTCATTATCTTTATTCTTGTATACGAAAACGATTTCGTGAACGTTTATATAGTAACAATAAATTAGGTTTATATGGCAAGGGCAATGTTTGAATATACTAAGACTGTTTTAAAGAAAGTAAGTTTTAGTTCTGATTTATTCTGTAAAGAATTAGAGAAAGCATTACAAAGACTATTACCTCACGAGATAAATGAATTAACCATTTGGTTAAGGCAATATACTAGTAACAAGCCAGAATTGTATTCTTGTATGAGTCTTATAAAATAAAAAAGGGAAGCTAGCTTCCCTTTTTTATTGAGTTATTTTTTCTCTTTTTTACTCTTCTTTCTAAGGTTTTCAAACAATCTTTTTTTGAATCCTCTTTCAGCAATTTGAAGTTTTAAAATTTTCTTGTAGGGCAATATTTTTTTTAGCTTAGAAAAATACGTTTCATTTTCTTTGTGTGTTTTATTTCTTAATTCTGAAACAAATACAACAATATTTTTTGCTTCAGTTTCGCTCATGCTTTCTAGGTTAGAAGTATCCGCGATGTCTCTTTTTATAGTACTTCTTTCTTCAGCTCTAAATTTTCGCATCAGTTCTTCGTGTGCATTGTAAATTGGCCAAAATTTTTGAGCTTCTTTTTCAGTTAAACTTAATTGATTAGTGATATAAGCTATCTTATAGGCTTTTACACGATCATTATTCATTTCTTTTCTTTTTTGAGCATAGGTGTTAGAAAAAATGAAAAGGGTAAGTAACGGTAAAATGTATTTTAATCTATTCATAATTAATTGATTTCTATTAAGTTAATGTCTGTATCTTGTAATAAAAGATAGCTGTCATTTGCGTTAATATAAGTTTCTAAATTATTTTCATTGATAATATTATCTAATAAATTAGCATCATCAATTTCTAGGTCATCTAGTTCAGATGTTAAATCATCACTTGAAATTGAATTGATATTGTTATCAAACCAAACAGCAATTTCATCTGATGAAAGCTCAGTGTCTTTTGAAAACATAAAATTGATCCCAACAAACAAAAAGATTGTGATGGCTGCGGCAACAGGTATAAGTCTAATTATTTTACTTCTTAAAGTAATAAGTTTCCCTTTTTTAGAAAGTTCTACTTTAGAAATGATATTATTTTCTAAATTCTCGAAATAATTTGATGGAATTTCAAATCCACTATCAGAAGGAATTTTTTCTTCAAGTAATTTTAATGAAAAATTATCTTCGATAGCATCAAAATATCCTTCTGGACTAGTAAAGCCAGGTTCTTTTGGAAATTTTGAATTCAAATTTTCTTTATTATGTTTCAAGTGTTCTTTCATTGGTATTATGACTCAACTTTTTTGATAAAGTTTAATCCTTTCTTGTTTTTATATAATTTTCTATTTTTTTAACTGCATGAAAATAGGAAGCTTTCAATCCGCCAACCGAGGTTTCTAAAATATTAGAAATTTCATCATATTTCATATTGTCAAAATATTTCATATTAAAAACTAGTTGTTGTTTTTCTGGTAAAGTAGCTACGGCTTCTTGTAATATTAACTGTATTTCGTCACCGGTAAACCATTCATCAGATTGTAAACTTGTGACCAATCCTTGTTTAATTTCAGAAATCTCTGTATTTCTTTCTTTTGCTCTTTTGTTGATAAAGGTGATGGATTCGTTGGTGGCTATTCTATACATCCAAGAAAATAATTGACTTTCTTGTTTGAAGTTATCAATTCCTCTAAAAACTTTTATAAATGTGTTCTGAAGTACATCATCTGCATCATCGTGAGAAATTACAATTTTACGTATATGCCAATACAAGCGTTCTTTGTATTCTGTAATTAATACACGGAATGCTTGTTCTTTTGTTTGAACGTTTTGTAATTGTTCAACTAAAATAACTTCATCTACCAACTAGCTAGTTTTTCAATTAGACCTAGTAAAGATAGAAAGGTTTAACAAAATAATGGATTATCTTCTTTTTCTAGCGCTGGAGTAGCCAAAGAGTCTGTTATGTACAATAGTTTCAGAAACACCCTTTGGTAACATATCTTGCCAGCCTTCTTCACCATTGGCAATCATTTTTAAAACGGTCCTAGAAAATATATGCAGACTTTCTTGATCAAAATCTTTGATGTCTATCAGTTTGCCATTGTTTTTAAAGAATTTATACAATTCTTTCATTCTAGGATGCACTTTAAGATTTTCACTTGTAATGAATTCTTCTGATTTCTCATCCTTATATGGATACATGTATACTTTTAAATCTCTGTAAAATAATTTCCCAAAAGCTTCTAAAATACCACCACTTAAGTGACGGTAATATTTCTCATCAAATATTTGAATAAGGTTGTAAACTCCCATGGCTAATCCCATTCTAGCTTTGGTAAATTCACTAAAGTACTCCACTAGTTTAAAGTATTCTTGGAAGTTGGTTATCATTACATTTTGTCCAAGAGAACAAAGCAATTCAGCTCTATCTAAGAAATCTCGCTCGTTAATTTCGCCTTCAGCTCTTAAATTACTTAGGGTAATTTCGAATATAATTTGAGAATTATCTGGATCTACTTTATTTTCATTAAAGAATAACTCTTTAGACCTTTCAAACATATCCATGTTTACTTTGGTTACGGGTCTGAAACTACCACGTAAAGCAAGTATGTTTTTCTTGTATAATACTTGAGCAGGAAGTAAATTATTTCCATCTGGACCGAACATTACAGCTGTAGTCATGTTGTTTTTTACCAGTTGTAAACTCATCAACCTATTGTCTACATACATAAATCGCGGACCAGAGAAATTAATCATATCAATTTCTAGCTGATCTTTATGAAGATTGTCATAAAAAGATTTTAATAACTCTTTTGGATTGTCATTTAAATAAAAAGCTCCGTAAATTAAGTTAACTCCTAAAACCCCTAAGGTTTCTTGTTGAAGTCGTGCATCTGTTTCTTTAAATCGTAAGTGTAAAACAACTTCATTAAAATCTTCTAAAGGGTCTAATTGAAATCTAATTCCTACCCAACCATGACCTTTGAATTTTTTCGAAAAGTCAATCGTGGCTACAGTGTTTGCGTAACTAAAAAATAATTTATCAGGATGTTTTCTCCTACTTAAACGATCTTCAATTAGATCAACTTCATGTCGTAGCATTCGCTTTAAACGATCTTCAGTAACATATCTTCTGTCTTCTTCAATTCCGTAAATGGCATCAGAAAAATCTTTATCATAAGCACTCATTGCTTTTGCAATAGTACCAGAAGCACCACCAGCTCTAAAGAAATTACGAGCAGTTTCTTGTCCGGCTCCAATCTCAGCAAAAGTACCGTAGATATCTGTATTAAGATTAATGCGAAGTGCTTTACTTTTAGTAGCAGGAACACTACTGATTTTTTGATCTCCTTTTAAAGAAATAGCCATTTAACTAAGTTTTTACTTACAAACAAAGGTACTAAAATTGAACGCTACCAGTCAATTTTTATGTTATTTTTGTGATATATGAAAATTACTTTTTTAGGCACCGGAACTTCTCAAGGCATACCAATGATTGCAAATAATGATCCTGTTTGTTTGTCAACGGATCCAAAAGATAAACGATTGCGTTCTTCTGTTATGATCTCTTGGGATGATGTAAATTATATTATTGATTGTGGACCTGATTTTCGTCAACAAATGCTACGTGAAAATGTTCAAACTATCAACGGTGTTTTGTTTACACACGAACACGCAGATCATACAGCAGGTATGGATGATTTGAGGCCTTATACCTTTCAAATGGGAGAAGTGCCTATTTATGCACAAAAGCGAGTAATTGAAAATCTCAAAATTAGATTCGCTTATATTTTTGAAACTAAAAACAGGTATGCTGGAGCACCAAAATTAAGTGAAAACTTAGTTGATTCTAGTTCTTTCGTGTTAAATGGAGTGGAAGTTACACCTATCAATGTTATGCATGGCAATCTTCCAATAGTGGCTTATCGATTCGGTAAAATCGCTTATATCACAGATTTAAAAACTATTGCTGAAGAGGAAAAACAAAAGCTAAAAAACTTAGAAATTTTAGTTGTGAATGCATTGAGAATTGATGATCATCCGACGCATTTGAATTTAGAAGAAGCTTTGGCTTTTGTGGATGAAATTAAACCTAAAAAAGCGTATTTCACGCATATTAGCCATAAGTTAGGTTTTCATGATAGTGTACAAAAAGTCTTACCTGATCATGTATTTTTGTCGTATGATGGGCTTCAATTAGAGGTGTAAAAAGTAAAAAAGATTAGATTTTTTCTTCAATCCACTTTTTAAAACTGAAAAAATTTTGTGGAGCAACTCCATGTCCAACAGGATATTCTGAATAAACATTCTTTAACTGCAATGAATCTAAGAAAGGTTTCGCTTTTCTTGCCCAATCCACTGGTATTACTTGATCTACAGAACCATGAGAAATATAAAAATCTGTTACGATTTTTTCTTCAATAGTTTTAGGTAGTAATTCTTCATTTAAATAACCACTTAAAGCAATAATATGCTGAACTTTATTCGGAAAGTTAAAACTTAGAGCATAACTTAAAATAGCTCCTTGACTAAATCCAAGTAAAAAAGTATTGTTTGCATTGGTTTGATATTGAGCTATTAAATCATCAATTGTTGTAGCGATTTTGTTCATAGATTCTCTCGCTTGGACTAGATCAGAAAACTTATTGTTTTGATCATCTAAATTGATGGCATACCATGCATAACCACCATAACCCATTTCATAAGGTGCTCGTAAACTAACAATTAGTAAGTCATCTGGTAATTCTTTTGCAAAGGAAAATAAATCTAATTCGTTGCTTCCGTAACCATGTAATAAAACGAGTAAAGATGGATTTTCAGTAGCTTTTTTTGGTTGTCTTACAACCTGGTGTAAAGTATTACTCATAGGTTAGTTGAGAACTAGTTTTTTATTAGCATAAATTCCATAAACTTTTCCTTGTAACTCTTTTCCGATAAAAACAGCGTTTTTTGAAGTTGATAAAATATGCTCCTTAGAAAAAATATAATTTCCTGTAGGATTAAAAAGTGTCATGTTTGCTGGTGTGTCTTTTTTAATAGAATGTGGCTCTTGATTAAAGACTATTCTAGGATTCACTGTTAAAGCTTTTATAGTAGTTTCAAGATCTATTACGGAATTTACAGCACAGAACAAACTTTCTAAACCAATTGTTCCATCTTTAGCTAAGCCAAACTCAAGTTTTTTATGTTCTATATCAATAGGATTGTGATCAGAGGTTATCATATCAATAATTCCTTCTTGTAATCCCTTAATTAATGCTTTTGCATCTTGTTTAGTTCTAAGAGGAGGAGTTACTTTAGCCTTGCTGTCAAATCCTTCTAACTCATCGTCATTTAAAGTTAAATGATGTGCAGAAACACTACAAGTTACTTGTAACCCTTTCTTTTTAGCTTCTTTGATTAGCTGAACCGATTTAGCCGTAGATATTGTTGGAATATGTAGTTTTCCGCCGGTATATTCGAGTAAATACAAATCTCTAGCTATTTGAATATTTTCAGCCAAACTGGGTGATCCTTTTAAACCTAGTCTTGTACTGTTAGGACCTTCATTTACAATTCCTTCTCCTGCAATCGAATTATTTTTAGGGAAACTAATAACCAAACCGTCAAAATTCTGAGCGTATAGCAAGGCAACTTTCATTAAGTTGTCATTATCAATTGCTTTGTTGTAATCTCCAAAAGCAATCGCTCCAGACTGTTGCATGTCATATAATTCTGCTATATCAACACCTTTGCTTCCTTTTGTTAAAGCACCTATAGGTAATAATTTTGTTGCAGAACCATTTGCTTTATTGATCAAAAATTCAACATCAGATTTTGAATCTATAATTGGATTTGTATTTGCATTTACAGCAACAGTAGTAAATCCACTTTTACCTGCTACTTCTAATCCTTTTTTAATAGTCTCACGTTCTTCATAGCCAGGCTCTCCAAAAGAAACGCTTGTATCAAACCAGCCGCTTGACACATGAAGATTGTCTAGTTTTATAACTTTGAAAGTATCATTTTCTTTAATAGAATCCTCTATTTCAGTAATCTTTCCATTAACAATTAAAATATCCTTGATTTGCTTGTGATGTGGGCTAGAGGCATCTATGATCGTAGCCGATTTTAAAAGCGTGGTCATGTTCTGAAGAATTTTAAAATTAAAATTTCCAGCAACAAAGATACAATTGCTATTGTCAAAAACAACTTCCATAGCCATTGAACTTCATTTTTTTTATTTATTTCTTTGAAAAGACTCTCAATAGAATCGTAAATGACGATGTTATTATTGGTTTTTGATAGTGTTTTAACATCTTTAAACGTAAGCAAACTTTCATAAGAGCTTACATTAAATGCTAGAGTTTCTATAGTGTCTTTTTGGAATATAACCTTGTAAAACCCTGCGGATTTAGGGTTTTCATTGGTGGTAAATATAATTTTATTTGCAAATGATTGTTGTAATGGAATAAAAGAGTCAAAACCATTAGTGATCGTTAAAACTTCATCTTTCTGAATACTATTCTGAATATCTATGTTATTTTCTTCTTGAAGTATATAATAGGGTTTTGATATTTCTAAACTTTGTCTAGCAATATTAAACAACGTAGGAACAATCAGAGGAGATTTACTAAAGTTTGTAGATTGATTGTCTAATGAACTAGCAAACCAATATACTTTTGAAAACGGATTCTCTATTTCTTGAAAAAATGCTGATTGATTCTCAAATGAAATGATTTTATCACCTTTTAGGTTGTTTTGATAACTATAATATGCAGTAGGGTATTGAAAGTTTGTTACTTCTTTAGAAAATACACTTGTAAATAAAGGGTGGTTAAAATTGATTTGAGTAATTTTTAAAGAATCTTTGTTTTGGCTACTTATTTTACCACGACCAATTTTGTCGAAAAATGAATTATAGGAATCAATCGTGATTTTTTGGTTAGGGATGATTAATAAATGTCCTCCGTTTTTAATAAATTGAAGCATGCTATTCTGCAAAACATTCGGAATATTTTCTAGCTCATTTAAGATAATTAATTGCTGATTTGGAATTAAATTATAGTTGATGTTTTGTTGTGTTATATTTCTATAAGAAAAATCATTTTCTGTGAAAATTTCAGTAAAAGAATTGGAGACTTTTCCAATGTTTAAAACATTGGTTTTTTTTGGTGAATTAACAGTGAAGTAAAAAGTGTTATCAAATGTAAAAATATCGTTATAGGTTACTTTTATTATCCCGCTAAATTTTGTAGATTTTGATATTGAAAATTCGATATTTTTAACTTGATTTTCTTCGATAGAGAAGGAGTGTTTGTTGATAAGGTTAGATGAGTTGTATAATGCAATTGGTATGTTGTTTTTAGCTTCTCCTTGATTTCTTACTAGAACAGTAATCGAAATTTCGTCAGTTTTTGTTGAATTAACAAAAACACTATCTATAGAAATGTTGTTTTTTTTATCACTTTTAATTTTAACTAATGAAAATAGGGTATTTACATTTGTAAACTCATTATTTTTATTTTTTTCAATATTCTGAAAATCAGAAATTAATATGTTTTTATTTAAACTGTTTGTTTTCTGTTTTTTTTGACTCTCTATTGCAATTACTTTTTCTGATAAATTATTTTTTTTTGAACTAAAATTGATGTTTTTTAACAGATCATCTAATTCTTTTTTAGAAATATTTGAATATAAATCATCATTTGTCAATAAAGAATAGCGATCAGTTTCAGATGCATATTGTATTATTTTCTGTGTAGCTAATCTTAGTTCATTTCCATTTTTACTGTTAGTATTTAGACTTAATGAGTTGTCTAAATAAATATAGTTATGGTTTATAACATCTGATTTATTTTCGCTAAAATAGGGTTGAGAAAATGTGAAAAGTATCGCTATAAGTGCGAGTAATCGTGTAGCTAATATTAACAGTTTTTTTAAACGTGAACTCTTGCGAGTTTCGAGACTTATCTTTTGTAAAAATTGAACATTTGTAAATGCTATTTTTTTAAACTTTTGAAGCTGAAAAAGATGTACGATTATTGGAATAATAAGTACAAATAAAAAGTAAAAAATTTCTGGATATTTAAATTGCATTTGCCAACTAATCAATTAGTATTTTGCTGCTTTTCCTTTAGATAAACTTTCCTTAATAAAGGACCTTAAATCATCATTTGATTTTTTTAAATCTTCACTTCTTAAATACATCATATGTCCACTTCTGTAACCTTTAAAGAAAAAACGATCTTTCATTCTTCCACTTGGATCTGTTTGCCACATGGTATATTTTGCATTAAAGTAGGTTGTAGCTCCATCATAATAACCAGATTGAATCAGTACTTTTAAATATGGATTCTGAGCCATTGCTTGTCGTAAACCTTCTCTAACATTGTCATTTCTATTATCCCAAGGACCAACAGGACCAAAAACATTGTATTTTACATCAGTTTTAAAGTTTAATTCCTCTCTTATATAGTAATTAATAGCTGGTGTAAATGAATGAAGCCATGAAGTTAATTCTGAGTTGTAATCTGGACTTTCTCCTGCTATTCTCTTGTCTAAACCTTTGTATCTTGAATCTAACCTCCCTACTGTAAACCCTTCTTTATCTCTTAATAGCTCTTTCCAGAAGTAATCTTTAGGGATATCTAAATTATGCTGTAAAATCACTTCTTTTTTAATTCCTGAAAAGTAAGACATACGTTCAGCTACTTTATTCCTTTCAGAATCAGTTATGAAGCCACCTTTAGCCATTGCAGGAATTAATTCATTGATAGCATATTCTTCAGAAAGAGGAAGAATATCTAATAAATCTTTATTTTGCAATTCTGAGGGCAACATTTTATGATACCAAGCTGCTGCAGTAAAATACGGTAAATTTAAAGAAGAAGATAAAGCTGATCCTGTTCTTAAAACTTTATAATCTGCTGGAGAAACCATGATTACTCCATTTAAATACATCCATTCCCTATTTTGTAATTCTGCTGCTAATCCCATAACACGAGTACTACCATAACTTTCTCCAATAATGTATTTTGGTGATTGCCACCTGTTATTTCTTGTGATAAACGTATTTAACCATCCTGCTAGATATTTTACATCGGCATTAATTCCAAAGAATTTTGATTTATCTAATTTTTCACCTTTTTTAACTAAAGGTCTAGAATACCCAGTATTTACAGGGTTTATATAAACGATATCTGCAACATCTAAAATTGAATTTGGATTATCCTTTACACCATAAGGTTGAATAGGATATCCTTCATCATCAATTTGTAACACTTTAGGGCCTGTGTAGGCAATGTGCATCCAGACAGAAGCCGATCCAGGTCCACCATTAAAAGACATGATAATAGGTCTTTTTTCACTGTTTTTGATATCGGTTCTTTTATAGTATGTATAGTACAAGGAAGCAATAATTTTACCATGATCATCCCAAACGGGCTGCATGCCTGTGATTGCTTTATAGCTTACTTTTTGGCCGTTTGTAGTAACTTCACTGCTTGTCACTACAGTTGTGTCAAGTGGAATTCTAACATCTTGAGCATTCATACTCACAAAACTCATCAGTAGTAAAAAAAAGAAATATTTTTTCATTGGAAAATTATTTAGGAGGTCTAATTTATGAGAAAAAAATGACTTCTCAACGACTAAAATGTTAATTAAAATTTTTCAAAAACTCCTAATCCAAATAGTGCAAAATCATATTTTACGGGATCTATAGGGTCAAAAGCTCTTAGCGCATTATCTAATTCGTTTACAGCTTTCCAATCGTTTTGTTTTCTAGTTAAAATTTCTAATTTTCTAGCAACATTGCCAGAGTGAACATCTAAAGGGCAGGATAATAGGGCAGGAGAATGTGTATTCCAAATACCAAAATCTACACCTGTTTGATCATTTCTAACCATCCATCGTAAAAACATATTGATACGTTTTGCAGCTGAGTTTTTTAAAGGATTTGAGATGTGTTTTTGGGTTCTATTTTCGTGAGGAAGTTCAAAAAAAACATCTTTTAAATGTGCAATTGAGTTTTGATAATTTGTTTCTTTTTCTGCTGGTTTTAAAACGACCTCTAATCCTTGATGATGTAGATAAATATTCTGAAGTGATTTTATAAAATACTGAAAATCATTTGAATTAAATGTTCTGTGAACGAAATCAGTAACTGTATTAAGTTCTTTTTTGGAATGATTTAAAACAAAGTCAAATGGAGCATTGTCCATGATTTCCATCATTTTTTTTGAATTTCTAATAATCATCGTTCTATTTCCCCAAGCAATCGTTGCTGATAGAAATCCAGCGATTTCTATATCTTCTTTTTTAGAAAACTGATGTGGAATTTGAATAGGATCTGATGTGATAAATGATAAAGTATTGTATTTCTCTACTTTATCATCCAAAAATTCTTTTAAATCTTTTTTAGTTAGTTGCATTATTTGCTAATAAGAATAATGAAACTAAAACACCATTGTAGGTACCATGTAAGAGTATTGACCATAGTAATCCAAATTTAACTCGAATGTATCCAAATATCATCCCTACAAAAAATTGTGGAGCTACTAATAACGGTGAAAATAGAACCACATTTAGATTCATTTCAAAATTAAAGATATGAACGTAAGCAAAAATAAATCCGATTGTATAAAATGCAAGTCTGAAGATTTTAGGCTTTTTAAAGAGTGTTAATGGTCCTCTAAAAATCAGTTCTTCAAAAAATGGAGCGACAATAGCTGCAACGAAAAAAAACTGTAATCCTTTTGTGCCATCTAAATAAGAATCAATCACATGTTTATTCTCGTGTAAAACTCCTATTGAAGTTAATAAACCGTTGACCAATGATAAAAAAAATGAAACCGTAATTGAAATCCATAAAAGGGAAAGGAAAATTTTAAATCGATATAGGAAATTTTGATTAGAATCTTCTTCTAATATTGGATTTCTAAAAAATGCAATGAGTTCGTTTAGTGTTTTGTTCATACAATTACTCCATCTTTCATTGTCAATTTTCTATCTGCCATAGTTGCTAATTCTTCGTTATGTGTTACGATGATCAATGTTTGAGTGAATTTATCTCTTAATTCAAAAAATAATTTATGAAGACTCTCAGCTGAAGTAGAGTCTAAGTTTCCACTTGGTTCATCAGCAAGTATTACCGAAGGATTATTAATTAGCGCTCTGGCTACAGCAACACGTTGTTGTTCTCCACCAGAAAGTTCACTAGGTTTATGATGTATTCTGTCTTCTAATCCTAAGAATATTAAAAGCTTTTTGGCTTTTAGTTCTGTTTCTTTTCGATCTTTTTTGCCAATAAACGCAGGAATACACACGTTTTCTAAAGCTGTAAATTCAGGTAATAACTGATGAAATTGGAAAATATAGCCGACATGTTCGTTTCTAAAGGCAGCTATATTTTTATCGCTAAGATTTTTTAAACAAATTCCATTGATTTCTAAGGTGAAATCTTGCTCTTTTAAGGGTTTGTCTAAAGTTCCTAAGATTTGTAGTAAAGTTGTTTTTCCTGCTCCTGATGGACCTACGATAGCTACAATTTCTCCTTTTTTGATTTCAAGATCAACACCTTTCAGTACTTCTACTTCACCATAATACTTATGTATGTTCTTTGCAATAACCATTCAGCCAAAATTTGTCTTACGAAAATATTAAAAAAGGACTGAAATGACATGTCTTCAGAAATTGTTTTTTTATTTATTATCAATTTCAAAGTAAGTAATTCTAAATTAAAAAATAGAGTTGTCCAATACAATTAAGGAATTTTATGATATATTGGTGATAAAAAGTATTTAAAAAAAAGATTCAGAGTTGGAAAAACTTTTGATAAATAAGCTCATTTTTATCATCCTGTTTATTCAAAATTTGAATTTGAATTTGTATTTTTGCTACCGTTTTAAACATTAAGAATACATGAACTTACACGAATATCAAGGAAAAGAAATTTTAAATAGTTTTGGCGTAAGAATTCAGCGCGGAATTGTAGCTAGTAATCACAAAGAAGCAGTAGATGCAGCAAAACAACTAACTACAGAAACTGGCACTAGTTGGTATGTTGTAAAAGCACAGGTTCATGCAGGTGGTCGTGGTAAAGGTGGTGGAGTAAAATTGGCTAAAAACCTACAAGAGGTTGAATCAATTTCTAATGACATTATTGGAATGATGCTAATTACACCTCAAACTTCTGCTGAAGGAAAAAAAGTAAATCAAGTTTTAATTGCTGAGGATGTTTATTATCCTGGTGATTCTGAACCAGAAGAATATTATATGTCTGTTTTACTAAACAGAAATACAGGTAGAAATATGATTATGTATTCTACTGAAGGTGGAATGGATATTGAAACAGTTGCTGAAGAAACACCGCATTTAATTTTTACAGAAGAAATAGATCCTACGATGGGATTGTTACCATTTCAAGCTCGTAAAATTGCCTTTAACTTAGGTTTATCTGGAGGAGCATTTAAAGAAATGACAAAATTTGTTGCTGCCTTATATACGGCATACATCAAATCAGATTCTTCAATGTTTGAAATTAATCCAGTTTTAAAAACATCGGATGATAAAATTTTAGCAGTGGACGCTAAAGTTACTTTAGATGAAAACGCATTGTTCCGTCATAAAGATTATGCTCAATTACGTGATTTACGTGAAGAGAATCCTATTGAAGTAGAAGCAAAAGCAGCTGGTTTAAATTATGTAGATTTAGATGGTAATGTTGGATGTATGGTAAATGGAGCTGGTTTGGCAATGGGAACGATGGATTTAATTAAGCAAGCTGGTGGAGATCCTGCAAACTTTTTAGATGTTGGTGGGACCGCAGATGCAAAACGTGTAGAAACAGCGTTTAAAATCATATTAAAAGATCCGAATGTAAAAGCGATTTTAGTAAATATTTTTGGAGGAATTGTACGTTGTGATAGAGTTGCACAAGGAGTAGTAGATGCTTATAAGAATATGGGTGATGAGATTAATGTGCCTATCATTTGTCGATTACAAGGAACCAATGCTAAAGAAGCAAAAGAATTAATAGACAATTCTGGAATGGAAATTATTTCTGCGACAGAGTTTCAAGAAGCTGCTGATAAAGTTGCAGCAGTATTGGTTTTGTAAGCTAACCAAATTTAATATATGAAACGCCGTACTAGTTAGTACGGCGTTTTTTATTAATAATTACTTTAATTTAAAACTTGGCTTAATTATTGACTATTCAAAAATTAAATGTAAATAACTTAAAACTTTTTTTAAACCAGACATATGACTTCTTTTAAAATTTTTAAAGTAGTATTTATTATAGCCCTATTATTTTCAGTGAGCTCTTGTAAAAATGAGGATAACCTTCTTCAAGCTGATTTAGAGGTTTAGGTATCAGGAACCTTATCAGGCAACCCTAGAAGTGGATTAAGAGTTACAGTTTATACTTCAGAAGAAGATGCAGAGAATGAGGTTAATAGATATACTTCCACTAAAATTACGAATAGTGATGGTTTTGCTTTTTTCTATGATTTAGAACCTGGGTTTCGTTATTGGGTTCGTGTTAATACAGTTTTAATAAATAATATTAACCGCAGTCGGATACTCAGAGTTGGATTAAACGATATGAGGATGACTATTCTCTAATCTAGCTATTCTTTGAAATAAATTTCAAGGTTTTATATTATCTATTGCCCATGATTCACAGGATACCCCAATTGCGCCCAAACAAGTACACCTTCATCTATTATGGCAGTATTTGCTCTACCAAATTGAATGGTATAACGCAAAAATTACTAGATTTTGACGTTCCTAATAACGAATTAGAACGAAGTGATGTAGCATTATCTGCTGCATATCCTTCACGATTTTCAATATGACAAAGCGCATAATATTTTTGATACATTTTTGCAGCATTTTGGGAAGCTACACTGTCTAGTTTATCACCAATTTTTAGATGTTGTGCCATTAAAGCTTGTTCTTTGAGTTCATTAACAAATTCTAATTGAACACCTTTTGCAAAGGCTCTAGGAATGATGATACGACCTTTTATAGTATCTAAAGAAATTACTTTATCAGATAATCTTTCACTTAGATATAGATAAGTAGAATCTAAATTTTTAACTTCAAAACGAATCGCATAAACTCCAGAACCTCGTTCTTTTAGAAATTTTGAAATTTCATCATTTGATGATTGTGGTGATGTTAATTCTAATTCTTGTTGCCTTTTAACTTGAAAACGAGCAGTATTTTTAGAATTTTGCTCTTTTAATTCAAGAAGTTCTATTTTCTTAAATTTCTCGCGTGCCACTTCTAAACTATCAACAGCAATTTGCAGAGACACTATACCAATAACACCAATGGGATGTTTTGAAAAACTTCGATTATACCCATAATAAGTTTTCCACATTTTTTGTGTTTTCTTATAATCAGAATTTACACGTTCTAAAAAATTTGGAAGATATGTTGAATTTTTATTTTGAAATTCTAAGTTTTTTTCTTGAGATCCACCATCATCTCTAGACCATCCTTTTGCAGGCTTTGTAGAGGTTCTGTAAGCTTTTACAGAATCCATTTTAAATCCTAGTTTTGTTAACCATGTATAAGTTGTATCAACTGATGAGCTTGATAATGTATATTGTTGTATTCCTTCGGGATTGGTTAGAAAATTAGAAATATTATTAGGTGGTGAATCCACGATTAAAGAATCTTCAATAGAAAGAAATTCAATTGAAGTATGACACTTTAAAATAGAAACAAAAAAAACGCCACACTTTTAAAGTGTGGCGTTTTTATTTTAAGATGAGTTGAACTATTCTTCTTCTGTAGCGAGATCTATTACAATACGTTGTTCACGATTTGCTAATTCCCAAGCAGTATGGAAAACAAGACGTGATCTATTTTCTAATAAATCATAATTGATTTTATCAGGTGTATCACTGACTTTATGATAATCATCATGAGTACCATTAAAATAGAAAATGATTGGAATATTGTTTTTTGCAAAATTGTAATGGTCAGATCTGTAGTAAAAACGATTTGGATCATTTTCATCGTTATAGGTATAATCTAATACGACATTTGTAAACTCTTTATTTACTTCTTCAGAGATGTTATGTAACTCTGAACTTAACTTATCGCTTCCAATTAAGTAAATATAATTTCTATCACCTTCACGTTTTGGATCGATACGACCAACCATATCAATATTTAAGTTTGCAACAGTATTTGTTAGAGGTACTAAAGGATCATAATCTGTGTAATACCTAGAACCTAATAGTCCTTTTTCTTCACCCGTTACATGTAAGAAGATAATAGAACGCTTAGGTCCATGACCTTTATCCGCAGCAGTTTTAAATGCTTCAGCAATTTCCAATAAAGAAACAGTTCCTGAACCATCATCATCAGCACCATTATAAACAACTCCATCAGCATTTATACCAACATGATCTAAATGAGAAGAAATGATAATATATTCATCTGGTTTTTCAGAACCTTTAATAATTGCAGCAACGTTTTCAGAAGGCTTTGATTTAGATGAAGCCGTAAAGTTCATCTCAAATTTTGTAGCTATCGTAGCAACTTTTGTAGATTTATTGATATCACTAACAAAAGCTTCTCCCATTTTCTGACTGATTAAGAAATGATAAATTTCTGGATCAGCATCTTTTTTAGTTGGCAAAGATAAACGGTTACTCCCACCTCTTTCATCACGACTTTTGTATGACTTTGAATACCAATTAAATAGATTTGTATCCATAAAGAATAATGCTTTAGCTCCATTCTTTTTTGCCGCATTTCTTTTTGCTGAAATTGCTTGACGCCCGTTAGACCATTTAGAAGCTTTTTTATCTCCTGTTAATATATTGTTACCACTGGCATCCTTTGGTTCGCCACCTCTAACAATAACTATTTTTCCTTTTACATCAAGGTTGGTATAGTCAGAGTATTTATCATCATCAATTCCATATCCAAGGTAAATAATTTCAGTAGCAGCAATTGTTCCAGAAGCTGCAGCTGTCATAGAAATATAATCATCAAAATAATTAAATGACTTTCCATTGACGGACATCGTAACAGTTGGTGTTTTAACAATGCTTAAAGGTACATTTTGAAAATAGTTCCCTTCAATAACAGAATTAATCCCTAAGGTTTCATACTCTTTTTTAAGATACTCAACAGCTTTCTTTTGCCCAGCATCTCCTGTATTACGCCCTTCGAATTCATCAGAAGCATAAATGTATAAATGTTCTTTTAATTCGTCTTGCGAAATGGTACTTGCATACCTTACGATATCTTCTTTAGTCGCTTCTTTTTTACAAGAAAATGCGATAAATAAGATACTTACTAATAGTAGTGTTTTTTTCATTTTATAATGTCGTTAGTTTTAAGAATAACGATATTACAAAAAAGAATGAATGGAGTAATTAAAAGCTTTAACTTTAACATTATTTAACAAAAACTCATGAGTTATAGACTCTCTTTCAAAACCTTAATTTCATCCCTAAGTTTAGCAGCTACAATAAAATCTAAGGCTTTTGCCGCTTCTTCCATTTGCTTTCTTTTGTCTCGGATGCGTTTTTCTATTTCAGATTTTGGTAAGTATTGTAAATCTTGTTCCGCAGCTTCTTTTATGGCAGAATTGTATTGATACGATGCAACTGATTTTCTAGATAAAGTATCGTCTATTTTTTTATTAATCTGAGTAGGAGTAATGCCATTTTTTGTATTGTAAAGCACTTGCTTTTCTCGTCTTCTCGTGGTTTCATCTATTGTTAACTGCATACTTTTGGTAACTTTATCAGCATATAGTATTGCTAATCCATTTACATTTCTCGCAGCTCTACCAATAGTCTGAGTTAAAGAACGATGTGAACGTAAAAAACCTTCTTTATCGGCATCTAAAATAGCAACTAAGGAGACTTCAGGTAAATCTAAACCTTCACGTAGAAGATTTACTCCAATTAAAACATCAAAGATTCCTTTACGTAAATCTTGCATAATTTCTACACGCTCTAAGGTATCAACATCGGAATGTATATAACGACATCGAATGGATATTCGACTTAAATACTTAGTCAATTCTTCTGCCATTCTTTTGGTTAATGTTGTGACTAATGTTCGTTCGTCTTTTTCTACTCTAATTTGAATTTCTTCTATTAAATCATCTATTTGATTTAAACTGGGACGTACTTCAATTTCTGGATCTAATAATCCAGTAGGACGAATTACTTGCTCTATAAAAACTCCTTCTGTATTTTGCAATTCGTAATCAGCGGGTGTTGCGCTTACATAGATGGTTTGATTTTGAATGGCTTCAAATTCTTCAAATTTTAAAGGTCTATTGTCCATGGCAGCTGGCAATCTAAAACCGTATTCTACTAAGTTTTCCTTTCTACTTCTGTCACCACCATACATGGCATGAGTTTGAGGAATGGTTACGTGACTTTCGTCAATAATCATTAAATAATCATCAGGAAAGTAATCTAATAAACAGAAAGGTCTTGTACCAGCTTCTCGTCCATCTAAATATCTCGAATAGTTTTCAATTCCAGAACAATAGCCTAATTCACGAATCATTTCTAAATCAAATTCAGTTCTCTCTTTTAATCGTTTTGCCTCTAAATGTTTTCCTATTTCTTTAAAATAATCTACTTGTTTTACCATGTCTTCTTGTATTTGATGAATGGCATTTTGTAAAACATCAGGTGAGGTCACAAACAAATTTGCTGGATAAATGGTAAGCCTTTCAAATTTCTCTAAAACTTGATTGCTAACTAAATCAATAGATTCTATTTCTTCAATCTCATCACCAAAAAAGTGAATCCTAAATCCATTTTCACCATAAGAAGGAAAAATGGTCACGACATCACCTTTTACTTTAAAGGTTCCACTTTTTATTTCTACATCGGTTCTAGAATATAAACTGGTCACTAATTGATGTAAGAATTTCGTTCTGGAGATTACCTGACCAACTTCAACAGGAATCACATTTTTCTTAAATTCTACAGGATTTCCAATTCCGTATAAGCAAGAAACCGAGGCAACCACTAAGACATCTTTTCTTCCTGAAAGTAGGGATGAGGTGGTGCTTAATCGAAGTCGTTCTATGTCTTCATTGATAGACAAATCTTTTTCAATATAGGTTCCTGTAACTGGTATATAGGCTTCAGGTTGATAATAATCATAATAAGAAACAAAATATTCGACAGCATTTTCTGGAAAGAATTGCTTGAACTCAGAGTACAATTGAGCCGCTAAGGTTTTATTATGAGCTAAAACCAGTGTAGTTTTATTTGTTCTTTCAACCACATTGGCAACCGTAAATGTTTTTCCAGAACCTGTAACACCTAAAAGTGTTTGATACTTTTCTTTAGCGTTTATTCCTTCAGTAAGTTGTTTGATGGCTTCTGGTTGATCTCCAGTAGGTTTGAACTCAGATTGTAGTTTAAAATCCATCCCATAAAAATACAAAGGTTTTTGATTTTATGGAATGGAAAATTGAAATATAATTAGGAACTTTTTATCTCCTCAATAAAGCGAAATTTCTTGTTTTAACTCGAACTTTTCCATTTCTGTCGATAAGTTCTACTCGAACCCAATAATCATTTGAAGCGACTACTTTTCCGTTATACAAACCATTCCATCCAGGATGATCTAACGTAAAATCTGCAATAAACTTCCCATATCGATTAAAGATGGATATTTTACTAGAGGGAAAGAATTCTGAGGAAACACCTCAAACTGTCCATGTATCATTCTCTTCATCGTATCATTCTCTTCATCATTATTTGGGCTGAAGAATTTAGGAAGTTCAATAACCGCAACCTCTAATTCTGATTCGCCACAACCATTTTTATCACGCACAAGAATGATATAAATGCCACCTCTAAGGTTTCTAAAAGAAGGTTCATCTTGATAGTTATAGACAATGTTCCTATCCTTTTCTAATAGCGAAAATTCATACTCTCCTGCATTAATGGTTGCTATAATTCCACCACTATTAATTGTGATTTCTGTATAATCTTCATGAGCTACTATTAATACGTTTTCAAAACTATTCGCACCATCTCCTCATACAAAAATATATTCGTTTCCTACATTTTAATAATCGACTATCTGGTCTATTCCATAATCTCTTCCGTTACCATTGTGAAAACTACCATTGGCAGAGCCAGAATTCATTACTATGGGTTTGTCAGATTGAATTAATGTGCCAATTAGACCATCTCTGTTAACGACACTTTCATTACTATTAGTAGCTACAATATAACTTTCACTTTCATTTAAATTGATATGTATTGGAAAGCTTCCAGTATAATTTCTGATGGTTATACCAGATGGAAGATCGTTAATTACAAAACTTGTATTATTTTCAGTGGACATTAATGAAAAGAAATTAAGATAGTTGCTTTGTGGATTTTGATTTGTATATGAACCAGCTCTAAAAATAGTTCCTAAGGCAGCAGTACCTTTGCTTACAAGAGCACCTGCCTGAGCGTTATTTCCAGCTTTCATTATAACCGAGACATATGTTACATTTTCTGCTTCTATAATATATCCACGATTACTGATGATTGTACTTGTCTCTGGCGAAGGCTGAAAAAGTTGCCCAGTTCCATTATCGATATATACTTCATCAGGGTTGTTATTGGTTACATTTCCTGAAATTATAGCACTAGGTGGTTAACCTATAGGAGTAATTGTATAGGTAGCATCTAAATTATTTGGTCTGGAAGTATAAACGTATTGTTCTTGTGGAACAGCATTGCCAAATTCGGCAAATGTTAGAGGAGGTATATAGTGCTTCTTGCTTAATTGTTCAGATGCAAAAGATGAATATAGGAGACAAAAAAGTAGTACACAGAAATATTTAGGGGGACTATTTCTCATGACATCTACTAAGTTAGAGGAATAAACTTGTTGTGTCAATAACCATAAAAAGTGAAATTTTCTTCTCCTTATTTATGGGGAGAAAGATTGGTTATTTTCTAAGTAAAGAAAAATTTCCTTTTCTATTGATAAGAACACCATTAGGGCTAATCAGGTTAATATCAAACCAATAATCATCAGAAGGTAATAAATTACTATTAAAAGTTCCATCCCAACCATCTCCATCAATATCAATTTCAGCGACTACTTTTCCAAATCGATTAAATATATAAACTTGTGAATTAGGAAAAAATCTTGAATCAGCTCCTTTAATTGCCCAAGTGTCATTTAGTCCATCGTTGTTAGGCGTAAAGAATTTTGGGAACTCAATTACAGATACTAGGAATGAAGCAGTCCCACATCCATTTTTATCACGAACCAAAACAACATAAAATCCACCCCCTAAGTTTTCAAAGAAAGGATCGTCTTGGTAATTGCGTATAAAATTATCATTTTCATCAACAAGTGCATATTCATAATCACCAATTCCTAGGCTGGTAGGATCTATTGTAATTGAATTATTTTCAGAATCATCAACAATGGTTACATCTTCTTGCGTTAAGGTAGCAATGATCGATTCATCAACTTGAATTTCACGAGTTCTGGAACAAGAAGTCCCATCGGTAGTTGTAGCAGTTACGGTGTATAAACCACCTGAAGAGATGTTAATATTTTCACTGATAATGTTATTACCACTAGGGTCTGTCCATACATAATCATACACTGCGGTAGCATTTTCTGGACCAATTGTTAAAACAGGACCATTTAAACAAACAATTTGTGGTGAGGTAACTTTAAAATTTGGTAATGGGTCTACAACAACATCAAAAGTAAAATCATCATTAACACAAGTTGTGGTATTATTTAGTACTCTCACATAAATAGTCTGCTGATTGGCGATTGTATTTGTGTAAGGACTGATCAATGAATTAATTCCTGATGTTGCATCCGATTGATTTTCATGAAAAGTGACCGTAAAATTAGCAGGATCTTGTAGTGGTCCTAAAATTGCATTAATTTGACCATCTAAATCGATGTTTTGAACAAATCCATTGGTATCGTCACCATCACTATCTTCATCACAATAAGAAAGATTAGAGATGTTTTCTGTAATAGGTTCTGAATTAACAATTACATCAAATGTAGAAATTCCATTAGCACATTGAGTGGCAGCGTTAAATACGCGTACATAAATAGTCTGTACATCAGGAACGGTATTAGAAAATAAACTACCAAAAGGAAGAACTCCTAATTGAGCATCCGAAAGAGTTGCATGATAGGTTACTGAAAATTGAGTTGGGTCTTGTGCACCAAGAATGGTAGCAGTTTGAGATTCTAAATCAAAGCTCTGAGAGAATCCGTTTTGAGCAGAACCATCAGAATCATCGTCACAGACTTCAATATTAGGTGCAGGATTCGCAATCGGTAACGGATTTACAATTAAATCGAAGGTGGTATGATCTGTAAAACATGCTGTTGTATTATTAGTAACACGCACAAAAATAGTTTGTAAATCTGCCGATATATTTGTGTAAGCTGCAATTGTAGCAATTGCATTTGTGCCAGATCTCGCATCATTAGCTGAAGTATGATATGTCACAGTAAAGTTTGCAGGGTCTTGAGTTCCAAGTATTGTTGCTGTTTGTGAATCAAGATTAAAAGATTGTACAAAACCGTTAAATCCATCTCCGTCTGCATCGTCATCACATAACTCAAGATTATTAACTGGATTTGCTTCTGGAACAGGATCTACATTTAATGTAATAAAGGGTCCAAAACCTAAACAGTCATTATCTAATTGACTATCAACTCTTATGTAGATTTGCTGTGTATTTGGATATCCAATATTTCTGTAGTTCGCGATGTCTAAGATTGTATTTTGTTCTGCTAACGCGTCTGCTTCATTTCTATAATAGGTAATAATTAATTGTTGTGTTACAGGAAAAAGTGCACGAACTTCGGCTGTAACTGAACTAAAATCAAAAGAGGTGACTCCGTCAGTATCATTATTGTTTACACTATCATTACCATCAATATCTAAGAAGTCGTCACAAGCTGTAAAACTTCTTTGAAAGCTTAGAGGGATTCCTGTTGTAGATACTGTTAATAAAACTTCTGCTATTCTATAACACCCAAATGAAGTAATGGCACGTGCCCAAACTGTATCTGTGGTAACAGTTCTATTGGTAAAAACAGTAGTATTTGTAATTTCATTCGTGTCATTTTCTGCATCATTTAGAGTAGGGTAAAACCTAAATGTTTCGTTTGTAAAATCTGTGGAGATATCTGATGCCGCCTCATTTAAATTAAAGTCTGAAAAACCATCGGTATCATTATCACATTGTCTGAGTTCTACATTAGCATCAATTATTGGTAAAGGATTTACCACTAAATTAAAAGTTTGTGAAGCATCCTCACATAAATCTACGGTATTTTCTACTCGAATAAATATCGGTTGAGATCCTGCTATAATATTGGTATATGGATTTATTTTATCAATTGGGTTTACATCATTTATTGCATCATTCGCATCTAAATGATAAGAAACTTCGTGTATTGAAGGATCTAGACCATTTAAGCTTAAAATTTCTGCATCTTTATCTGATAAAATAAAGCGATCTACAAATCCGTTAGTATCGTTACCATCATTGGTATCATCACAAATTTCATAATCGGAGGGAGAGACAGTTAATACTAAGTTGGTAACATCTAAGATGAAAGAAGTGATGGCAAAACAAATTGAAGCTTCATTTCTATTGTTCACTCTTGCATAGATTGTTTGCGTACTAAAAGGGCTGGGATTTGTATAAGGAACTGTTAAAGCATTGGTGTTTGCATTTGCATCAGCTGGATTATCAAAATACAAAACTTCAAAAGTTGCAGGATCTAATCCGTTTAATATGGTGCTATTTCGTATCGTAGTACTTAAATCAAATGTATTAAACCCATCATTATCACTATCACAAAAAAGAATATCATCTGGTTGTGTAGCCGAAGCGAGTTCAAACACTTCTAGAGAAAACTCTGCTTCTAATCTTGTAACAATTCCACAATCGTCTGTAAGCGTTATTGTAAGTAGATAGGTTCCAAAATCGGCAAGCGATACGTTTGTGAGGGCTAAAGATGAAGTATTG
>Ga0209138_1000394_pt1 | contig 44213 bp, 56 predicted proteins | sample SaaInl3SG_22_DNA_FD_184645 | JGI IMG/M metagenome (GOLD analysis project Ga0209138, IMG submission 184645) | Marine microbial communities from expanding oxygen minimum zones in the Saanich Inlet - ESP_153SG_22_DNA (SPAdes) (version 2) | ecosystem: Environmental > Aquatic > Marine > Intertidal...
GGATCGTTTACAGAAGCAACCTCTACACCTATACTCAATACAGCAGCAATAGGAACCTCAATAGAAGTAGGCTTTGATACAGATCTAACTTCCTCCATAACTACATTCCCTACAGGAGTACAACTAAACCGAAGTTTTGATGTAACTCCAACAACAAACGGATCTGGATCCGGACTAGAACTACAGTATTACCCTCATGTCGACTTTGCAGCAGGTCCCCCGTACCGTGGATATCAGATAAACGTAACAAAACCGGGTACAGGATACCAGGCAGGCGATACAGTAACAATACCTGGAATACAGTTAGGATTAAATCCTGACGGAAGATTAATTACTGGAGCAAATAACTTAAGCCAGAGTATCACCGAAGCCCCTGTAGACGGAATAAGAAACCTCAACATTGCTGGAGGGAGTAGTTTACGAGGATGGGCATTTGCAGACGGAGCTTTCGGTACCGGACAAGTCAACTACGTTATAACATCAACAGGTACCTATACCGCTACAGTTAGTAACTTAGAAATGAGACCACCTTCTAGAGGTAGAACAACTCACGATAATAACTTCAACATAGGAGAAAAATACGCTGTAGCATTTTACGCAGGCAGAAGCTGGCGCTACATAACCTGGACCTTAACAGCAGATAACTTTGAAGCACATACTCCATTAGTAATAACATTAAAAGCTGAAGATATAGCAGTACAGACTGGAGATATAGCTTTTGAACTAGCTACTCTATCTAAAGGAGAACTAATGAACAGTAATAGTACCAGTACGGATACACTGGAGAAAGGTACTAAAGACAACGTAAGATGGGAAATCTCAGAAGTAAATACTACATCCGGAGAGTTCACACTCCTAATACGCAGAGGAGACGATAAAGCATCAGATAAGGTAGTACTAGAAACATTTACTAACTTATCCTTAGACCCTAAATCACCAAACTACATAAGTAAGAAAATCGGAGACCAGGTTCAAACCATAACAACCGAAGGGACAGATACATATCTAGAAACCGTAGGACAGTATCCAAATAAATCTAAATACGTAAGAGTAAAGTCTGTAGCTTACAAAACACCGAACTACCTAAATAACGACGGAACACCTAATGCAACCTTCCAAACATACATACCAGTAGTGCAGAGCGGATCTTTTGCAGGTGCAAACGGAGCAGAATCACCAAACGGTAACGCAACATTCTATAAAGATATAGTAGAAGATGATGTATATACCTCCCAAGGAGTACCGGCAGCAAGCTATGCTTCTGCAATAGCTCTACTAGCTAATAAAGACGAATATAGGTACAATGTAATATCAGTACCAGGTCTAACTTACGATAACTCTAATCACACCTCAACCCTAAACACTCTAATAGAGAATACAGAAAATAGAGGAGATGCAATAGCAATAGTAGATGTTGTAAATTACGGATCTACAATAGAGAACGTAAAGAGCAAAGCATCAGCTCTAAACTCCTCTTATGCAGCTACATACTGGCCTTGGGTAGAAGTACAAGACCCAAGTACAGGTTTAAGAGTAGAAGTTCCGCCATCGACATTAATACCAGGAGTATATGCATATACAGATAAAGTATCTAAACCTTGGTTCGCACCAGCGGGAATTAAAAGAGGTGTATTAGGAACCGGTACGGTAGCAGAGAGAAAGTTAGCTCAATCTACTAGGGATGACCTATATACCAGTAAGGTAAATCCTATAACATCTATAAATGGAATAGGATCCGTAGTATATGGACAAAAGACACTACAGACTAGAGCAAGTGCTTTAGATAGAGTAAATGTTAGAAGACTATTAATAGAGTTAAAGAGGTACCTTGGACAGGTAGCAGAAACTTTAGTATTCGAACAGAATAGCATAGTTACTAGAAACAGCTTTATAAATAAAGTAACACCTTACCTAGAGAGTATTCAGCAGAATCAAGGACTATACGCCTTCAAGGTAGTAATGGATGATACTAATAATACTCCAGACGTAATTGATAGAAACCAGCTGATAGGACAGATATACATTCAGCCTACTAAAACAGCAGAATTTATATACTTAGACTTTAATATAACACCTACAGGAGTAGCTTTTCCTGATTAAGAACATAATTAAAAGAGAAACTTAACTATTTATAATAAATTAAGACAACGACATGGCAATATTAACTCAAGACGAGATTTTCTTCACACAGTTTGAACCTAAAATACAAAATAGGTTTATTATGTATATGGATGGAATACCGACATATATGATTAAAGGTTTAACCGGCCTAGGATTTAATCAAGAAGAGATTGTACTCAATCATATAAACACTTACCGTAAAGTAAAAGGTAAATTAAAATGGAATGATCTTACCATGACATTATTCGATCCGATTACACCATCAGGAGCACAAGCAGTGATGGAGTGGACACGTCTACATCATGAATCTGTAACAGGTAGAGATGGATATTCTGACTTCTATAAGAAAGACTTAGTAATCGATATCGTAGGACCTGTAGGAGATATCGTATCTGAATGGGTAATCAAAGGAGCATTTATTAAGTCTGCTGAATTCGGAGATTTAGATTACGACAATGATGCAGCCGCACAAACTATAACAGTAGGAATAGGAATGGATTATTGTGTACTTAACTTCTAGAGTAAGCCATACTTATTTAAAATACACAGAACCTAGTCTTAACCGGCTAGGTTTTTCTTTTACATAGTAATTAAGTTGTAGGGTAAGTGTATTTTCTATATATTTATTATTATATAAGATACTATGTGTACCTGTGGATGTAATAGCTGTGAAACCAAACCAGCAGTAATATTAAACGAAAACCTTGTAAAAAAGGAAATACTATCAGAAGGTTTAAAATACCATCTAGATAACAATAAACCTTTAACCGAACATTTATATAGAGCAGGTTCTAAAGAGTACTTTAATTTATTTGCAGAAGCAAGAGCGCTATACGCAAGAGAGATATTAGAATTCTCAGGAGAAGACTTAAATCTTTTAGTAGAGACAGACCTAGGTCATTTCGGATTATACGAAGGTAAAAGAGTACCTCTAGACTTCCCTATTGATGAAGCAATGCATAGAGGTAAAAAAGTACAATTAAATAAACCTAAAAGAGGTGGAAATAAAAAGTTTTATGTCTATGTTAGAGATCCTAAAACAAAAAATATTAAAAAAGTTTCTTTTGGAGGAACAACAGGACTAAAAGCAAAGATAAACGATCCGGCAGCAAGAAGAAGTTTTGCTAAACGTCATAGATGCGCTCAAAAGAATGATAAAACCAAACCAGGCTACTGGTCATGCCGTCTACCAAGGTATTCTAAACTATTAGGGTTAGAAGGAAGCTATACAGGATTCTGGTAGTATGGATAGATTAGACAGTACTGTAAAAGAAGTTCTTTTAGAAAAGAAAAAGAAACGAGATAGATGTCTCCGTATTGCAGATCGTAAATACGATAAACCATCAGCATATAAATCAGGAGCTGTAGTAAGATGTAGAAGAGGGGATATTTGGAAAGATTTAAAAGAAGTTATTCATGAAATAATCCAAGAAGATGAATCTCTACACAAATGGTTTAAAAGACAAGGAGCTCCAGGAAAATCTAGCGGTTGGGTAGATTGTAATGCCCCCATCCGTAAAGATGGAAAGATAGTTGGATATAAACCTTGCGGAAGAAAAAAAGGAGAAAAGAGATCTAAATACCCTGCCTGTAGACCAACAGCAGCAAAATGTAAAGATCCCGGGAAAGGAAAAACCTGGGGTAAAACAAAGTAATGGAACCTTATAAAGATCTAGAAATAACAGATCAATATATTATAAGAGAGTTTAGCGATTCAGTAGACCCTATCGAACTCCTATGGCATAGAGACGATGAAGACAGAACTATTGAAATAGTAGGAGAAACAGATTGGGCAATTCAATTAGAAAATAAGTTGCCTACTTCCTTAAATAACCGTATATTTATAGCAAGGCATGAATGGCATCGAGTAATTAAAGGAACAGGAAAACTCTTACTCAAGATATATAAATCGTGAAAAAGCAAAGAAATATAGTACTGGAAGATAAGACGTCTCGTCAATATAGAGAGCTAGTAGATGCTATCAAAGATAAGTACGATGCCAAGTACTTAGGCAGTGGAGATAACGGTGTAGCTTTGGAACTACCCAATGGAAAAGTTATTAAGGTAACAACAGATAGTGTTGAATTAGAACACGCAGAGACCCTAAAAAATACAAACTTTACTTCAATCATACCAATAGAGAAAGTTAAGATTATTAAAGATAATCTCGGCTACATCGTAATGATGAACGCAACTAAATTAACTTCAACTGAAAGAATCTCTATAGAAGACGTAGAAAAAGATGTTGAAGCTTATCTATTTGATAATGATGAAGAAGCCTTGAGGAGGTTAAAAACAAATACTAAATTACATAACTTTGTAGTTAGTGTAAAAGATGCATATCAAAAAACAGGTTTAGATATAGAAGAGATAGATTACTCAGCAGACAACATAATGAACTACGACGGTAAATTCGTTATGGTAGACCTGTAAAGAAACAGAAAGTATATATATTTATAATAAATAAAAAGTTACATCAAAAATGTCAGAATTTAAGTTCCCAACAGAAGAGATAGATCTTCCTTCAAAAGGATTACTCTATCCAAAAGATAATCCCCTTGCGAGCGGTAAAGTAGAGATGAAGTACATGACCGCAAAAGAAGAGGATATTCTAACCAATCCCAATTACATAGCCAAAGGCACGGTTATTGACAAGCTACTTCAATCTTTAATAATCTCAAAAGTAGATTATAACGATTTAATTCAAGGAGATCAAAACGCAATTATGATCGCAGCACGTATTTTAGGATACGGTAAAGATTATGAGATTAAGCATGACGGAATAACACAAGTAGTAGATTTAACAACTTTAGAAGATAAAGAGTTTGATGAATCTTTAATTACTCCTAATATTAATGAATTCTCATTTACATTACCTCATTCAAAAGTAGACCTAACATTTAAGATTCTAACAGTAGGAGATACAAATAAAATCAAAAGAGAGTTAGACGGGTTAAAAAAGATCAACAAGAACGATAACCCGGAAATGTCTACTCGTCTTAAACATATGATAACTTCTGTTGGCGGAGATAGAGACGCTAAGACAATTAGAAGTTTTGTAGATACTGCTCTGCTTGCAAGAGATGCAAGAGCATTAAGAGAATATGTAAGTAGAGTACAACCTGATATAAACCTTACAGTTACGGTAGAGACAAGCAGCGGCGAGGAGGACGCTACTCTGCCAATTACTGCCAACTTTTTTTGGCCTGACGCAGGAGTATAGAAAACATTTATTTGATCAACTACACCAAATAACATTTTTCGGAAAAGGAGGGTATTCGTTCACGGAACTATATGAACTTCCTATTCATATAAGAAAGTATATTTTTCATACAATAAAAGAACATTACGAAAAAGAGAATAAACCAAAAGATAACGTAGAGGATTTAACATCTAAAATTAAATCCGGTGCTATAAAAGTACCAGACTACGCAAAAGGAAATAGATTGAAATACAACGGAGGGTAGCTTAAAACACTACCCTTCCCTATTTATTATATATGGCTGACGATCCAAAGAAAATCACAGAGAAGGAAATAAGTTTAGAGGAAGCAAGAAAGCGCCTACTACAAGACCAGCTTGACAACCAGCTCAGCTTTGTTGAATCTCTAAAAGAAGCCCTAGGAGTAAAGACCAAACTAACAGAATTTGAAAATACCCAACTTAAGCTCTCCAAGGAGGTAGCTAGACTCATAAACAGCCAAGACTCGTCCTTAAGTTCGATAGCAGAAAAAAAGAAGCAGATTGCTAAAAATGAAAAGCTAATAGAGAAAGGCAAAGTAGCTCAAAATCTACAAGATAGCAAGGGAGTTAAGCAAGCACTAGAACTATTAAAACTGCAAGGTTCTCAAGCAGAAAAGATAGCACAGATGAAGGCTGAGCAAATTAAATCTGGAGAACTTGATAAATCAGCAATAGAAGGAGCAGAGGATTACGCAGCAGGTTTAGAAAAAGGGCTATCTAAAATACTAGAAACATTAACCCCTCTAGAACAAGCAGCATTATATCAACAAGCTAGTGTTGAAAACCTTAAAAAAGTTAATGCCCAACGAGAAGCAGAGCTAAATACGTTAGAGAAGATAGAAGAGAATATAGGTCTTTCAGGAAAACTTTTAAAAGGACTTAGCAAGATACCAGGATTTAAGGGAGTAGAAGATAGTATAGGTAGAGTAGAAGCAAAGCTAAAAGAGCTTGCAGAGCAGGGAGAAGAACTGCCGGATAGTTTTACTACTTTCGGAATGGTCATAAAAGAAACAGGTAAAGATGTAGGTAAGAACCTAATAGATCCGCTAGTAATTACATCGTTTTTAACAAAACAGATAATAGATGTATTTAAGACATTAGACGCTCTTACTTCCGGTACTGCAAGAAATTTCGGCATAAGCAACGATGAAGCGAACGACCTAAATAAAGAGTTAACTGAAGTAGCAACAACCCAAGAAGGTCTTTTTGGAACTACATCAAACTTAAATGCTGCATTCCAAGAAATAAATAATAGATACGGAACATTTGCAAAGTTAAACGGTGAGAATTTAAAAACCTTTACCCGGCTTACAAAAGAAGCAGGTATTTCCGGAGAAGCATTAGGTGAGCTACAGGATACAACTTTCCTAACCGGTAAAACATTAGAGGAACAGACTGTAGAGTACAAAGGACAGGTAAAGATTTTGAAAGCTACAACAGGATTAGCTTTAAATGAAAAACAAATCTTAGAAGGGATAAAAGATGTTTCTGCCGCTACTAAATTAACATTAGGAGGTTCTGCAGAAGCAATTGCAACTGCAGTTTTTAAAGCGAAAGCATTAGGACTGGAGATGAAAGATTTAGCAACCATCTCAAACTCCCTCTTAAACTTTCAATCCTCCATTGAAGATGAGTTATCTGCCGAACTACTAACCGGAAAGCAACTAAACCTAGAAAGAGCTAGAGCAGCCGCTTTAGCGGATGATCAAGCAACATTGGCAGAAGAGTTAGCAAATAACTTTGGAACAGCAGCTGAGTTTGGAGAAATGAATGTAATCCAACAAACAGCAGCAGCTAAAGCTATCGGACTAAGCAGAGACGCTCTTGCAGAATCTCTAATGAAAAGAGAGGCGATGGCTAAGTTAGCTCAATTTGAAGGAAAGACAGAAAAAGAAAAATACGAAAACGCTGTAAAGACATTAGGTGTTGACGGAGCAAGAAAGCAATTAGGAAACGAAGCTCTAGCAGACCAAATGGAATCAGTCTCGCTTCAAGAAAGAATGGCTGCTGCAGCACAGAAATTTCAAGAAGCACTTATACCGATGGCTGAGAAAGTAATGCCTGCAATATCTGGACTCTTTGACTTCATGGAAAAAAACATTAACGGAATAGTAACCGCCGTGAAAATACTCGTCCCTCTAATGCTAGCCTATAAAGCTGCCACTATAGCAGCATCTATAGCACAGATCGCCGGCGCTTCTGCAGTCACTATGGGAGTAGCAGCAGGCATAGCAGCAGGTGCAGTAGCTCTATTTTCCGGACTTCTTATGAATATAGGAGACGGGATATTCCCTGCCGACGGTAAAGGGATGATATCGCCGAAAGAAGGAGGACTATTCCAAGTTAGCGATAACGACGATATAGTAGTAGGTCCTAAACTAGCTCAAGCAGTAACTAGAGGAGGGAGTACTTCACAAAATATACAAAACAAAGTAGATATCTCTCCATCTAATACACAAGTAACATTAAACTTAAACGGACAAGCAATAGGAAACGCTAATGCAAGACAAAACTACGGAGTAGGTAAAAGCATTAGAGCCTTAGGAGGTAATGTAGATTATAGCGCATCAGTTTAAGAAAACTCGATATTTATAATAAAAGAAACAAACCATGGGACTACAAGATTTATTATTAAACGGAGGGTCTTCTCTTTCTAAACACGACGGAGCAACCCCACCGACTAATCCACTAACATTAAAAACCTCTAAACTACACGGTACAGCAGCAGGTGAGCCTGGGTATTCTCTAGACGGAGCAGACAAAGCAGAAGTAAGTAGAGCATACAACTCCTACAATGACGGAGCTATTAACCCACTACCACAACCATCTGGTTTAGATTTAAACGGAAAAACACCAAAAGGCTACACTAACCCTGAAACAGGTCAAACTTTCCCTTAATGGCATTAAAAGACCTGATAACAGACTTAGGGTCATTCTATGAAAACAACCCGTTCGCAGCCAAGTTCAAATCTAAGGCCGGACCTACCTATGCTCAAAAATCAGGCTTTAATCAAAGAAGTTTTAAATACGGAGACGATAGACCAGATGGAGGAAGTAGTAAACAGCCATTTGTAAGAAGCGTATTACCAGATGTTAATTCTGATCCAACCTCTGCAACAGGTTTATTGGCCGGAATAACACGGCAGATAACCGCTAGAGTAGATGACCTAGAACGTATAGGTAAATACTTAATAACACCTAAGGGTCTACAGTTTATAGCAAAGCAGGAATTATTATCTACTCAAAATCCAATCGTACCTGGAGAACCTAATAGATCTAAGCCTTTAAGAGGATTTTATAATCCGTTAAATACATTAGCTCAGGTAGCTGCAAGCGGTACAGGTCTACATTTAGAAAAGCAAGGATTCCTACCTATCGGTTTTAACGATAAAGAAGTTAAGTATGAGAAAGAGTACTTAAGTTTAAGTACAGCAGAATCAGGTTCTAATAGTTCTAATAGATTGGAAAATCTATACCTATCAAAGATTGTAAAAGCAGATGTACCCGAAAACAGATTAAAAGTAACAGGTATCTCTAAAGATTCAAACATGCTGCTATCTTACCCTGGAGGACCGGGAATAACTAGAACGTTTATAAAATCAATAGACCGCGGTGTCTACAATGGCCCTAAAGCAGTAGCTAAGTCAATATTTACCTGGGACCAAGAACAATTTAATAATGAGCTTCTACCCTTAGAAGAACAAGATACTACTCTTAGTAGGGGATTCAAACCATCATCCAACAATAAAGGCTTATCTATAATAATGCCTGACTTTAGGAGTAGGATTCCATCAGTTACAGGAAATAAAACAACCGGAGTCTTCGGTAAGAACGCAGTAGATTACTCCTCCGCTAAAGTAAACAAAATACAGAGAGTAGGATTAGGAGATCCTGGCCGGAGATCAAGAGATAGAAGCAACTTATATGCAACGGATTTCCAAAGCCTGGATAAGGTAGCTATGCTTCCTCTATATGAAAGCAGTAAAGTACTACCTGAAACATCCTATAGTAGAGATTTTATAAGATTTAGATTTGAAGTATTAAATAATAGTGACAGTTCATTAAAAACCTACGTTCATTTTAGAGCATTCTTAGGAGCAATAACAGATAATTTTAATGGAGACTGGAATCCAACGAAGTTTGTAGGTAGAGGAGATCAGTTCTATAACTATACCGGGTTTTCACGAGATATTTCACTATCTTTTAAAGTACATCCTCAAACACGAGAGGAGAATAAAGCAATGTATCAAAAACTAACCTACCTCGCTTCAACACTTGCCCCGGATTATAGCGGTGGTGGCGGCTATATGAAAGGCAATATCGTAAAACTAACCATAGGAAGTTACTTTTACTCTATACCAGGTTTCATAACTAGTCTAACCTATACTGTACCAGAAGATGCATCATGGGAGATTGCCTATAATGAACCTGAGAGTGGTGAAGAATCAACTGTATTAGAAGCTCCTAGACATTTCGACGTAAACCTTAGCTTTACTCCTATACATAATTTCGCCCCACAGTTGCTGGATGGTACGAGAAAATATGCCTTATTCACACCAGACGGAGGAACAGGTCAACCTAATCCCTTTCTGCCCAAAGAAGGATCCGCTATACTCTCCCAGAAGTTTAAAACCGTTGAGACGAAAGATGAAAATGGAAAACCTAAAACTATAGAAGTCCCTATCGGTTTTAATGGAACAGAGGGTTATAAAGCAATACAGGAAGTGAGAAGTTACAAGTAATAAATGAGCAGATATTCAAACATACCGGTAGTAAGAACAGAAGATGGTATAAGGTACCAAGAGGTAACTCGGTACCCTGAAATACCTGAAGATGAAAACGATACCTACGTTATAACAACCTACGGTGATAGATTAGATCTTCTAGCAAATCAATACTATAGAGATTGGAGTTTATATTGGATTATAGCAGCAGCAAATCCTAAGTTGCCTTTTAACTCCTTATATCCTACATTAGGAGTACAGCTTCGGATACCAGCATATCCGGAGGATGTAATAAACAGTTTTAACGATATTAATAATGGATAAGATACTAGGTGAAGTTTTTGATGAATATGTCGATAAACAGATTAAAGTTAGACAGAAAAGTCTAGGAAAATCTCAAAAAAGCACAGACGACCTGGTAGTTTTCAACTCAAGCACTCCCTGGATTAGATTATCCTCTTCTGTTATAGTAGATGAAGACAGAGCAAAAACACTTGCAACAAACCTAGGGATAAATCAAAGTGAAATAGTAGGAAATAACCTAGCTAAGAACTTAGTACTCTTCGCCGGAACTTCCGACGGAGCTAATTTAAGCAACAGAAAAGGCGGAGTAGGATACGGACTAGAAAGCAGCTATGGTTTTCTCTCTGATAAACAACAGGGCTATAAGCCAATGCCCGGTATCACCGGTATTACTGCTAACTATAAAAATAACGGTACCTTAAAACAAGCACAGGTTAACCTTACATGCTTTACAAGAAAACAGTTTGAAGCAATAGAAGCTACTTACTTAAGGTTAGGATTTACGATGCTACTAGAATGGGGACATTCCCTATACTTTGATAACGGAGGTAAAAAGAAAAGCATGTCTTCTCTCGAAATACCTAACATGCTCTTTGTAGAAAAATTACCTCCTCTCAAACTGCTGAAGAACTTAAATAGTACTAATACAGGAGTTAAGGGAGTAAAACAATTCGAAGAGCAGACAGAAGATCTGCAAAAAGCGATAGCACTCATGTATGGAGTAACCCCAAAAGAATTTAAAAAAATTATAAGTACTTCCTACTCCCCTGAAAGGCTTAGTATAGCTATAAATGATAATAAGGAAAAGACAAGCGGCAATTATGACGCTATGATGGCAAAGGTTAGTAACTTTTCATGGACCCTTAATAGTGACTTAAGCTATAGCATCACATTAGATCTAGTATCTGTAGGAGATATAATAGATTCTCTAAAAATGAACTTTGGAGGAACTAACCTAACCGAAGACGTTTGGAACAATCTAGAAATCGATAAAGGAGTAAGGAACCTTAAAAGCATACAACTCAACTCAGGAGCAAGCGCCTTTAACAGCTTCCTATCCGAACTCGTCGAAGTATTAAACGACCCGGAAGTAAGAAATGAATTTGAACCGGCACTTCAAACAAAATTCGAATTAGCAGATAAAGCAGAAAACCAACAAGAATTAATAGAGAATATACAAAATGCATACTTAGAGGTAATCGAAGCCAGGCTTGCAAAATTGAAACCTATTCAAGACGCTAGACAACTACTATTAAATAACAAGACATTTGACCTAAAAACAGAAGCAAAAGCACTCGTAAATTTAAAATCATACGGATATAAGAGAACACCTGGAGTTATAGAGGAATTCAACAACTTAATAAGAGAACACAACAAACTCCAACAGTTTGATGTATTTAAACTAAACGAAGAAAAATACCTCCAATCAGACAGGATCTCAATCAAATCCATCAATGCAGTTGGCTTAGACGTAAAGGATAATGTAGAAATTACACCTTCAACAGTCGACCTAGATATTACTGGAGCATTTGATACAGAAAGATTTATCTCAAGTGAAATAGTGGAAGGGGATACTGACGACCTTATCTGGACAAATACTATAGCACAAAAGCAGAAATTAGACGAACTTCAAGTATTCTTTAGCAATAGGTTAAAAGCCAGGGATATAGATATCTGGATTAACTTAGTAAAGTATTTAGATGGACAAAAAGGTAGTGCAAATACTGTAATAACACGCCTGCTAGCCGCCCGAGTTTTTGACAGAGATGAAAAACTCGAACTAGATGCCTATCAAGAAGAGTAAATATGGCAAGAAAGAAAACATACGAGACCTTTATAGAAGACCTAGACGGCGAATATAACGTAGTTGAATACGGCGGTACAGGAGGAGTAGGTGCGGAGCTATACCTCTCCATGAGAGGAGTCTTAAAATGGATATCAAAGTATCCTAATATGTTCTCAGGAACTTCCCAAATACTGAAAGTAGACTGGGAATCAGACAAGCCAATGTTTACGTATTCGACAGCAATATCCTGTAACCTGGAAAAAATATACATTAGAAATGACTATGTAGGTACTTCAAAAGGAACTTTAAAAAAAGGAACCTCCGGAATTTTAAAATCTATAGGTCCCTTCAAGCCCATAACGCAATTTAACGCACAGAGATACTCCGACCTAGCCCAAGAGTTTAAAGAAGAAGCTAACGTAACGGTAAACCCCTCCATCTACCCTAGCATCGGTAACCTTAACAACGTCTACGTAAATGTAATATACTTATCAGAAATACTAGCTAAAAAAAGCGATAATAAAGATAATAAAGTAACGATTAGAGAGTTTCTTCAAACTCTATGCGATGGAATAAATAAAGCCTTAGGAAGCCTAAACGACCTACAAGTTATCACAGATGTAGATGGAGTTGAAGAAACCCTAACAATTGTAGATTATCAACAGAAGAGAATTAAGAATCTGGCTAAACAAGAAAGACCAGCAACAACTATACAAGCACAAGGATTAGGTAGTATGTTAACAGGCATTCAAGCCCAGAGCAGTATTACCCCTGAAATAGCAGATATGATATCAATAGGAGCACAGGCTCAGGGACAGATTGTAGGAGAAGAGGCTACATCCTTCTCCCTATTAAGCAAAGGACTTACAGATAGAATATACCCTACAAAGAAGATAGGGGAGGAAACTACCTTAGAGGAAAAGGAAAAAGCATTAAAAGCAATCAACGAGAGGTTTGAGACCGCTATAAGCACATACACCGCTCTTGTAAATAACCAACGGGCTAAAGACGATGAATACGGACCTATTAAAATAGCATCAACAGATCAAAGTAATAAAGAGAACATAGCAGTAGAGTTATATAAGGCATGTTTAGCAAAATTCACACAGACCGGCCAAACCTCAACCGCATTCATACCTATCAAACTAGATCTCTCTCTATACGGATTAGCAGGTATTAAAATATATCAAAAGTTTAAACTATCAAACGACGTTTTACCCCTATCCTACAAGGATAATTTTGAATTTATAATCCTAGGGATTAGCCACACTGTAAACGCTACAAAATGGGAAACAAGCATATCCTCTCTCATAAGCTTAAAGGATGAAAAAGTAGAAAAAGAAAGTAAAACTCTAGCACCTTTCGCTATACCTCTCCGAGAAGTAACTACAGGATCCCCCGGAAACTTTAACCCAGCCTTCAACCTCTTACCTCCTGGCCCGGCTGCAACATCTCGTACCGGACCAGACTTCGAAACAGGGAATAAGGATTACGCACTCCAAGTAAATCCTAATAAAATAGGAAGCTTAGCAACTACCGGTAACGCTCCAGTTGCTTTAGACTTAGCAAGTAAAGGTCTCCAGAACGCTAATTTAGACACGGGAAATGTGAATCAATTAGTTCCTATCGTAGGAGCTGGTAGAAATTTCAAGGAGAGATATGGAGGCTACCTACTACACCCTGCAGCAGCCGCTGCCTGGAGAAATGCATATAACGAACTCCGTGCAGCAAGTTTAACTGTACAAGTCTATAGCGCCTACCGAGACCTTCAACATCAGAAGAGCTTAGGTTCCGGGACTGGTGTAGCTGGAGCTGGTACCTCACCTCACGGGTGGGGAATGGCTCTAGACATATCACCTTTTGATCAAATGGCTAAATCTGTAGTCGTTAACGGCAAAGATAAGAAAAGCACTCCGAGAGGAAATGTTGACGGGAGAACAACTGAATTCTACCGCAAGGTCGGCGAGATAATGGCTAAACATGGCTGGTACAACCCTTGGAGGTTGGCAGATAATGCAGGTAATGTAGATGAAATATGGCACTGGGAATACTGGGGACCTGCAGGACTCTTTATAATATAAAAAATGTACTATCCACAATCAAAAATACTAACTAATCAATATACAAACGGACAAGAGTTTGTATACTTAAGTACAGGTGTGTCATATGAAGGAACTTACCACATACTTGCTAACGGAAAAATCTATACCGGTAAAAATCCAAGAGACGGTCAAACCGAAGAACTTATAATCTCAGAGGATTTAGAATACTTAAATGAAATACCTGATGTCTTTGATGTACCCCAAACTCTTGTACCTAGCACCACCCCGTACGATCTAATAAGACAGAAACAGAATATCAAATCACCAATGTCCGAACTGATTGAACCTAAGTACTCTGAACCGGTAGTTAGGTACCCCTCCTTTAAGAGGTACTTCCTAAGAAGGACAAACAACGTAATATTCACAGAAGTAAGTCAACTAGATTTCAACGCTATAAAGATTAAAGATCCTAAATACAACTTCGGCATATACATACCGTTTGAATTAATATGGACAACATCCGGTACTAACATAGCAGAAACGAATGAGAAGATGACTTTCCTTACCGAAAAGAGATTCAAAGTATACGGACTATCTAAATATATTACCAACTATACTGAATTCTCAGCTTAAGTTGTTTCTCAAGCAAACCTTCCTTATATTATAGGAAAGGTTATGTTTTGGTTAATAGAGACGCAAGAGCAGTTTGAAGAGTTAGAGTCCAGTATACTCACAGGAGTGATAGCTATACCTATCCACCGTCACCCGGAACAGCATCCCGCAATCTACGCTCCCTTATGCTTATACCTGAAAGATGTAGACACGGAAAATAGCTTCTTAATAAACTTCTACCATAGTGAAGCAATGCAGATCTCAACCGAAAAGGTCCTAGATTGGCTGAAGACGGTAGATACAATCTATACATTAGACAGGAAAGCTTTCAACTACTTCTACCATGGAACAAATACAAACACTCTTCCGGAGATAAAACATAAAACATCTCAAGCTATAAACTACTTCTCAAGAAGACACTATAACGACCCGGACCTAGGAAATATCATACCCATAGTAAAGCATTACGAGGACTGCGAAAAAATAGCAACAGAACTTCTTAAAGAACTCCCTACGTATAAACCTGATGAATTTAGAAAAGAAGCAGAGGACGTATTTTGGGAGATAGAAAGGAACGGCTTAAAGGTAACGAATAGTATAGAAGAGTACTTTAAGATAGAGAGACCCTTTCTTTCCCTTTATAACAACCATATACTAACACAGTATAACCTTAAGAACATAACCGGTAGACCTTCTAATAATTTTAATAGTATTAATTTCGCAGCTCTTACTAAAGATAACGGTTGTCGTAGTATATTCATACCGAGAAATGAAGTGTTTATGGAAATAGACCTGGTAGCCTATCATCCGACCTTAATATCTAAACTAGTAGATTATAAATCTCCGACAGGAGACATCTACGAAGATTTTGGGAAAATCTACGGAATGGATAGAAAAGAAGCTAAGGGGTTGGTCTTCAAGCAACTTTATGGAAACGTTTTTGACGAATATAAAGACTTTGAATTCTTTAGACTTACAACCGAGTATATAGAGAAAACATGGAATAAGTATCAGACCCAAGGATATGTGGAGGGAGTATATGAGAAATATACCTTTAAGAGAGACGAACTACCTAATATGAATCCTCAAAAACTCTTCAATTACCTTATACAAAATTACGAAACTGTAAATAATATAATGCTACTAAAAGACATCTTTAAAATATTAAAAGGTAGAAAATCTAAAATAGTATTATATACTTATGATGCTATATTATTAGATTTATCCAAAGAAGATAAGGACGCAATTCGTAAGATAGTAAAACTCTTTAAAGAAAGCGGACTGAGAATAACAATGAACGTAGGAAATAATTATAATACTTTAGAATCTTTTTGATATGTATAATAGAGACTTAGACGAAACCCTGGAAATGGCAAACAATAAACTACTATGTACCTTTGTACCCGTAGATGAAATAGATTCTTTTATAGGAGATCTAACATCAAAATATAGTATAATGTACAACAAGGTTTTTATACTCACCGTCCGAGACTCTCAAGAATATGCCTGCACCTATAATATAGAGCAGCCAGACATAGATAACATCCCCCCTAATACAATTTCAGTACATAGAAAAAAAGAAAGTAATACCTTATACACTATAAATGCACTCAACGAATTAATTAAAACCCTAAATAACGGAGTAGTAGATACCCGATTTAGAGTAGATTGGCAGCATTATAGAAATACTATATTACTAACAACCCAGGGGGAATTAAAATTCCTACGTACAAAGATATACGAAATTAAAAACGTATAAAAAGAAGTTGCTCATCTGCAATTTATATACTATATTAGTAGTAATATAAGTTTAAAAAAGTTATTTAAAGAATGAACGTTAATGAAATTAAAGCAAAGCTACAGGCCTTGCAGACTCAAAAAGCTAGCTCATCAGGAGGAGCAAGAAAGAACATTTACTACAGACCAAGTGTAGGTAAGGAAGTAATTAGAGTAGTACCTTCAAAGTATAATAAATCTAATCCATTCTCCGAACTATACTTTCACTACGGTATTCACAAGTTCCCTATCATCTCACCTACTAACTTTGGAGATAAAGATCCAATAGTTGAGTTCGTAAAACAGTTAAGAGAGACTAATGATAAAGAGAACTGGAGATTAGCTAGAAAATTAGAACCTAAGATGAGAGTATATCTACCCATTATCGTAAGAGGGCAGGAGAGTGAAGGAGTAAAGCTTTGGGGTTTCGGAAAAGAAATCTATATGGAGTTACTCTCGATGGTAGAAGATGAAGATATCGGAGACTTTACTGATATTGTAACCGGACGAGATTTAACGCTAACAACTCTCGATGCATCTCAAACAGGTACAGGTTATAATAAAACAACCTTAAGAGCAAGAACAGCTCAAACTCCTTTATCTGAAGATAACAATACTGTAAAGATTCTACTTGATGACCAACCTAACCCTGAGGAAGTCTTTACAAGAATGAGCTTTGATGATATGAAGAAAGTACTACATGATTATCTAGCTCCAGACGCTGAAGAAGGAGCAATCTCCTCTGAACCAGCAGTAGCATTCGATACTCCTTCATCACCAACCAATAAATTTTCTTTAGAAAACCAGGGTAAGAAAGTAGAATCAAAAGCTGATAAGTTTGATAGTTTATTTGATGACGACGGTAAAACTGACGGCTTACCTTTCTAAAGAAACCTATGGCAAAGAAACAGAGTAAATCTTTGACAGAAGCGGTATCTGCTGAGCTCAAGAAAGGCTTTGACTTAAATAAGTTTAAGCAAAGTAAAATGCTCAATAAGAACGTTAGATTCAAAGATCAGAAATGGATACCCCTCTCACCAGCTTTCCAGGAAGTAACCTCAATACCAGGTATACCGATGGGACATATTACGATGCTGAGAGGGCATTCCGACACCGGTAAATCTACAGCACTATTAGAAGCTGCTGTCTCAGCTCAGAAAGGCGGAGTACTCCCTGTATTCATTATTACAGAGATGAAATGGAATTGGGAACATGCCATCCAGATGGGTCTAGAGGTTGAGGAAACTATAGACGAAGAAACTGGAGAAGTATTAGATTACGGAGGAAACTTTATTTATGTAGATAGAGAAACAATACATACTATAGAGGATGTAGCTGGTTTTATATTAGACCTAATAGATGAGCAGAAAAAAGGCTCACTACCTTACGATCTACTCTTCTTATGGGATTCTGTAGGATCAGTACCATGCGAATTATCAGTACGTTCTAATAAGAATAATAACGAATGGAATGCGGGTGCAATGTCTACACAATTTGGAAACCAAGTAAACCAGAGGATAGTAATGTCAAGAAAAGAATCCTCTAAATATACTAACTCTTTATGTGTTGTAAACAAGGTATGGACCGCAAAACCCGAGTCTCCGATGGGAAGACCTAAATTAGAGAATAAAGGAGGAAAGACTATGTGGTATGACGCAACCTTTATTATTACGTTCGGTAATATCTCTAATGCCGGTACTTCTAAAATAAAAGCAATAAAAGGCGGAAAGCAGGTAGAATTTGCTAAAAGAACTAATCTTCAGATAGATAAAAACCACATTAACGGAATAACTACTCGAGGTAAGATTATTATGACTCCTCATGGATTTATCCGAGATGAAGATAAGGACTTAAAAGCATACAAGTCTGATAACCAAGCAGATTGGGAGAGAATATTAGGAGGAGGAGACTTCGAGATTATCGAAGAAGATCCTGAAAATACATCACCGGATATGTTTGAAAAAGAAACGTAGAAACTCTAAACTTAATTTAGAAAGACCCTTGCTTCTGCAGGGGTTTTTTCGTATATTAGATTTATAAAATATGGCACAAGACTTAAGAGCACTTTTAGCAAACATTAAAGAAAACGAAACACAACCTATAGAACAGGATAGCAAAAACTTTCATTCAAGAGTTCTATTGATAGACGGCCTTAACCTATTCTTCAGAAACTTTGCAACAATAAACTTCCTAAATAGAGAAGGAGTTCCAATTGGAGGTATGGCAGGCTTTCTAAGATCCTTAGGTTCCTTAATACACCTAACACAACCGACAGGGGTTTATGTTATATTTGACGGACAAGGATCCTCTACAAATAGAAAAAACCTACTACCGGAATATAAATCCAATAGAGGCATAACCCGTATAACTAACTGGGATACCTACGATAGTATAGAAGAAGAAGGGGAATCCAAAGTAGATCAAATAACACGTCTAATACATTATCTACAGTGTTTACCTGTAAAGACAGGTATGATCGATAAAGCAGAAGCGGATGATATGATTGCCTACCTTGCAACCAGCCTAACCCAGAAGAAAGATTCGGATGTAATAATAGTATCCTCAGATAAAGATTACCTTCAATTAGCTAATCCTAAGATAACAGTCTATAGACCTATCAGTAAGAAATTCTATAAAGCTAAAGAAGTATCACAAGAATACGGAATACATTCAGATAACTTTATAATATATAAAACACTACTAGGGGATAAGTCAGATAAGATCCAAGGAATTCGAGGACTGGGACCTAAAACACTTTTAAAGCATTTTCCGGAGTTAATACATCATTCATTAGATCTAGATGAGATTTTTGAGATAGCAGAAGCTAAACTAACTACCCACAAGGTATTTGCAAAAATATTACACGAAGAAGATAATTTACGTAACTCCTATAAGTTAATGGATTTAAAGAACCCTATATTAGATAGCAGGCAAATTGAATACATAGAAGGATTAGTAGAAGAGTCTAATAACCCGTTCTATAGAAAAGAGTTTTTACAGATGTATGAACAAGACGGAGTAGCCCACTTTATTAAAAATATCGAAAATTGGGTAACAGATACTTTTTTTAAGTTGGGTACTTACAAATAAGATCGTATATTAAAGCATAAATCAGTTATAAGTAAAAAAGTTATATGACACTAAAAACACTATCAGATTACGGACCAGCTTTCCAAGTAAAGACCTTAGGAGCGCTGTTAACAAGGAAAGAGTTCCTACAGAACATCTACGATATACTAAGCGATGAACATTTTCCGAATCCTGCTCATAAGTGGATTATAAACGAAATATCTAAATACTGGAATAAATACCATACAGTAATTTCTATGGAAGTTTTAACCATAGAGATAAAGAGATTAGATAACGAGATTCTTCAAACCTCTATAAGAGAACAGCTTAAAGAAGCCTATAAACATTCAGACGATGAATTACAGTATGTAGAAGAAGAGTTTACTGCTTTCTGTAAGAATCAACAACTAAAAGCCGCTCTACTAAACTCCGTTGATCTACTAAATTCTGGAGAGTATGATAGTATTAGATACCTTATTGATAGTGCATTAAAAGCAGGTACTGATAGGAATATAGGACATGAGTATAATAAAGATGTCGAAACCAGGTACCGTGAAGATTATAGACCTACAGTACCGACACCGTGGCCAGATATTAACAACTTAATGCAAGGAGGATTTGGACCTGGAGATTTAGGTATAGTATTCGGTAATCCCGGCGGAGGTAAGTCCTGGCTTATGGTTGCATTGGCAGCTCATGCTGTAAAAATGGGGTATAACGTTGTATACTACACCTTAGAGTTAGGTGAGGATTATGTAGGTAAGAGGTTTGATTGTTACCTAACAGGTATTGATATCGAACATATAGGAGACCATAGAAGCAGGGTAGATAAGATGGTAGAAGAGTTAACAGGAAACCTTATTATAAAGGAGTATCCCCCTAAAATGGCATCAATATCAACCATTAGAGCCCACTTACAGAAATGTGCAGATACGGAAATAAAACCAGACCTAGTAATTATAGATTATATAGATTACCTAAAAGCAGCTTCAAATAAATTCTCAGAAAGAAAAGATGAAATTGATGATGTATATGTAGCATGTAAAGGTCTAGCTAAAGAGTTGAAAATACCTATCATATCACCGTCTCAAGTAAATAGAATGGGAGCGAAAGATGATGTTATAGAAGGAGATAAAGCAGCCGGTTCTTATGATAAAATTATGGTTTCTGACTTTTGTATGTCGTTATCTAGAAAGAAAGAGGATAAGTTAAACGGTACTGGTAGAATCCATATAATGAAAAATAGATACGGTATGGACGGTATGACCTTCGGTGCAAAAGTAGATACAAATAACGGTCATTTCGAACTAACCTCAGACGTCCCTACATACGACGAGTTCCCCGCCCCTCCTAACGGAAACGGATCTAAGTCATTTAACCTAATGGATAGCTTTGATAAAAAAGAGCTCTCTAAAAAGTTCACCCAACTTTCCAACTTTTCCTAATGAAAACTACAACTTTCTTTAAAAACACTATAGTTATAACGTACACCCTATAAAACAAATCAAAAAATTAAAAATGGAAATTAATCAAAAAATCCTATCCGACATTACAGTTTTTCTTAAATACTCTAAGTATGACTCCAACTTAAACCGTAGAGAGATTTGGGAAGAGTTAGTAGATAGAAACAAGCAAATGCATCTTAAGAAATATCCTAAGCTAGAAGAAGAAATTGAATCTGCTTATAAACTTGTATACGACAAGAAAATATTACCTTCAATGAGATCGATGCAGTTTGCTGGAAAGCCGATTGAGATTAGTCCTAATAGAATATACAACTGTGCTTTCGCACCAGTTGATGACTGGAGAACATTCGGAGAGATTATGTTTTTACTTTTAGGAGGAACCGGTATAGGATTCTCAGTACAGAAACACCACGTAGAAAAACTACCAGAAATCAGAAAACCAAACCCTGTTAAATTTAAAAGATTCTTAATAAGTGATTCTATTGAAGGTTGGGCAGATGCAGTTAAAGCATTAATGAAATCTTATTTTAAAGGAGGTTCAACATTAAGATTTGACTATTCAGACATTAGACCTAAAGGAGCAGCTCTCGTAACATCAGGAGGTAAAGCTCCAGGTCCTCAACCACTAAAAGAGTGTTTAGTTAAAGTGCAGGGTATTTTGAATACTAAAGAAGACGGTGATAAATTAGAACCAATCGAAGTACACGATATAGTGTGTCATATTGCTGATGCAGTATTAGCCGGAGGAATTAGAAGAGCAGCCTTAATTTCCTTATTCTCTGCAGACGATGAAGAAATGATCTCTGCTAAATCTGGTAACTGGTGGGAGTTGAATCCACAAAGAGGTAGAGCTAACAACTCAGCAGCTTTATTAAGAAGAAAAGTAACTAAAGACTTCTTCGATGAGTTATGGACAAGAATTAAAGCTTCTGGAGCAGGAGAGCCTGGGATCTACTTCACTAATAGTAAAGATTGGGGGACTAACCCATGCTGTGAAATAGCTTTAAGACCTTACCAGTTCTGCAACTTATGTGAAGTAAATGTAAGTAATGTAGAGTCTCAAGAAGATTTAAACGAAAGAGTAAAAGCAGCTTCTTTTCTAGGAACACTTCAAGCAGGTTATACAGATTTTCACTACTTAAGAGAAGTATGGAGACGAACTACTGAGAAAGATGCCTTGATAGGAGTATCGATGACAGGTATTGGATCTGGAAAAGTACTAAACTTAGATGCATCTGAAGCTGCAGAAGTAGCTAATAAAGAGAATGAAAGGGTTGCTAAAATGATTGGAATAAATAAAGCAGCTAGAGTAACAACAGTAAAACCTGCAGGGACAACCTCTTTAACACTAGGAACCTCTTCCGGTATACATGCATGGCATAATGATTACTACCTAAGAAGAATCAGAGTAGGTAAGAACGAATCACTCTATACTTACTTAGCTCAAAACCATCCAGACCTGATTGAAGATGAATTCTTTAGACCTCACGATACAGCAGTAATAACTATACCACAAAAAGCACCGGAAGGAGCAATCTTAAGAACAGAAAGTGCGCTAGACTTATTAGAAAGGGTTAAGAAGATTTCAACAGAGTGGATCAAACCTGGACATAGAAACGGGTACAATACCCATAACGTATCAGCAACAATTTCCGTAAAAGAAGACGAATGGGAAGATGTAGCAAAATGGATGTGGAGAGAGAGAAAACACTACAATGGATTATCCGTACTACCATTCTCAGATCATACCTATCTGCAAGCTCCTTTTGAAGATTGTACTAAAGAAGACTATGAGAAGTTAATGAAGACTCTAACTGAGGTAGATTTATCTAAAGTAACTGAGGTAGAAGATATGACAGATCTAGCAGGAGAGGTAGCTTGTGCTGCAGGAGCTTGCGAAGTAGTTTAGTAAGGTAAATATAGGAAAATGTAGAAAGACAGGGGTGTTATCCGCCCCTGTCTCTATTTATATTAAACGTTGCACTAACCGGTTACACTATGCTAAACTATATAAAAAAGAAACTTATGAACTTTTCAAGTATTTTTAAAGACGACAATACTATTAATGAGAAAAACGTTGTTGGCTTTGCCTCCTTTGCCATTATGGCTTTATTCGCTACCGCAGACATTGTAACTGGCTTCTTAGGAAAAGACCTACCAGTACAGGAATTCATCTACAACTCTTTCGTAATAATCACTTTAGGTTCTTTTGGAATCGACGGTATTACAAAAATATTTGCTAAAAAAGGAACAGAGTAATGGTATTAAGAATAGGTTCACGTGGTAAAGCAGTTAAAGAACTCCAAGAATTCCTTGAGATTGGAGCAGACGGTATCTTCGGTAAAGGTACAGCTACAGCAGTTAAAGCATGGCAACGAGCCAATAGCTTGGATGATGATGGTATTGTTGGTCCTGCCACTTGGGATGCTATGGGTATCGCTACTACTGATAATTCGGAAAAAACTTATACAACGGAAAACGGATTAATCGTAAATAGACACTTCCTTCCACCCGGTGAGTACAAATCTGGTCCGACAAACAAAGAATATGTTTTTTTACATCATACAGCAGGATGGCATAATCCCTTTAAGACAATTGATAACTGGGGTAGAGATTCAAGAGGTGCCGTAGCCACAGAATTTGTACTAGGCGGTCCTTCAATTAAAGGAAACGACGGCAAATATGACGGTGTAATGGTACAAGCATTTCCCGAAGGAGGATACGGCTGGCACTTAGGTAAAAATGGCTCTCAGCATATGCATACTCATTCTGTAGGTGTAGAGGTAAATAATTTTGGATACATAATTGACGGTAAAACTTATGCCGGTACTACGGCTCATGAATCACAAATCGTTAAATTAGCAAAACCATTTAGAGGACATAGTTTATGGCACAGATATTCTGATGCACAAATTGATGCAATGCGCTTATGGATTTTATGGATTGCTGAAAGAGATAATATTGATGTTAGAGCCGGATTGCCTGCTTTAATTAAAGAAAAAGGTGCAGATGCCTTTGAATTTAACGAAGACGCTTATTACGGAAAAGTAAAAGGTACATGGACTCATACCAATACTAGAAAAGATAAAGTAGATATGTTCCCACAGCAGGAGCTTATGGATATGTTAATAAGCTTATAATGGAAGTCAAAGAATTAGAAGATATATTTAAAACAGAAGAATTTAAAACTCTTTCATTCTGGAAGAGAGTTTGGGTTCGGATTAAGGTTGCTTTTATTTATACGATAACTATTTTTTAAAACAGTAATGATTAAATCAACCTATATGAAATTGATATTAGCCAGCACAGCATCAGTAGGCTTCTTCTGCTCCTACTTTCTTCAACTGACCATGGATAATGCCGAACAGTTCTTAGCTGTAGCAGCTGTATTATTGTTAGATGGATTTTTTGGTGTAATAGCAGGTATTAAAAGAGAAGGCTTTAAAACATATAAAGCTCTTAAAGTATTAAAATCATTAGTAACTTGGGAGATAATCCTTACAGCTATATTAATGATTGAAAAAGGTTTTGCCGGTACAAGTTGGTTAAGTGAAACAGTTATTACCCCATTTATAGTTTTTCAATTAATGTCTGCTCTTAAGAACGCTTCTATGGCAGGTTTCATCAAAAATGAGTTATTAAACATTATTTTAGATAAAATCGATAAACATAAAGGCGATAGAGTATGAAACAATTATTGAATAGTATTACTGATACACGTATGGTGTATCTTTTAATGTCACTTGTACTACTTACAGGATATTTTTTAGAATCTTGGGAAGTAGTAATTTTTGTAACATTTATGTTGAACGTTGGAGTATGGACAGGTTTTTGTCCTTCTAAATGGTTCTTCGCTAAATGCGGATTTAAGAAAGCAGACCTTTAAAAATGAAAGCATTAAGTGGAATATCACTAAATGCCAAAATATCCCTAGGCGTTGCAGGAGTCATTATGATGACTTTCTTCGCCGTACAAACATGTATCGTTTTCGGATTATGTAAACCAACACTCTTCTTAGCGAAGTTTGGTTGGGGCTGCGTAGTATTTTTCATGCCACCGTTTTTCAAAGTTGTAAGCGAGTTCATCAATAACATAAAAACCAGAGAGGAGAAAGTAAACTCTCAGCTAGCTGGAATTAGCCGTTCAAATCTCGTTGTTACTTTAACAATGGATGGACATATAATTACTGCAAATGATAACTTCTGCAATCTCATGGGCTGTAGTGAAAGTGGTATGATTAAAAGACCTCATCATCAAATGGTATCCCCGGAATATGCTAAGAGTAAAGAGTATTTAGAGTTCTGGGAGACCCTTAGAAGAGGTGAAAGCATTACAGGAGAGTTTGAAAGAATTGCAAAAGACGGTTCTCAAAGATGGTTGTTTGGTAATTATACACCTATTAAAAACGCAAAAGGTAAATACGATACAATTTTAAAGATCGCAACTGACATTACAGCTCAACATGAAGCTGAAGATATAGTAAATCAAAAAAACTCCTATCTAGAACACGCAGCTAAAATACTTAGACACGACATGCATTCAGGTATTAATACTTATATGCCTAGAGGCTTAGGTTCTTTAAAAAGAAGATTAAGTGAAGATCAAATTAAAGAATTGAAGATACAAGCTCCTCTTAAAATGCTAGAAGAAGGTTTAAAACACACTCAAAAAGTCTATGCAGGAGTTAAAGAGTTTACTAACCTGGTAAAAGAAGAAGTACAATTAGATACAAAAGTTTTAGATTTAAAGAGTATATTGAAAAACTATCTTAATTCAACCTCCTATACAAAACAAGTAGTTATTGATGAACTGATAGAATGTGAAGTTAATGAACCTCTTTTTTGTACTGCGATAGACAATTTAATACGTAATGGTCTTAAGTATAATGATAGCTCTACTAAGACAGTTATGATTTACATGGAAAGCAAAGATACGTTATGCATACAGGATAACGGAAGAGGAATGAGTCAAAAAGAATTTACAGAATTATCTAAGCCTTATACTAGAAAAAAAGATCAAAGAGAAAGTGGTTCCGGGTTAGGTTTAAACATATGTATAGCTATACTGAGAGAGCATAAATTTACTATAACAGCAGAAAAAATTAACCCTGGAACTAAAATAAAAATAAAACTACAATGACAACAATAATAAACTCTATCCTTTTAATAGATGATGAAGATCTCTTCCACTTAGTATTCGAAGATGCATGTAGCATTTTAGATATAACGCTATCTTTAGAAGCACTAAACTCTAGTGATGAAGCTGATAAGCTATTTAAGGAATGGTTTCCGGATGATCCCAACCATGAAAGACCGGAATGTGTATTTGTAGATTTAAATATTATAGGTTCATCCTTCGACGGGATCGAAATGATTAGAAAGATTAACTACGATTACGGAAATGGATGCGTAGTTGGGATAATATCTTCTTCAGACGATACCCAAGAAATTGAAAAAGCAAAAGCAGCAGGTGCACAGTTCTGGATTATTAAATCAGATGATATTGAACCCCGTCTGGAAGAATTTAGAGAAGACTACCAGGGATATAAGGATAAAACAAACCCTTTTAAAATTTATAAATAAATGTTAAAAAAACTAGGACATATATTAACTTACCATGATTCAGAACCTACTGAAGTTCTTCAAGGTCTAATATGGTTAATATTTGCCCCTATTGTTTTAGAAGCAACATTTTTTCCAAACCTATGGTATGTCGCACTTATTTCTGTACTAACTGGATTCCTAACCCTGTACTCAGTAGTATATGAAAGCTTAACTACAAGGAAATACGCTGCCTATGTATATGGACTTCTATCTTTAACATTCGTAATATTATTTTTTAAAGATAACGGACTTTATTCAAACCCTATGAACTGGGGCTGGGTAGTTATTTCTATAAGTGCAATTAGTAATACTAGAAGAATACAGCGGAAAATTCAAGCTCAACAAGAAAGCACAGTAGAGAGAGATGTAAGTAAGATGTATAGAGAAGACTTAGAGCAAAAAATTCAAACACAAGAAAAAGAAATCTTTGATTTAAGACTTGAGAATATTAAATTAAAAGAAAAGTAGAAGATACACAAATGAAAGTTACTGAGGAAGTTAAAAAAGTGTTATTAACTTTCGCTAAAGAGAAAAAAATATATTTAGAAGGTAATATATTAAAAGTACTTATAGCGGAAGAAAAAGATAAAGAATTTGCAGAATACTTAGAAACATGTAAAGTAAAAGATTCAGCTGCCCGTAAAAAAAGACTACAGGTAACTAAACAAGTTCAAAAACAAAATAAAGAATTAGTTGCTAAAGAGAAACAAAATGATACTTTAATGGAAGAACTTAAAGTAGCATTAGAAGAAGCAAAACGGTCTGAAGAGGAAGCTCAAACATTAAGAGAAGAAGCAGAGCAAGGCAAGGAGCAAGCATTAGAAGACCTAGAGTTAATGCAGAAGAAAACACAGTTTGAACTAGTAGGTACTATCGTCCGCATAGCATTAGCAGTAATAGTAGGAGTAGGTATTGTAACTAGCGTAATGTACGGTATCGCAATTGTATCAAACTACGATACACAGATTATTGGATCAACTTGGTCGAACATGTTCGGCATACTCCTTACTAACGCTTTTTCGATTGTCGGAACGATAATGGGCGTGAAATACGCTACAGAAAAAGAATAAAGGAAGTTGCTTACTTATTAACTTCTATTTATATTTAATTATGTTGGAAAAATTAAAGCAAAGATTATTCCCATCACTAATAGCATTATCAGCATTATCTGTCTCAGCCTCTGCTGCTTTCTATTCAGTGAGCGGATTATCTAAACTCTTTGCCGGAGCAGCATTTGCAGTAATAGTTATGGCAGCTTCTCTAGAAGTAGCTAAGCTCGTAATTGCTTCTCTACTTTACCAGTATCGGAAAAATCTACCGCGTCTATTAAAATACTACCTGTCAGTAGCTTGTTTAGTATTGATATTAATAACATCTATGGGTATTTACGGATTCCTAAGCGCTGCTTATCAAGAAACAGCTTCTAAAGCAGGCTCTATAGATTCTAAGATAGCATTAATAGAAACAAAGAGAGATAACGTTAAAGAACAATTGACAGGGTATAACAGCGAAAAAGGAACAATCGATAAAGCAGTAGCCGATCTAAGAAAAGGATTATCCAACAATAAGATTCAGTATACAAACGCTGACGGCCAATTAATAACAACTACTTCCTCCTCAACTAGAAAAGCGTTAGAAAAGCAGCTAGATCAAGCAATCGAAAGACAAGGAACCATTAATCTTAAAGTTGATAAGTTGAATGAAAAACTATTTGATTATGAGACTGAAATAGTGGAAATTTCAACTAACAGCGAATTAGCCGGAGAGTTAGGACCGTTAAAATATCTCTCCGGCTTGACCGGATACCCTATGGATAAAATTATAAACATCCTACTACTTACAATTATATTTGTATTTGATCCTTTAGCGATCGCCTTAGTTATTGCAGCAAACTTTGCTTTCGAGCAGATACGCTCTAAGACGAAAGAAAATATCTACGGAGAAACTATAGAGATCGAAGAAGTAGAAGAAGAAAGTACACAGGAAGTATCTACACCAGAAGAGGTTATAGAAACAACCAATAACACCCCAGATGAAAAAAAGAAAGAAAAACCGGCACCAATGTATAAAGATCCATCTCAATTATCATCTTATAGAAGAAGAAAAATAGAAGAAGAGGGTAAGAGATATTGGTAAAAGAAGTTGTTAAAGAGTACTAAAGTTCTTATATTAAAAGAACATATTTAAAAGTTATTAAAATAAAAATGAACAATACCGTTAAAAATCAAGAAAAGGTAGTCGAAATTGCAGGCCACCACTTAGGAAAAGTAGGAGGTGCAGGATACAGCGACCAATACAATCCAGACCTCTTAGTAGCTATTCCTCGAGACCTAAATAGGGAAGCTTACGAAATAAAAGAAGATGCCCTACCTTTTGTAGGGAGTGACGTCTGGAATTGCTATGAAGTATCAGCAATCACCACTACCGGTAGACCTGTAGTGGGTATGATGAAAATCATATACCCTTCAGACTCTCAATTCCACGTAGAATCTAAATCTATTAAACTGTATTTAAATTCATTCAATATGACAAAGCTGGGAGATACAGAAGCTGAATGTATTGCACTCCTAGAACAAACAGTTGAAAAAGACTTAAGTATTAGATTAAAAACTAACGTAAATGCAAAATTATTCACAACCATGTATGCTCCAGAGTTTGATATGGACAGACAAGGCTTTGTGCGCCTAGACGCATTAGTGGATCTTGATACAGTTGAGTTCAATGTATTTAAATCAGACGCAAGTCAATTGAGAGGAGTAGACGACGTAGTCACCGATGAAGTGATTAAGATAAGTTCTGACCTATTGAGATCTAACTGTAGAGTAACAAACCAACCAGACTGGGGAGATATCTATATACACATGGAAGGAGTAAATACCCCCGACTATGAATCTATTGCAAGGTATGTTGTATCTCATAGACAAGTATCACACTTCCACGAAGAGATTGTAGAAATGGTATTTACTCACCTAACTCAAGCCTACAAGCCAAATAAGTTAATGGTAGCAGCTCTATACACAAGAAGAGGAGGTCTAGATATTAATCCAATTAGAGCTACCCATCAAGATATGATACCAGTAGGGTTTACTAGCACTGATTTTATTAACCGTAAAACATTAAGGCAGTAAAACAAAAGTTGCCTAGTAAAAAAATAATCCGTATATTTAGGTAATGCCTGAAGAAAAGAAAAAATATAAATCCTACTACGTACCGAAAAACTCCGAACCTAGGAGTGTTTACCAGTTAGAGTTTGAAGAGGAAGACGGTACTACAAGTATTTGGAAGTACGATAAAAAGAAAAACCCAAACGGTCCGTACCAGACAGTAATCAAATACCCTCCCGGATGTAACTTCTACCCAGATAAAAAAATACCTAAAACTAAGAAAAAATACCTAAACCCGAAAACCGGAAAAGAAGTAAGCTACGCAAGAGCAAAAACTTTAGGACTGGTATAACTCCGTAACAGAAAAATGATATTACCCGTAACAATAACCGCAGCAATACTCCTAATAATAACGCTACTCCTAGGTCTCTCCCTATTGAAAGCTAAGCAACAAGTAAAGGATATACAAGAGGATTTTAAATTAGAGAGAGACAAAATTAGAAAAGATGCAAAGTTTAGGTCTTCTGCTGTTAACTGGGGTAAGACAATAGAGCATTTTGTACCGTTTATGGATAAATTTCCTATACCGCCCGAAGATGTAGTATTCTTAGGAATGCCTATAGATTATGTAGGCTTCAGTAATACTGGAAGTAAAACTAAATGTGAAGTACACTTCGTAGAAGTTAAATCAGGGAACTCCTTCCTAATGGGAAAACAGAAGAATATAAAAAGGGCAATAGAAGAAGGTAGAGTTTATTGGCACGAAATAGGAGTAGAGAGTAATAGAGCTAAAAAAGGTACAGAGTAGCATGGGATTAAGAAAGCAATCAATCAGGAGAATAGATGAAGTCTTCATAGATGGAAAGAGCACTAGTAAAGAAGAGCTTATAGAGCTAAGCTTAGATTGGGCAGAAAAAGAACTCATACTTTTTAAAAAGGTATTAGCCCAAGGAGGTAGTTGTAGAATACACGGTAAGACTTACAGGGTTGATAAAGCAGAACCTATTAGAATGGTGACAAAATAAATATTAAAAAATGAAAAAGAGATCTAAAGCAATTCATGCAGAATTAAGAAAAGAAAGTAAAAAATTTGACGGATGGCTCAAATATGAAGTAACAATTCAACACCCTGACGGAACAACAGAGCAAGTACCAGCCTACGGGAAAGATCTTCAAGATGCCTTATCAAGAGTAGCACACGATAAAAAAGTAGAGAAGCTAACAAGAATTAATCTCCCTACAATATCTACTATATTCTTAATAGTATTGGCATTAACAACTTTTACAACTATAGGATACAACCTAGACAGGTTAGGTGATAGTACAGGCCCTGTAGTAATTTCTGCAGTGGTGGTGTTAGCAACTCTTACACTAAGTGTAGGAAACTGGTTTAGCATTAGAAACACAGACAAATAAGTTGATATTCTGAAGAATAGATACTATATTAAGTTATAATAAAAAGGATTAGCCTATATCCTATTAATACCTGGCAAATTTAAGTTATAAAAACAATGCAATTAGAATTTGATTTTAACAAAGGAAAGCACGTAGTAGTATCACTTTCAGGTGGTATGGATAGCTCAACGTTGTTGCTTAGAGCACTAAATGAGTATGAAACAGTAACAGCTTTATCATTCGACTACGGCCAAAAACATAGAGTTGAATTAGAAAGAGCTCAATCATTAGTAGATTATCTTAACAAAAATGGACATAAGGTAACTTACCAACAAATTAAATTAGAAGGTCTAGTTAAATTACTAGACTCAGCTTTAGTAGAAGGTGGTGATGAGGTACCTGAAGGACATTACGAGCAAGATAATATGAAAGCAACAGTTGTACCTAACAGAAATAAAATCTTTGCTTCTATTACCCAAGCAGCTGCTTTATCTGTAGCAAATAAAACAGAAGAAAGAACAGATATTGCTTTAGGAATCCATGCCGGTGACCATGCTATTTATCCTGATTGTAGACAAGAATTTAGAGATGCAGATGATGCTGCTTTTAGAGAAGGTAATTGGGGAGCTGATATGGTAAGTTATTGGACACCTTACCTTGAAGGAGATAAGTTTACTATCTTACAAGATGGAGAAGTATTATGTGAAAAATTAGGTATTGATTTTGATGAGGTTTATAAAAGAACTAATACATCCTATAAGCCAATCTTCATAGAAGGTGATTTTGAAGACAGAGTTATTAAAGATCTCTCATCCCTACCATGGAGATCAGGCAAATGGTACTCAGATTATAAATCAGCATCGTCAGTTGAACGTGTAGAAGCATTTATCAATCTAGGTCGTCCTGATCCAGCAGAATATGCAGACGAAACAGGACCGGTAACGTGGGAACATGTAGTAACAGAAGTAACAAAAGTACTAGATAACCATAACCTTTAAAATTATGAGCGACGGTAAAACAGAAGCAATGAGAGGAACTTACTTTAACAGTAAAAGTAAGAACGTAAGTACTACTAGTGAAGTAAAGCATAGTAAGTTCTATTACGATGGAGAAAGAAATAGACCATACGCTAAAGAAGATATTATGAAGGTTGAGAAAGAAGATTTAAAATACATGCCAAACCAAAAAAAGCATCAAATTACAAGCTTCATCAAATCAGGAGTCAGAATAGCAGGTTACATTTTTATCCCATTTGATGTGGTTTTCGCAACAATTGTTCTTATATTAAGTGAAGTAATAGGAATAGTAGAAGAATTAGTTTAAGTAAATAATATGAATAAATTAATATACATAAGTGCAAGTTGGTGTGGCCCTTGCAAGACCTTCGGACCGGTAATGAATCAAGTAGCGGAATCCGGAATACCGGTAACAAAGGTAGATGCAGACCGAGATCAACAAGCACTGGTAGACTTCCAAGTAAGGAGCGTACCAGCAGTAGTTAAAGTAGATGAATCAGGAAAGATGCTTGATAAGTTTATAGGAGTTAAATCTATGGAAGAAGTACTAAACTTTTACAATGGGTAAGTTTCAATCAACAAAAGTATTCGACGGGTTTAGTACAGTATTTCGTCAATGGAATGCAGCAGGTACTCATTGTCAAAAACTACATGGATACGGAATAAGTTTTAAAGTAACCTTTGAAGGAGAGTTAGATGAACGTAACTGGGTATGGGACTTTGGAGGGATGAAAAGAGCTAAAACCCTCATCGACGGTAAGCAACCTAAAGCCTGGATGGACTATATGTTCGACCATACCTTCATAGTAGCAGAGGATGATCCGTTCAAAGAGTCGTTTATGAAAATGGATGAAGCAGAAGTAGCGCAGGTAAGAATAGTACCAGCTACCGGAGCAGAAAAGTTCTCCGAGTATATCTACAACAAGCTAAATACCTTTGTAAAAGAGGAAACTCAAGGAAGAGTGAAGATCATATCAGTAGAGTTTATGGAACACGGTAAAAATACCGCACTTTATATTGCAGACTAAATGACTGAAGAAGACGAAGCTTGGGAAATGCACGAACCTAAAGACGGCTTTTCTAAGCAAGACGAGGAAGACCTTCTTAAAATGCTACAGAACATGCCGATAGCCAAGGAGCCGAAGAAGAAAAAACCTTGGAAACCTGAAAAATAAGTAATGAAAATACAGATACATGCATTAGAATTATCAGAAGAAATACGTACCCTATACCTAACAAAGCAACTATACAACCTCAGAATAGATTACGCAACTTCTAACCTCCTTGCAACTCGTAAAGGAGAGCAGGAGACTCTAATAGTCTATAGCTTTAGTAAAATGCTAAGACTAGATAATAGATTTGCTTCCTGTAAAATATTTCAAAATACTGCAGAGATAATTATAGAGTTTGAAGTTGGAGAAGAACATTAAAAGTACTATATTAAAGAAAATAAAAGATGGGATTAAAGAGAATAGAAGACTACGATAAGGTACTGCCTGTACTTGAACTTTACACAGCAGTACAGTCTGAAGGATCAAGGCAAGGGTATCCTACAGTTGTAATACGTACAACCGGATGTACCCATAGATGCTGGTTCGGAGAAGGTGGATGGTGTGATAGTTGGCAAACTAGTATACATCCTGAAAAAGGAGAGTATACCTTTAATAAGATTATAGAAATGTACGATAAGCATCCATACATTAAAGAGATGATGCTAACTGGCGGTTCACCTACCATGCACCCTGCCATAGTAAATGAACTAACAAACTTTGCTAAAGAGAGAGGAATAGTAATAACTATAGAGACTGAAGGATCTCACTACCTAGAAACAGACTACCCTATCGACCTACTCTCCATAAGCCCTAAGTTTAGCAACAGCATACCTGCCCTCGGAATACTAACTCCTCAAGGAAAAGAAGTAGACGAAAGGATGATTAAGACACATAATAGACTAAGACTTAATGTCGATGCTATTGCTCAATCAATAGTATACCATAAAGACTTTCACTTGAAACCTGTTATTGACAAGGATTTATCGATGCTACCTGAAGTGGAGCAGTTTATTGAAGATCTTACAGACGCTTTATTTGAACGTAAGTATAACAGCTTAGAGACAAGAGAAGAGGTATTCTCTTATGTAAAGGATAAGGTATGGGCAATGCCAGCAGGTGACGATAGGGAACCATTATTTGAATCATATCCAGTAGTGATGAATATGTGCAGAGATAGGGGATATAAATTTACAGGAAGAGCTCATATAATAGCATTCTCCAAACAAAGATACGTTTAGTGTATGCCTTTCCTGGTACATGCCTATTTATATAAAAGAAATATGCACTATAGAGACATTTGGAAAAAACACCATGGAGAGATTCCAAAAGATGAAAACGGATTAACTTATGAAATTCACCACATAGATGGAGATAGGAGTAACGGTAGTATAGAAAACCTCGAACTACTTTCAATCGAAGAACACTACCGTAAGCATAAAGACCAGGGAGATTTAGCAGAAGCCTCTGCAGTACTCATGAGAATGAAAAAATTAAAAAGAGGAGATAAAATTAACGATAGAGTCTTAAGTAATACAAAATGGTACCACAAAGGAGAACATCAAAGACAAATAAACCCCTCCGACCCTAGAATACTAAGTGAAGGATGGAAAAAAGGAATGCACCCAGACACCGTAAAGAAGATTCGAGAAACATCTCATAAGAATCCAAAAAGAGGTACAGCAGCATTATCCGGAAAGAAATTAGAAGAGTATAAAAAGAAAGTCTCGGAAGGACTTAAAAGAGCATATAAGGAAGGACGAAGAACAAATAAAAAAGACGTCTAGTAGTATATAATGAAAGAGTTACTCGCAGAAAAAGACATTTGGATTAAGACCAAGATATTAGCAAAGAAGATATCCGATAGACATAGAGGAGATAAGACCCCAGTAGTCCTAATAGGATTACTTAACGGATGCTTTATGTTCTACTCGGACCTTGCTAGAGCTATAGACATAGATATTGAATGTGATTTTATGAGAGTGAAGTCTTACATAAGTAAGCACAAACAAGGAGACATTCAAATAACTAAAGATCTAGAAACAGCAATTAAAGGAAAACACGTATACTTGATTGATGACATTTACGATACAGGTAATACCATGAAAGCTGTTGCAGAGTATCTAGAGGTAAAGAAGCCTACTTCTATTAACATTACGACACTGGTTAAGAGGAAGGAGAATAACTGGGATCCTTTAGGAGAAGAGTCTCCCGTTGTAGAGAGTTTCGATTACGGATTTGAAGTTAGAGACGAGTGGATAATAGGGTATGGATGTAACGATGAAAAAGGACATTGCAGAAATTACCCGGCAATATATTCTCTGTAAGTTGCAATTATAAATAAAAAACCTTACTATAAAGACATAATGTTATTATCAGCAAAAGAAATATTAGACAAAGGGATTATAATTCCCTCAGAGCATTCAAAGCCAGCCCAAGTAGGTATTGATTTAAGTTTAGCGAATGTAGAACATATACTCGGAGGTTCTGTTGTATATAAAGATACTACTCATATTAACCCGGACTTTTATGAAAGTGTAACTACCTCTAAAGTAGACGGTAGAGAATGCTGGGTGCTAGAGCCAGGAACCTATGCTATTACTTTCAATGAAGGATGTAATATTCCCGAAAACTATACAGGATTTATACTACATAGAAGCTCTCTGTATAGAACCGGTACTCAAATAGTATCCCCAGTATGGGATCCAGGCTATAAAACAGAAAGAATGGGAACTGTGATGGTAGTTAACGTTAAGTTGATTATAGAGAAGAACGCAAGAGCGTGTCAAATACTCTTCCACGAAAACTCTGCAGTAGAAGAATTATATGACGGACAATTTCAAGGAGGTACAACAGCTTGGGGTAAAGCAAAATAGTACTCTATTTATTATTATAGAAGAAAACACTTACTACCGTAATGAAAAAAACTAAACTAAAACAGTTAATAAAGGAAGCTTTCCTCACAGAACAGAAAAACAATCTTTTAAATGAAGGTGCCCCTGGATTTGATAGTAGAAAGCAAGGAGAAGCGCTACCAACCTTAGAAAGTATTAAAGCAGCTTACCAAGCTAAAAAATTAGAAGAAGCTGGAGTCGAAGAAATAACTACTGTAACTAAGATGACCAAACCTGCTGAAGCAGCAGAGATTGCAAAAGCAGAAGGTACTCCTAAAGCTACTGTAGATGCTGCAATAAAAAAAGCTAAAACCTCAGGTAAGGATGTTTCAATAGCAGAAGATACTTTAGAAGAAGATAGATTTGTAGATTCCTCTCTTGAAGACTTAAGACAAGTAGTAAGAAATTTAGCTCATACAGCCGGAATGAGTATAGAGGAAGCGGCAGAGATGGCTATGATGCATATTGAAGATATGTTCATAGGAGGGGAAGAGTTAGACGAGGGAGAAGATGAAAACGATCCAGGAGCCCTAGTACCGGTAGGTACGAGCACAATATACGGCACTGTTAAAAAATACACTGAACTTCCGAACGGACGAGTGAAGGTAGACTATGATACCGGAGATACACAAGTCTTACAGAAGGAGCGTGGTGTCTGGGTAGAAGTCGACTACACCGTAGGTAAATCAACAACTACTGAATCTAAAATGGAGAAAGAGCTTAACTACATATATGCTAGAGAGAGAGAACATAAAGAGCGTATGAGAATAGCGAACGAACTCTTTCCGGAAATAGCTAAAGAACAAGAAGGAGGTAAATTAGTAAACTTCATACCTCTATCTGACGAGCAAAGAGACGAAGTATATGCAGAGTATGCTAAACTAAACGAATCAGTAATAGCAGAAGCTGACATGATTATAGAATCATTCAGAACTAAAAAATAAGACTTAGAAAACTATAACTTATTTAAGAAAAGACTTGCTTCGGCAGGTCTTTTTTCGTATATTAAGGTATAGAAAGTATGGTAAATCAGGTTATAGAAAAAAAGTATTACAAAGTCGATTCTAAAGAGACTCTAAAATTATTATTCCAACACATTCAAGATAGCGATACCCTTGCATACGATACAGAGACTACAAGTCTTAACCCACGTAAAGGAAAGATTATAGGTTTCTCAGTATCAGGAGATGTAGGTATAGGTTTCTACCTACCAACAATGGTATGGAATACTGAAACCGAACAGGTAGAAGAATTAACTATTGAAGGTACAGGATGCCATAGTATAGCAAAGAAGTTAATCTCAATGCTTGTAGGTAAGAAATTAATAATGCACAATGCATCTTTCGATGCTCGCTATACTCAAAACTTTTACGGAGTAGATCTATTACCAAGTCTATGGGTAGATACCGCACTGTTAGTACATACAGTAAAAGAAGAAGGAGCTTTTGGATACGGTAGTCCTTTTGGTTTGAAGCCAATTGCAATAATGATTCAAGAGGAGATAGGATTGGATGTCAAAGAAGCAGCTAACCAGGAGCAAATTGAATTGAAAGCTTCTATAAAAGAGAATGGAGGAGTTACCACTAGGGTAAACTTCGAGATGTATAAAGCAGACATTGATATCCTGTCTAAGTATGCAGCAGCGGATACAGATTTAACTTTAAGAATTTGTAACCATTTCTTAAAGGTATTAAAAGAGGAAGGTCTCGAGAAATTCTTTTTTGAAGAAGAGGTAATGCCCTTATATAGAGAGGTGACTATACCAATGGAGATAGAGGGGCTAGCCCTGGACATACCATTGATAGAAAAGACTAGAGAAGATGTTATTAAAGATCAAGAGAGGTATAAGAGTTCTGTAATGACGGAGCTTATAAAGTTAAGTAAGGTAAAGGAATGGGTTATGGATACTGCTCTTAAAAATTTCCCACCCTCTCCTAAAGGTAAATGGGCTTCTACCTTAGTAGAGCTTTACGGGCTACCCTTACCGAAAACAGCAAGAGGATATTCCTTAAAAAACTCAAACGTACTAGCCTTAGAAGAACACCCAGTAAGAGAATACTTACTTACCGGAGAATTAGATCATTTAGAAGAAGAAGTTATTATCCGAGTATCTATGAAACTTTGGAAAGATTCTAATGATGGAGAGTTGATAAACATACAGTCTAAGAAGCAGATGGCTGAAATAGCTTTCGATTACTTAAAAGAGAAACCTTTATCTAAGACTGCAAAAGGTCAAGCTCAATTTGATGACGACGCCATCCAAGCACTATCTGCTAAATACGAATGGTGTAAGAATCTAAGACTATATAATAAACTGCTTAAAATTAAATCAACCTATATAGATAGATTCTACGAAGCAGCAGAAGACGGACGCTTCTACCCGTACTTTAAACAGAACGGTACTGTTTCCGGAAGATACGGTTCCGACCTACAGCAGCTACCTAAACCGAAAGAAGAAGGAGAAGCAGATCCAATCATCGTACATTATACTAATACCATCCGAGCATTCTTTATTTCCGATCCAGGTACAGTTTTTGTAGACGATGACTATGAGTCTTTAGAGCCGCACATCTTTGCATCTATTTCGAACGATAAAGCATTGCAAGAAATCTTTAATAAAGGACACGACTTTTACTCTACCGTAGCAATACGAACAGAGAATCTAAATAATCAAAAAGATAAGTATCCTGATGGAGTCTCTGCAGATAAAAAAGCTCCTAATTTTCTTAAGAAGTTAGACGCTCCTAAAAGAAATACAGCAAAAGGATATTCACTAGGGATAGCTTACGGAATGTCTGCCTACGCTCTTGCGATGTCTATTGGAGTATCTAAGGAGGAAGGAAAGAGACTTCACCAAGGTTATCTAGAAGGTTTTCCCGGAGTTGCAAACTGGATTAAAGAATCTAGAGCAAAGTTTAAAAGCTCAGGTACTATCCAGAACCAAGTAGGAAGAGTAAGACATCTAGATAAAGGAAAAGCAGTTTATGATATCTTCGGAGAGTCTATTATGGACTGGAGAACGAGAAAGGAATTAGAAAGAGAATACGGTAAAGATCAAGTACTACAATGGTATAGAGATTATAAAAATGCTCTTAACAATGTATTGAACTTCCAAATCCAATCCCTTGCAGCATCCGTAGTGAATAGAGCGGCATTAGCTATAAATAGGAAATTAAAAGAAGTTGGAATAAAAGGAATAGTAGTAGCTCAAATACATGACCAGTTAGTAATAAAAGTTGTAGAGGAACAAGCCGAAGAAGCTGCTAAAGTAATACAGCATATTATGGAGACTACCACACAACTACCAGGCGTAACATTAAAAGCACCTCCAGAGATAGGATTGAACTTACGTGATGCTCATTAACAATAATAACTTTCTAAACTTTCAACCTATGTATAAGTATGAACTATACGAAACATTACAACCTACTAATGGAAAAAGGGCAAAATAGAGTATTAAAAGGTTATAGAGAGATACATCATATAATACCTAAAAGCGAAGGAGGTTTAGACGAAGACTCTAATTTAGTAGCTCTAACAGCAAGAGAACACTTTCTGGCACATTGGCTACTATACCGAGAAAACCCTACCACTTCAAGGGCTCACGCTTTCTGGAGAATGTGTAACGGAAGGGGTAAGGTATTACCAGAGAACTGGATCATAGTACCTTCGAGAGCATACGAAGAAGCTCGATTAGCTCATTCAAAAGCTATTTCGAAAGCCCTCAAAGGAAAAAGTAAAACTCCCGAACACATAGCGAAAGTAGCAGAGAGTAATAGAGGAAAGAAGAGAACCTTAAAAGCACGTAATAACATGTCTATCGCAGCTAAAAAGAGAGGTACAGTTTCCGGATACTATGTAGCACGAGAGAAAGCATGGGAAATAAATACAAAAAAGACAGTAATGATAGATCCAGAGACTAAAGAACAGTTAAAGTCGTTTAATTCACTTAAGGAAGCTGCAGCTTACGTAAACCGTGGTCCAAGTAATATATCCATAGCAATAAATAAGAAAACCCGCAGCGCAGGATACCTATGGAAATTTAAAGAGTAAGTTGGAATCCCGCATAAAAGTACCTATATTAAACTAAATATTAAAAGTTATATGACTCAAGAAGAATTAGAAAGTAAAGCAAACTACATTGAAGATCCTAAACTATACCCATACCGTATAAAAATGGATCAGTACCAGTACTGCTTAGAGAAACATTTAAGTAGTAGGAAAGACGGAAACCTGAGATGGGCTACCTTAGGGTTTCATTCAACCATAGAAGTATGTTTAAGGAGGATGGTAGAAGATACAGTTAGAGGAGAGAGCTATAAAAGCTTAAAAGAATATACAGAGAATTTATCAAATAAAATACAAAACTTAAAGAATCTTACATTAGTATGAAATTAAAAGCAGTTTATAACGCAGTAATCGTAAAGCCTGTAGAGCTCGACGAAGAGTACCATGGGAATATAATAGTCCCAGACCTAGGAAGTGAGAAGAATAAGATGGGAGAAATTATAAGTGTAGGACCTGGCCACAGTATGCCAGGTGTAGGTTTTGTAAAGACCATCTTCGAAGAAGGGGATAGAGTAGTATTACCTACGATGGGATTTACTAAGTTCGAATTTAAAGGAGAAGACTACTACATCGGCCCAGAAAATCAAATACTAGCATTAATAGAAAAAGAAGACTAATCATGAATAAACAAATAGAATACTCAAACGATGCTAGGCGTCAATTACTGGACGGGATTGACCTATTAGCAAATGCAGTTACATCTACACTAGGACCTAATGGACGAAATGTAGTGTATAGAGACGAAACAGGGGAAGTTAGATCTACTAAAGACGGTGTTACGGTAGCTAAAGTTATCTCACTAAAGAACCCAGTACAATCAATAGCAATCGATATGCTTAAACAAGCAGCTATTAATACTGCTAACTCTGCAGGAGACGGTACTACTACCTCTACTCTACTCGCCCAAGCAATTACTACAAAAGGACTAACTCTCCTAGACGAAGGCGCTAACGCAGTAGCAGTAAAAAGAGAGGTAGATGAAGCTGTTAAAGAAATAGTAACCTATATTAAAGAGAATATTGTAGAGGAGATCACATCAGAAGATCAGCTAAAACAAATTGCTAGTATCTCTGCTAATAACGATGAAATGGTTGGGAATCTTATTACATCTGCTTTAGATGCAGTAGGTAGAGATGGAATCGTAACTATAGAAGAATCAAGAACAGGTGAAACTTACTTAGAGACTGTAGAAGGTATACAGTTCGATAGAGGCTATAAATCCCCATATTTTGTTAACGATAACTCCACTATGGCAGCAGTCTTAGATAATCCCTATATTCTTATCTACGACGGTAAGCTATCACAAGCTAAAGATCTACTTCCGGTACTAGAATCTGTATCATCGGAAAATAAATCACTATTAATTATATGTGAAGATATCGATAACGAAGCCTTAGCAACTCTTATCGTTAATAAAATGAGAGGTACTTTGAAAGTAGCTGCTGTTAAAGCTCCTGATTTCGGAGATAGACGTAAATTAATTATGGAAGATATCGCTGTACTTACCGGAGGAGCTGTAATCAGTCCTGAAAAAGGAATGAAACTATCCAGACTTAATAGAGAATGGTTCGGATCAGCAAGAAAAGCTAATATACAGAAAGAAAATAGCATTATTATAGACGGTAAAGGAGATTCAGAAGCTATCGATAAACGAATAGACGAGTTAAAAACTCAAATTGATAACTCTAAAACTCCATTCGAAACCGAAAAACTTCAAGAAAGACTAGGTAAATTTACCGGAGGCGTATCTATAATACATGTAGGCGGAAGCTCTGAATTAGAGATGAAAGAAACTAAAGATAGAGTAGAGGATTCCCTTCACGCAACTAGGGCAGCTATCGAGCAAGGGATAGTACCAGGAGGAGGTTCTGCACTACTACATGCTAGCGCCGCTCTTGAAGGAGATAGTTTAGGAAGTATTTTAGTTAAAGAGGTATGTACTACACCGTTTGTAAAGATACTATCTAACGCCGGATTTGAAGTAGACGAAATTGATAATATTACGGAAGAAGTACTTGCAGCAGGTCCTTGGAATAGTTACCACGTTCATAATCGTAAGATTGTAAATATGAAAGAAGCAGGTATACTAGATCCATTTAAGGTAACTAGAAACGCTTTAGAGAATGCCGCATCAGTAGCAGGAACGTTAATGCTTACCGAAGCAGTAGTAGCAGAAGATGTAAGCGAAGCAGATAATAATAACCCGAGTAATGGTATGCCCGGTATGGATCCTAATATGCTGTTAGGGTAAGATGATAGGTCTCGGAAAAGTAATAGAGATAAACGATACTCAGTATGAGATAAGAAGAACTCTCCCGGTACCCCCGGGAGAGATTCTACCTAAAGAACTTACCGACGAAATGAGAGCCTATTGGATGGCAGAGAAGGTTTTTAAGAGTGGAGATACATACTACTTTGTAAACGAAATCGAAGAAGTTGAATTTATAGAAGTAAAAGAGAATGAATAAAGAAATTAAAGAAACACTTACGTTAATTGCAAAAAGAGTACCTCCGGGAGATCAATGGCTACTAGAAGGGGAAACTAAAGTACGGCAAGGTATAGCAGACACTCTTCAGGCATGGTTTGAAAAGAAAGAACTAAAAGCTGATTTTAGATTAGAGCCCTTGAAAGGAAAACTCTTTGCAATTACAACCGAAGAGATAGAAATACCAGAAGAAAAACCAAAGACGTATTCTATATACGGAGACTATACATTAGAACAGTAAAATTATATAATTAAAATGAATCAACCACAAGCACCGCAGATGAACATCGATTTAAAGAATACTACACCAGTGCTCTCTAAAGACGGTAACCAATTATTCTCTGAAGGAGTTATCCTCAGGAAAGTTTCTAAATTCGTAACAGGTACAGCAGAAGATGGTATAATGCCGATTCCTGTATTCTACGATTTAAAGACTAAAGAAATCCTAGTAGAGACCTTACCCAAAGAATTAAGAGAAGAATTTGGAAGCGAATCGAATGAACAAGATTAACTACGAAGGATTTCAACCCGACTCAGTAGTCCAGAGTATTAATAAGAAGTTTGTAGCTAGAGCAGAAGTAGGTTACGCAAAGTATGGAAATACGATGGATAGAGATGACCTCACCATTGAGGAATGGATAACTCATGCTCAAGAGGAACTTATGGATATGTTACTCTATATGGAAAAGCTACGAGTAGAGTTTGAAAAAAAGAATAAAGCTCAAAAATAGCCTATTTATTAGTGTATAACGGTGCAGGTTATATAACTTAATAAACAAGAACATTTACGCTATTGGCGAGTAGGACTGCACCTCCGAAAGCCGTAGCGTTTTTTTATACATGATAGGAATATATAAAATAACAAATCCTTCCGGAAAGGTCTATATTGGACAAGCTGTAGATATCAAGAGGAGATGGAGAGAACATCGAAGCAAAGCTTCTTGGTATCTCTGTAAACTATATAACTCCTTCAAAAGCTACGGAGTGCAAAAACACACCTTCGAAATAATAGAAGAACGTCTATGGGAGGAACTAAACCATAAAGAGAGATACTACCAGGAGAAATATAATACAGTTGAGAGAGGGCTTAACCACTACTATCAACAAACCGATGATCTACCGCTAAAACATTCTAAAGAGACGGTACGTAAGATGTCCGAAGTACGAAAAGGACAGACGAAATCTGAAGAGCATAGACGTAAGATATCAGAATCTATGAAAGGTAAAAAGAAATCCGTTGAGCATAAACGTAAGATGGCTGAAGCAAAGAGAGGAAAAATCGGACCCTGGAAAGGGAAAAAAGATCTGAAGAAACTAAACGTAAGATAGCGGAGACATTAAAAAATAAAAATATAAGTTATGGCAAAGAAGAGGATACCTAAGATACTAAAAGAGATTAAGGCATATGAAGCAGGAGCTGTAGATTATGCTAGAGGGCAAAAAAATATAAGCTACTC
>Ga0209138_1000400_pt1 | contig 43846 bp, 35 predicted proteins | sample SaaInl3SG_22_DNA_FD_184645 | JGI IMG/M metagenome (GOLD analysis project Ga0209138, IMG submission 184645) | Marine microbial communities from expanding oxygen minimum zones in the Saanich Inlet - ESP_153SG_22_DNA (SPAdes) (version 2) | ecosystem: Environmental > Aquatic > Marine > Intertidal...
TACTCCAATTTCTGGAGAAACCTCAAGTACATTTACCCCGCCAAGTGATACAGTTGGTTCTGTCTATTATTTTGTACAATTGAGTTTTGCTGATGGAGGTTGTGGTTCGATAACTTCAGATTGTGCATTGGTAAACGTTGGTGAAATACCAGTAATTAGCGATGTATCTGAAACCATCTGCTCATTGGAAGCCTTTTTAGTAAATCCAACAAGTGGAGGTGGGGTGAATGCAGATGATATTGTGCCAACACCAACACTTTATACTTGGACTGTAGATTCAAATAGTTCCATTTTAGGGGCATCAGATAATTCAACAGCAGCGTCTTCAATTTCTCAGACTTTGGAGAATATTACTAATATTCCACAACAAATTAGTTATACTGTAACCCCAATTTCCGACGCGATTGGAAATTGTATAGGAGATCCATTTGAAATAATTATAACTGTAAACCCTGTACCAACAATAGCAGATGAAACAATAACAGTTTGTTCTTCGGACCCTATTGAGTATGTACCATCTGGCGATGGGTCTGGTGGAAGCGATATTGTACCTTCCAACACATCTTACACTTGGACTTTTGTGCCAAATTCAAATGTTACAGGTGCAACACTCAATACGAGTGGGTCTAGTCAATTTTCACAAACATTAATTAATACAGATAATACCCAACAAACTGTTGTTTATGAGCTAACGCCAATATCAAGTTTAGGGTGTCTTGGAGAGTCATTTACTATTACAGTTGATATAGATCCAGTTCCATCTATTCTAGATCAATCGGAAGACATATGCAGTGGAGAAACTTTTGAAATTACACCACTAAATAATCTTCCAACAGAAATTTTACCCACAGGAACTACTTATACTTGGACAACTCTTGGGAACACAAATTTGACAGGGTGGTCAGATGAAACTACAGCTCAATCATCGATATCACAAACATTAATCAATACCAATACTATCAGTGAACAAATCACCTATGTGGTTACACCTCAAAGTGGTGTTTGTACTGGAGCCACTTTTGAAGTTGTTATTGACGTTTTGCCCAATCCAGTCATAAACTCTATTTCACCATCATCGCAAGTGTTGTGTAGTGGAGATGATTCTACACCAGTAGTTTTTGGAGCAACTGTGGCAGGCACTGGATTTGAGTACAGCCTTACCAATACAAGCATACCTGCCGAAATTACAGGTTATGAAGCTCATATAAGCGGTACAGGAGACCTACCTTCCATGACACTTTTCAATGGATTAACAGACCCATATGTCTTAAATTATCAAGTAAGTCCAACAGCAGAAAATTGTAATGGTACTCCATCTCAATTTACCATCACTATTAATCCTAGTCCACAGATCATTTTTAGTGAACTCGATCAAGTGTTGTGTAATGCTGATTCTAGTCTTTCGGTTAATTTATCATCATCAAGTCCAAATGTAATTATTGAGTGGACTCGAAATAATCCTGTTGGATTGACTGGTTTTGTGACAGGAGATGAAAGCGGAACGACTCAAATACCTTCATACAACGTACAAAATACAACCAATACTCCAATCGATTTGATATTTACTGCGGTGGCGACCACTGATGATGTTACGGCTTGTGCTGGAAATGAATTTTACTACACAATTACAATAAATCCAACAGCGACAATCGATCCGATTTCAGATCAAATAATTTGTAGCCAATCTGCCTTTGCAGATGTTTTAATAACCTCTCCAACACAACCAACAACTTCTATAACATATACATGGGAAGTTACAAGTGCGGGCCCAAATTTAAGTGGATACACAGCAAGTTCTGGACCTATCGGAATTAGTAGTCCAATTTTGGGAGAAGCAATTTTCAATGCCTCAATTGTTGCAGAAGATTTGGTTTATACGCTAACTCCATTTTATGATAACTGTGAAGGAGTTTCACAAACGTTTACCATTACTATTGATCCTACACCAGAAATTCCTGACCTCAATGCAACTATTTGTAGCGAGGAAACTTTTGACGTATTGCCAGAAAATGGAATACCAACAGCAACAACAATTGTTCCTGCAAATACAACTTATACTTGGACCGTTTTACCAAATCCAAATGTTACTGGTCAAAGTGATGAGACGCTTCCACAAAGCAGTATTAGTCAAACTTTAACTAATGTGTCTAATGTCGCACAAGATGTAATTTATATTGTGACACCAACTTCTAGTGATGGATGTGAAGGCGCTTCTTTTGAATTAACTGTTACAGTTGAAACTCGACCTATAATTGAGGATAAAATAGCGGGAGCTTGTAGTGGTGATGCCTTTTTGGTTGCGCCTGTTGATAATTCGCCAACAGAAATTGTTCCTGCAAACACACTTTATACTTGGACGGTTTTGCCCGGTACAGATTTATCGGATTTAACCGGTTATAGCGATCAAACGACTGGAGTATCAGCAATAAGTCAAACACTTACCAATCTTACGGATGAGTCCAAAACAATTATTTACTCAGTTATTCCAAGTTCTGGAACTTGCGTTGGTTTGCCATTTGAAGTCGAGGTCACAGTTAGCCCTAGACCTTTTGTAGATGATATAATTTTAGCGCCCATTTGTAGTGAAGATACATTTACAGTAATACCAGAAACAGCATTACCAAGTCCAAATAATATCGTTCCAATTGGCACGACATTTACTTGGACGGTTGTCGATAATCCGAATGTAATTGGCGACACCAATGAAGTCTCTGCGCAAAGCCAAATTAGTCAAACGCTTACAAATACAACATCGACAACGCAAACTGTTGTTTACACTGTTGTGCCTAGTTCTTCAGGATGTGATGGATTGCCATTTACAATCGCCGTAGATGTAAAACCAAGACCATTTATAGTTTCAGGACCGGAAACACAGGATACTCAATGTAGTGGAGATGCATTTGTAATTTCTCCACAGGATGGAATTCCGACACTAACAACTCTTGTTCCTGTTGGAATACAGTACACTTGGACGACTGTAGGTAATCCAAACTTGTTGGGTTGGTCAGATCAAACTATAGCGGTAGATTTAATTTCTCAAACTTTGGAAAACACATCCAATCAAGTTCAACAAATTATATATAGCATTACACCTGAAGCTGATGGATGCGTTGGCCCCTCATTTGATGCTGTAATCACAATCGAACCCACACCTTTTGTTCCTGATGTAATTGCAGATATTTGTGACGCTACATCATACACTCTAAGTCCTCAAAATGGTATTCTACCAGATGCAACTACTATTATTCCAGACGTAACAACATACACCTGGAGCGCAGCTGTTGTAACAGGTGGTATAACTGGCGCATCTTCTGGTGTAGATGAAGCTTTCTTTGACTCAGGGGTTTTAGAAAATCCAACTACAAATTTACAAACGGCCATTTATACAGTAACGCCAAACTATTATACCGTATCAAATCCGACTACTCCACAATGTTCTGGAGAACCGTTTACAATTACCATAACAGTATCACCATCACCAGAAATCAATGAGGTCATTACAAATATTGCTTGTAGCTATTCCGATCCGCTTTGTGGGGCAAGCATAGAAATTAGCCCTGTGGGGATGGCACCATTTACATACAATTGGGTTTCAATTGAAGGCAATCCAATCAATGATCCAACCGACGAAGATCAGTTTGATTTATGTCCTGGAAATTATGAACTGACCATCACAGATGCATCGAACTGTAGTTATGTTTTTCAATATGAAATAGTACCACCAGAACCTGTTGATTTTACATTAATTACACAAACAGATATTTCTTGTAATAATGTCAATACACTCCCATGCGATGGAAGTATTGAAGTTTCAACTACAGGTGGAACATTGCCTTATAGCTTAGTCGAATGGTACACTGAGACTATTCCTGGTTCAGGTGTATTTGATTCTGGCCCACTCATCAATGTCATCAACCCATACAATTTAGTTAATGCGTGTGAAGGGAATTATGTTCTGAAGATATTAGATGCCAACGGATGTGAATTTGTTTCAGAAGTTTACACCATAGAGCAAGCTGTAGAACCGATTATTTTAACAGAAACTTTTTCAAATTATAATGGATTTAATATCGATTGTAATGCGGCCAATAGTGGTACAATTACAGTCGATATTTCTGGTGGTTCCGGAGTTTTTGATTATACTTTTCTAGAAGACGCAACGGGAGCTGTTTTGGATGCCAATACGATTTTGAGTTCACCAGCTACACTTGTTTTCGACTTTTTAATTGCAGGCGATTACACCCTTATTGTTGAAGATCCAAATTGTTCAAATCAAATCATTAGGAATTATACACTTACACAACCCGATGAGCTGATCATTACAGCAACTCTTGTTGATCCTGTAAGTTGTTTTGGTGGGCTAGCCACTTATGACGTTACAGCCATTGGCGGTGTTCCTCCTTATACTGGAACTGGACTTCAAAGCGTGCTTAGTGGGCCTGTAACCTTTATTGTTTCAGATCAAAATGGTTGTGAGGATGATTTCTCAACTATTGTAACTGAGCCAGCAGAGCTTCTTGCAACCTATACTATTGCTGACGCACCTTGTTTTGGTGATACTGGAGAAATAACGGTAACACCAACCGGCGGAACAGGCATACTTTCTGTAAATCTCTATAATGAGACAAATACCTTTATTACAAATTTTATTACAACTCAAGGAAACGCAGTAACATTCAATCAATTGGAAGGGACTTATTTTTATGATGTTGTTGATCAGAACAATTGTTCTTATGGTCCAGAAGTGGTTGTTGTGGATGAACCAGACCCTATCAATATCATAGATTTTGAAGTGATTCAACCGGATTGTAATACAACACCTGCATGGGAATTCAATAATGGATCAATATGTGTAACCATAACAGGAGGTACAAATCCTTTCCCAATTGGAACGGGCTGGGTTGATAACGGTGGTGGACAATGGTGTTTAAATAATTTAAGTGCGGGTACATATCCAATTGATGTTACAGATATCAATAATTGTACTCTGCAAAATCCAATACCAGACATTACATTGGTTAGACCTCCAGAGATTACAGCAGTCTTAACGGATACTCTCGATATTGATTGTGATACTGATACAGCGACACAGATCAATACCATTATTGTAAATGGAGGGGTTCCTCCCTATCAAGTTACTTGGTCTGGTGGCATAGTTGATGCAGCAAATCCTTTTGTCATGCAAACATCTGTAGCTGGAAATTATTCGGCTTTCGTAAATGATCAATATGGAATTATAAATGGATGTCCTCCAATAGAATTTCCTCTAGATCCGATTACTTTCTTTGACTTTGGTATTGCAGACTTTACCCTCAGTTCAGATAATAGTGATTTCTGTGGGATTTATGCGATCAATGATCCTATACAGTTCAATAACAGCGCCACAGGCGATATTGTAAATTATACTTGGAATTATGGCGATGGCTCTCCAGAATTTAATGGTCCAGATGCTCCAGATCATGTTTATAATGCCATAGGAACCTATACGATAAGTTTGACAGTAGAAGACCTCTATGGATGTTTCGACACCTATTCTGAAACCATTGAAATTACAAAAGGTTATGAAATTATATTACCTAATGGATTTACACCAAACGGAGACGGCATCAACGAAACTATACGTCCAGTAACCATTTGTATGACAGAAGTTCAAATGAGCATCTATGACACATGGGGCGCACTTATTTATGCAGAAACTAGTGATGATCTTTATGGTTGGGATGGTACCATTGACGGTAAACCTGCCGAAAATGGAAATTATATAATGGTCGTTACCGCAACATCTTATAATGGTGCTGTAATTGAGCTTAACGGACCCGTAACCCTTATCAAATAAGAACAATGAAAAAATTACTTTACATATTTGCATTAGCAACATTTTTTAAGGGCTATTCACAAGATCCTATACATACACAGTTTTTTATGGTGCCCGAAACCTTGAGCTCGAGTTTTACAGGTGCAAAACAATCGACGCGTGCGGGAATCATTCATCGTACACAGTGGCCTGGTTTGAACTTTAGTATCAATACACAATTTGCTTTTGTTGACAATTGGTTTGAGGAAGTCAAAAGTGGAATAGGAATTAGTGTACTAAATCATAAAGAAACCACTACACGATACAATTTCACACAAGTCAACTTGAATTATGCCTATCAATTTCAAATTTCTGATGAGTGGAATGTACGCCCAAGTATTTCTGTGGGTTATGGTTCAAAAGATTTTGGCTTTCAAAACCTTGTTCTAGAGGACCAAATCAATATTTTTAGTGGCATCATCAATGCCAATAGTATTGATCCAATAAATTTAAATGAATCGGTTCGTTTTCTCGATTTTAGTGCTTCTGTACTTTTTAATAGTGAAAATTCTTGGATTGGTTTCACAGTAAAACACCTTAATAGGCCTAATATTTCTATGGAAATTGGTGGTCAAGAAAATTTAGATATGTTCATGTCGCTTCATGGATCATTATATATTCCGTTTGGAGATTACAGAAATGACAACAAACTTTTTGTGCTAGCCAACGGCATGATGCAAGGCGCATATAATCGCTTCGATTTGGGAGCAAAATATGAAATGGATCGTTTTTCTTTTGGACTTTTGGCCGCGACAAATCCCATCAAAACAGATCCGAATAGTCATTTTTTAACCTCTATTAATGCCTTTGTAGGTATGGATTGGGAGGGCTTTCGTTTTGGATATTCCTATGATTTTAATGTGACAGAAATTGGCCGCACTGGAGGCGTTTATGAATTATCAATTTCTTACGATTTCTTGAACAACGACAACTGTTTCGGGTGTCCCGATTATTAATTCTTTTACATACATCACAACGTCATTTTCAAATATTTCTGTTGTTGCATGTTTGATTAATTAAATAAACATTAATTTTAAGCTTTCAAGCATTACTATGCCAAAAAGTGTAAAAATAATTGAGTGTCCCAGAGATGCTATGCAAGGCATAAAGCCTTTTATTCCAACGCATCAAAAGGTAAAATACATTCAATCTCTTTTGAAAGTTGGGTTTAATACTATAGACTTTGGAAGTTTTGTGTCGCCAAGAGCCATTCCTCAAATGCAGGATACCGCCGAAGTCCTTTCGCAATTAGACCTCAGTACTTCCAAAAGTAAATTGTTGGCTATTATTGCTAATGTTCGTGGTGCAAAAGCCGCAGCTTCACATAAAGAGATTGATGATCTAGGGTTTCCTTTTTCTATTTCTGAGAATTTTCAAATGCGAAACACCCACAAAACCATTACAGAATCTGTTGAGGTATTGAAGCACATTATAGAAATCGCGCACTTGAATAAAAAAAAGCTTGTGGTCTATCTGTCGATGGCTTTTGGAAATCCTTATGGTGACCCCTGGAATGTAGATGTAGTAGGAGAGTGGGCCGAACGATTATACAAAATGGGTGTTAGGATTTTATCATTAAGCGACACCATTGGTTCTTCTTCGGGAGAATCAATTTCTTATTTATTTTCGCATCTCATCCCACACTATACAGATGTAGAATTTGGTGCCCATTTACACACCCATCCATCGGCATGGCACGAAAAAGTTGATGCAGCTTTCAAAGCGGGATGTTTGCGTTTTGATGGTGCGATTCAAGGGTTTGGAGGCTGCCCAATGGCCAAAGACGAACTTACAGGAAATATGCCTACAGAAAAGTTGATTTCTTACTTCACCACAGAGAAAATTCAAACAAACCTTAATGTGCTTGCTTTTGAAAGCGCGCACAATGAGGCCTCTAAATTATTTTCTAAATATCACTAAAAACGGAACTCAATTCCACCATAAATTCCAAACGGATGACCCGGCCTAAACCCTGCAGGAACTTTAGAAACGGCGTAAGTATGATCTAACATATTTATGACCATGCCAGTAATACTCAAATTATTTTTAATGTGATATTTTCCAGAAAAATCAACAATAAAATTTGAAGCTATGCCATTGGTTTCATTTATTGTTTCTGTACCAGCCGTTGTCCTAAAAGCACCATTTTGTCGGCCATTCAAATGCAATTCAAATTTGCTGTGTTCCAAAGAAATAGAAGCATTGAATTGATGCTTGGGAATGTATGGCAACTCATCGCCATTTTCAACTTCACCCCACAAATTTTCATCACTACCAAAATTGTTTTCAAATGTGGCATCTGTTAGTGTGTATCCAAATGTGATAGGCATAGAAAACGTTGAGTTTTTTTCCATTAAATCATAATTCAATAAAAGCTCAAGTCCTTTTACGCTAACTTCTCCTGCATTAAATTGATCTAAAGAACCTGTTCCGCCACTTGCAGCCAAATCGCTTCCCAAAAGATTGCTGTAATCGTTATAAAAACCAACAAGCTCTCCTCTCAATCCCTTGAAATTGAAGCGCGAACCAATTTCATAATTGATACTCTCCTCGGCTTTTTGACCAGGAGTATTTCCTGGTGGAGAAAACCCTTTGTGAATACCTGCAAAAACAGAAGTTTGATTATTAAACTTATAATTCATTCCAATACCGGGGATAAAAACAGCTACGTAATTGTCTCTTATCGAACGATTTGTGCCCACTCTGTTGGGGTCATCGCTGCCAAAATTTTCGCGTTGAAGTTGTATGTCTTCATATCGTATTCCAGGACTAAGTGTTAGATTTTTATATTTTAATTTATATAATACAGAACCTGCAAAAGCTTTTGCACTACTAATTCTGTTGGCATCCGTTCCACGTTCTGCTGCCGTCGTCAGATTCATCTGACCGTTGGTCATATTGTAAGCATCCTTCCACTGAAAACGATCTTCTTCGTCATAATGATAACGAAGTCCAATTTCTAAGTCATGAAAAATTTGCTCGCCATTCCAATGAAAATCCAATTTTGTTTGAATGCCTTTAGAAACGTATTCTCTGTTATTGGCCTTAACCAACAAAGCATCAGCATCAGAATTTGAGTCGCCTCTGATGATATCCATATGAGAATCATATACAGTTGGATGGTTTAAAATAGAGGCAATTTTTACGACATCTCCATTAAAAACGACATCATTTAATTTATACCAATTTCTAGCAAAACCATTGTAATAACCGCTTGTAGTCACTTTGAGAAAATTAGAAAAATTAATTTCGTGAGTAAGTAAAAACTGCTGGTGTTTATTGGTCATTTGATCCTTTTGAGAAGCAGCATAGCGCAAAAATGGAGACAGATTAAAATCAGATTGTGTGAGTCCCAAATACGTTTCATTTGAAACCTCGTCAGAGTATTGAAACTTGAATGTAAGCGCTTGCTGATATTTTGCACTTTCACTACTATTCAGTCTAAATTTAGCTACGATATCATTTTTATCAAAACCAGTGTTTAGATCATTCAATAAATCTTTAAAACCCTTGGAGTTATTTTTTAAATAGTCTAAAGAATATCCAAATTGTGATTTAGAATCTCCAATTTTAAGGTGTGTTTGATGTGTATTGAAACTACCAAAACTTGATTTTAAGCTTCCTTTGAATGTGTTTGGGATTTGAGTACTTACCAAATTAATAGCACCACCCGTAGTAAATGGCCCATACTGAATTTGACTACTACCTTTCAAAATTTCAACCGCCTCCATGCGTGCAATAGATGGAAAATAATAAGCTGCTGGTGCACTATATGGGGCGGGAGATATCAAAACACCATCTTCCATAATCGAAATCTTTGCACTTCTTTCTGGAGATGTCCCACGCAAACTAATATTTGGTCGTAATCCATAACCATCTTCTTCATAAATAGAAACACCTGGCACGGTTCTCAGTACGCGATTGATATCTGAATACCCAAATTTATCCAATTCTTTTGGTGAGATATAATAAGCTGATCCGGATCTGTTTTGGGCGACATATTTACTGCCAAAGATAACTTTAGTATTGATAAATACCTGGTCTAGTTTTTGAAGTGAATCCGTTAATTTTTGATCAGATTCCTGGGCGTTTAGACTAACTAATGGTAATAAAATTAAAAGTAGGAAATTATATTTCATTAACTTGTTCTTATTTAGACTTAATATAAATAAAGATACTTTGATAGTGCAAATATAGACACCAATTTTGGTTCAAACAAAATTTATTTAGATTAATTATAAATAAAAAAACAAGAACTGTTAACAACTGACATATTATCACTTCATATAGCCTGATATACTAAAAAAAACCTTAAATTTGTATGCAATTAAACCTAATTGCAATGCAATCACATCTTTCAAAAATTGTTGGCGAAGGCCTTACTTATGACGACGTTCTATTAATACCTGCGTATTCGGAAGTGTTGCCAAGAGAAGTTAGTATCAAGACAAAGTTTACACGTAATATCACTTTAAATGTTCCTATTGCTTCTGCTGCAATGGATACGGTTACAGAAAGTGCCATGGCCATTGCTATGGCTAGAGAAGGCGGTATTGGTGTTTTGCACAAAAACATGACCATCAGTCAGCAAGCCATTGAAGTGCGCAAAGTAAAGCGTGCAGAAAGCGGGATGATTATCGACCCTGTCACTCTTAGTTTAGATGCTATTGTGAGTGATGCTAAGCAAAGCATGAAAGAACACAGCATTGGTGGCATTCCAATCGTAGATGAACATGGCCAGTTAAAAGGCATTGTTACCAATCGAGATTTGAGATTTGAAAAAAACAACAATCGTGCGATCACAGAAGTAATGACTTCTGAAAACTTGGTCACTACTTCCGAAGGGACATCGCTTCAACAAGCAGAAGTCATTCTTCAAGATAATAAAATTGAAAAATTACCAGTTGTTGATAAAGAGTTTAAGCTTATTGGCTTGATTACTTTTAGAGACATTACAAAACTAACTCAAAAACCAATTTCCAACAAAGATCAGTATGGTCGTTTACGCGTTGCTGCGGCCATTGGAGTTACCCATGATGCAGTTGAGCGTACCAGCGCATTGGTAAAATCTGGAGTAGATGCCATCATTATAGACACTGCACATGGTCATACAAAAGGCGTCGTTTCTGTGCTGAAAAATATTAAATCAGAATTTCCAAACCTTGATGTTGTGGTTGGAAACATTGCTACTGCAGAGGCTGCTAAATACCTTGTAGAAGCCGGAGCAGATGCAGTAAAAGTCGGTATTGGACCAGGTTCCATATGTACAACCCGTGTTGTTGCTGGTGTAGGATTTCCACAGTTTTCTGCTGTACTTGAAGTTGCAGCAGCACTTCAAGATTCAGACGTACCCGTCATTGCAGATGGAGGTATTCGATATACAGGAGATATTCCAAAAGCTATTGCCGCTGGTGCAGATTGCGTGATGCTTGGATCGTTGCTTGCAGGAACCAAAGAATCGCCAGGAGAGACCATCATTTATGAAGGACGAAAATTTAAATCCTACAGAGGAATGGGCTCTGTTGAGGCCATGAAACAAGGGAGTAAAGACCGCTATTTTCAGGACGTAGAAGACGATATCAAAAAGTTAGTTCCAGAGGGTATTGTTGGTCGTGTACCCTACAAAGGTGATCTTTATGAAAGCATTCATCAGTTTGTTGGTGGAATACGCGCAGGAATGGGGTATTGCGGTGCAAAAGATATTCAAACCCTCAAGAATACCGGGAAGTTTGTCAAAATTACTTCTTCTGGAATCAGTGAGAGTCATCCACATAATGTGATGATTACTAAAGAAGCACCAAACTATTCGCGATAATGTTGCATAGTTTGAACAATTTTTTTAAAATTGATTCAAAATTTAACATACAATTTCTTTAATAAATCTAAATAATATGCGTGTATTATTCCTAATTACAAGTGTTATGTGTTTTTGGCTAAACTCTGCTCAGGCGCAGCCAAAAAATCCAGAAATTTTAATGACCATAAACAACGATGAAATTACAGTTGATGAATTTCTTTCTGTGTACAATAAAAATATTGGATTGGTTCAAGACAACAGTATCAAGGGCGTTGAAGATTATTTAGAATTATACATCAACTATAAGTTAAAAATTGCCGAAGCTAAATCTGAGAGTTTTGATAAAAAAGAAGCATACTTGAAGGAGTATGAGAAGTACAAAAATCAACTTACTGAAACATATTTAACAAATAAAGATGTCACAGAAGCATTACTTCGGGAGGCCTATAATAGAACCAAAGAAGAAGTAAAAGCACAACATATTCTTGTGCGTACAACTGGGCAAGACACTTTGTCTGCACTAACTCAAATTCAAGAATTTCGCAGTCGCTTTTTGAATGAAGATTTTGAAACTTTGAAGAAAAGTATTCATAACGGTAATAGCGTTTTTGTTGAAGATTTAGGCTATTTTTCGGCATTTAAAATGGTATATGACTTTGAAAATGCAGCCTACAACACTGCTATTGGCGAAATTTCTCAACCTTTCAAAACGCAGTTTGGATATCATGTTGTAAAAGTATTGGACAAAAGGGCATCAAAAGGCCAGGCAGAGGCAGCACATATCATGATTGCCAGCAACTCAAAAGATTCTGTACAAACTCCAGAGCAACGCATCAAAGAATTGTATCGACTGTTACAACAGGGAGAATCCTTCGAAAATTTAGCAAAGCAGTATTCAGACGATAAAAGTTCTGCTGTTAACGGTGGTAAATTAAAACCGTTTAAATCTGGTGATATCAACTCTGAGATATTTGTAGATACCGCATTTGGTTTGGACAAAAACACAATTTCAAATCCTATCCAAACCCAATACGGTTGGCACATCATAAAATTATTAGATTTAAAACCCATAGAAAGCTTTGAGAATTTAAAATACGACTTAGAAAATAAGATAAAACGCGATAGCAGGTCTCAAGTGATAAAGAAAAAAATGTTGGCATCGTTGATGGATCAATACCAAGTTCAATCGCCAACATACAACTCAATTTCGTCTATATTTTCACAACAAGAAGACACAAAGAATTGGGTTTTGAAAGATGGAGTAAATCCTAAAAATCAATTCATAAAAATCGAAAATCTCATATTGACTCATGCTGACTTTTTATCTTTTTTGAATAAAAATTTAAAATCGAAAACAACTTTAAAGCAATTACTTAATACCTATTTGGAGCAAAATGTGATGCAATACAAAAAAGAACAACTTCCTTTTGAAAATGAAGAATATGCACATATTCTAAAGGAGTATGAAGAGGGGCTGCTACTTTTTGATATTATGCAAGAAAAAATATGGAACGGCGCCAAAAATGATTCTATTGGTCTTTTGAAGCAATACCAAAATAATGCATCAAAATTTAGAGCTCCACAAAAACTTTCAGGGACGATTGCACGATCTCATAAGAAAAGTGTGTTGAAGAAAGTGAAAAAAATGTGGATCAAAAATAAATCCAACGAAGAGATTTCAAATGGATTGAATGTCAAAAATCAAAGCGTAGTTTTTTCATCTGGCACCTTTGACATTGGAAATTCACTCTTACCAAATGATGCCACATTTGAAAAAGGCATCTCAGAGATTTTCCCCATTGATGACAGTTATGTTGTTTTAAATATTTTGGAGACGCAAGCAGAAACGCCATTGTCCTTTGAAGACGCCAAAGGAGCAGTTATTGCCAGTTATCAAAATGTATTGGAACAAAATTGGATTGAAACATTGCGCTCTAAATACACAGTTTCTATAGATCAAAATGTATTAATTGAATTAAAATCCAAGTTGGTCAACTAATGCGTATTTTCTATTTAGTTTTTAGTATAATATTATTGTTTTTTGTGGGGTGTGATGTATCAAAACCAGATGCAAATGGTATTCCACTTGCACGTGTAAATGATGTGTATTTAATGGCAGAAGACATCGATTTAACAGAGTTTGAAAACTTGAATCCTGAAGACAGTCTTTTACAAATTCAAACAGTCATAAGGAATTGGGCCACTCAACAATTGCTCATTGACGGTGCATCAATGAATTTAAAAGAAAAGCAACAGTCAGATTTTGAGGCACTTGTAGAACAATACAGAACAGATTTATATACCTCTGCCTATGTGGAGGCATTAGTTCAACGCAACTTAGACACCAGTATTACAACTACCGAATTGAGTGTCACATACAATCAAAACAAAGAACTATTTGTTTTGAGAGAAAATCTTTTGAAACTCCGCTACATCAATATAGGATCAAATATTTCAAATGTAAATGAAATCAAGCGTCGTTTTAAACGTTATAATTCAGAAGACCAAGCCATTTTAGATACCATTTCAATTCAATTCAATTCATTCTTTTTAAACGATTCCATTTGGATAAAAGAAGATCAGGTTGTTTCAAAAATTGAGCCCCTTCAAAAGGGATTTAATAAGTTGCTATTAAAAAAACCAAATTTTATTCAACTCAACGATTCTTTAGAGTTATATTTGATACAAATAAAAGAAGTACTTGCCTCAGGATCGCAAGCCCCTATAGAATATGTGTTGCCAACGTTGCGACAAATTATAATTAATCAACGTAAATTGAAGCTCATTGGTCAACTAAAAAATGAAATTGTGAATGACGCCATTAAAAATAAAAAATTTGAAATTTATGAATAAGTCCCTGTCCATAATTACAGGCCTAAGTCTATTAGTATTTGGCCAATTTTCCTCAGCTCAAGAAATTATTCAAGACGACATAAAAGAAGAAATCAAAGAAGTCAAAGTTGATTCTACACAGCTTATTAAAGTTGATGGCGTTGCTGCCGTAGTCGGAGATTTTGTAGTACTCGATTCAGATATTGATAAACAATTTGCTCAGCTTGAAGCCAGTGGTGTTTCCACAAAAGATATCACAAGATGTCAACTATTTGGAAAGCTATTAGAAGATAAATTATATATGCATCATGCCATTCTGGATAGTATAGAAGTCAACGATGCAGAAATACGTTCTTATGTGGATCAACAGCTAGAGGGTTTTGCACAGCAAATTGGCTCTATGGATAAGCTAGTGGCCTACTATAATAAATCTTCTGAGCAAGAACTTAGAGACGAAATGTATGAGCTTAATAAAAATGGCAAAATGGCTTCTATGATGCAACAACAAATTGTTGACAAAATTGAAGTAACGCCAGAAGAAGTTCGTCAATTTTTCAATAAAATTCCAGAAGATGAACGCCCTCTTTTTGGGACAGAACTGCGAGTAGCACAAATTGTTGTTATTCCAGAAACAACTCAAGAAGAAATAGATAAAGTCATAAAAAGGCTTCGAGAATTTAGAGCCGATGTGTTGGACAATGGCGCAAGTTTTACGACAAAAGCAGTATTGTACACTGAAGATCCTGGATCTAAACGAACGGGAGGAAAATACACCCTCAATAGAAAACAGCCAAGAATGGCAAAAGAATTTAGAGAAGTTGCATTTTCATTAGAAGAAGGTGATGTTTCAGAACCCTTTAAAACAGATTTTGGATATCATATTTTGTACTTAGAAAAAATTAGAGGTCAAGAATATGATGTAAGACACATATTATTACGTCCAAAAATGACTGAAGATGCGATTGCTGCTGCCAAAGAAAAATTAGAAAAAGTTAGACAAAGTATTGTCGATGGCGATATTTCTTTTGAAGCCGCAGCCAAAGAAGCGAGTGACGAAGAGGAAACAAAATATGACGGCGGGCAATTGCGAAATCCTGAAACTCAAGATTATAATTTTGAACTCACCAAAATGGATCCAGAATTATATGCTCAAATTCAAGATTTGAAAGACAATGAAGTGAGTCCTGTTTACAAAGATCAAGACCGTGTAAATCCTATCAAATTTAAAATTCTAACGGTAACACAACGAACAGATGAGCATGAAGCCGATTTTGCGAAGGATTATTTAAAAATCAAAGCGTTAGCACTTCAAGAAAAACAACTCGATGCCATCTCGGATTGGCAAGAAGAAAAAATTATAGATACCTACATCAAAATTAACGGAGAATTGAGAGGGTGCGATTTTACAAGTAATTGGTTTAAAATTAAAAACTAAAAATGTCTGAAGTTACGGCCATAGACAACTATGTCAAAACATATAAGCAGCTAAAGAAAGAAATTGCAAAAATCATTATTGGTCAAGATGCAGTAATTGAGCAGATTTTAATTTCTATTTTTTCTGGTGGACATGTTCTTCTTATTGGTGTGCCTGGGCTAGCAAAAACCCTAATGGTCGATACCATTGCCAAAACCCTAGGGCTTGATTTTAAGCGTATTCAATTTACACCAGATCTTATGCCTAGTGATATTTTGGGGAGTGAGATTTTGGATAAAGACCGCCAATTCAAATTCATAAAAGGTCCTGTTTTTTCAAATATTGTTCTGGCCGATGAAATCAACAGAACACCACCCAAAACACAAGCTGCTCTTCTCGAGGCTATGCAAGAACGCTCAGTAACCGTAGCGGGTCACCGATATGAACTTCATCAACCCTATTTTGTTTTAGCGACACAAAACCCCATAGAGCAAGAAGGGACTTACCCACTTCCAGAAGCGCAATTAGATCGTTTTATGTTTGCAATTAACCTAGAATACCCTTCATTCTCAGAAGAAGTTGAGGTTGTAAAACAAACTACAGCAGAAAAAAACACAACCTTAAACGTTGTTTTTGATGGCAAAGAGGTTTTAGAATTTCAACACCTTATCAGAAAAATTCCTGTTGCCGATAATGTGGTTGAATATGCTGTTGGAATGATTTCCAAAACAAGACCCAATACAAATCGCACATCAGAACTCATTAGTCAATATGTAGATTGGGGTGCAGGGCCAAGAGCTTCTCAGAATTTAATTCTTGCCGCCAAAACTCATGCGGTACTACACGGAAAATATACTCCAGACATTGAAAACGTTCAAGCCGTAGCAACGAGTGTTCTTCGCCACAGAATTATTAAAAATTATAAAGCGGCGGCAGAAGGAATTAGTATCGAAAAAATCATTGAAAGTTTATTTTAAATTTTTCAATATAATTTGATTTTTTATTACACCAAGATTACACATAAATTTGTACATTTAACCCCGATTTAAATTCAATTATATGGCTTTCGATATAGACATCATAAAAAAAGTATACCAACATATGCCAGAGCGCATTGATAAAGCGCGAGAAATCGTTGGCAAACCACTTACACTTTCAGAAAAAATATTATACAATCATTTGTGGGATGCTATTCCCAATAAAGCATTTCAACGAGGCAAAGATTATGTGGACTTTGCACCTGATAGAATTGCGTGTCAAGATGCAACTGCACAGATGGCCCTCTTGCAATTTATGCAAGCTGGAAAAAATAAAGTTGCAGTACCCACCACAGTACATTGTGATCATTTGATCCAAGCCAAAGTCGGAGCAACAAAAGATTTACAGTTTGCACTCAATAATAGCAACGAAGTTTTTAATTTTTTAGAATCTGTATCTAATAAATATGGAATTGGCTTTTGGAAACCTGGTGCAGGGATTATTCATCAAGTTGTTTTAGAAAATTATGCATTTCCTGGAGGAATGATGATTGGAACCGATTCTCATACCGTGAATGCTGGAGGTTTGGGTATGGTAGCAATTGGAGTAGGCGGAGCCGATGCTGTAGATGTGATGGCAGGAATGCCATGGGAATTAAAATTTCCTAAGCTCATAGGGGTCAAGCTCACAGGATCACTTTCTGGATGGACAGCACCAAAAGATGTGATTCTAAAAGTTGCAGGAATTCTAACGGCAAAAGGAGGTACAGGGGCCATTGTTGAATATTTTGGCCCAGGTGCAGAATCCATGTCATGTACTGGAAAAGGAACCATTTGTAATATGGGTGCCGAAATTGGCGCAACAACATCTACCTTTGGATACGATGCCTCTATGGAGCGTTACCTTCGTGCAACAGACAGAAATGACGTAGCAGATGCTGCAAATGAAGTTAAAGAATATCTTACAGCCGATGCCGAAGTATATGCCAATCCAGAGCAGTATTTTGATGAATTAATTGAAATCAATTTATCAGAACTCATGCCTCACCTAAATGGACCATTTACACCAGATTTGGCTACTCCAGTAGGAACAATGACTGAAAAAGCAAAATCCAATGAATGGCCATTAAAAGTTGAATGGGGTTTAATAGGGTCTTGTACAAATTCTTCTTATGAAGATTTATCTCGTGCGGCATCCATTGCACAACAAGCTTTGGATAAAGGACTAAAAACAAAAGCTGAATTTGGAATTAATCCAGGATCAGAGCAAGTGCGATATACTGCAGATCGTGATGGAATTTTGAATGTTTTTGAGAAACTCGATGCTAAAATTTTTACAAATGCTTGCGGACCCTGCATTGGACAATGGGCACGTTACGAAGATCCCAAAAACGCACCAAAAAACAGTATTGTGCACTCTTTTAATAGAAACTTTGCAAAGCGAGCCGATGGAAATCCAAACACACATGCTTTTGTAGCCTCACCTGAAATGGTTGCAGCGATTGCAATTTCTGGTCGCTTGGATTTTAATCCCATTACAGACACACTAATTAACGAAAATGGAGAGGCTGTTAAACTCGATGAACCAACAGGCTTTGAGTTACCAGAAAAAGGATTTGCAGTAGAAGATGCGGGCTATTTAGCTCCAGTAGAAGATGGCAGTGGCGTAGAGATTGTTGTTGCAGATGATTCTGAACGCTTGCAACTATTGACACCATTTACTCCGATCGGTAATGCTATTAGTGGTGCTAAACTTCTGATCAAAGCCCACGGGAAATGTACAACAGATCATATTTCTATGGCAGGACCATGGTTGCGTTACAGAGGCCACTTAGATAACATTTCTAACAACTGTTTGATAGGCGCTGTAAATGCCTTTAATATGAAAACAAACTTTGTTAAAAATCAACTCAATGGAGAGTATGATGCCGTACCAAAAACACAACGCGCATACAAAGCTGCTGGTATTTTTACGGTTGTAGTTGGTGATCATAACTATGGAGAAGGATCTTCTCGAGAGCATGCAGCTATGGAACCTAGACATCTCGGTGTTGCTGCTGTGATTGTAAAATCATTTGCTCGAATTCATGAAACCAACTTGAAAAAGCAAGGTATGCTTGGATTAACGTTTGCTAACGAAGCCGATTATGACCTTATTCAAGAAGATGACACGTTTAATTTCTTAGATTTAAATGAGTTTGCCCCTGGTAAGCCATTAACTATAGAGATTGTTCATGCCGATGGGACTAAGGATATAATTTCTGTTAATCACACCTATAACGATTCACAAATTGAATGGTTCAATGAAGGTTCTGCGTTGAATTTAATCAAGAAGCAGAATGCGTAATACTAGAAATTTTATCTAAAAAAAGCGCCTGAAAATCAGGCGCTTTTTTTATTCTTTTTACTAAAATATTCAAATAAAAATAAATTCATCAAAATCATAGAATAAGCGTAAATACTGTCTTCTATGGGTATTGTGCCCATACGAATACCAAGGTTTTCGGTGTTGTTATACCACACCACTTGATTTTCTATCCAACTGCCTGTTAGAACACCATTAACCATAAAAAAAGGAATAAGCATCACTAAAAATGTGAGAAAGAAATGCTGTAGTAGTTTTGGATTTTGTTTGAGAACAATCCAGGTCAAAGGAATTGCAAGTAAAAAATTGAACAAAGTGTACCATTTATCAAAATTAAAAACAATAAGTACACATAATAAAAGCATTAAAGCATAGGCGATAAGTTTTGTTGTGTTTTGTTTTAGTTTCAATTTTGGAAAATAAAGCAATAGTGCATAATGTGTAAACACACAAGCAAAAGGAATACAAATGAAGAAGAGCCATTCTTCTATCGGTAGGTAAAGAAGTTTAGCATCTAAGAAGTAATCTGAATTGAAGCCCCAAATCCCATTTATTGTAAAAATAACATCCCATGGGATAAACACTCCCATGGTCAAAAAAAGAGATAAAAATAGCCATTTGAAGCGTTTGTGTAGCTGTAGTCTAGGGTGGAAACTATACAAAAAGGGTATAGAAATAGATCCAATGTTAAGCCATAAATAGAGAGAATTCAAGATTTATTTTTTAAAATATTTAAAAGGAACAACAAGCATTCCAAAGCATTCGCCATCTTTTTTACCGAGGTGCTTATGGTGAATTTTGTGTGCGCGTCGTACTCCTTTGGCATACCAATTATTCGCTTTACGAAACATTTTAAAACGTTGATGGATAAAAATATCATGTACGATAAAATAGGTGGCTCCATAGGCCATAATACCGAATCCAATGGGGAGGCCAGCCCAAAATCCGTAGTAGCTCCAAAAGTAAAAGCAAGTCATACTGACAACGGCATAGAAAATAAAAAAAGCATCGTTGCGCTCAAACCAACTTTTGTGATCTTTGTGATGATGATCTTTGTGTAAACTCCACAAAAATCCATGCATAATGTATTTGTGTGTAAACCAGGCCATAAATTCCATGATGCTGAAAGTACCCAGAAAAACAAGAATCCATAAAAGTGCGTTCATAATAATTTGGTTATAATAGATTGAGATGATATTTGACATAACTGCGTGTTAGCAGTTCTACTTTTTTGTAATTTGGCACTCGAATTCTAGTGTTTTTGATTTCTAGTGCAGGAGTTTTTTTGAGTTTCTTTAGCAATTGACTGTAATAGCGATAGGCCATAAAAACCCCAAATTTTGCTTCAATGGGCAGCATTTTAATGCCGCTTAATCCTTCAGCAAAATCATTTTCAATATCATTTATAATATGTTGTTTTGCTGTTTCGTCAAGATTGTCCAAATCTGTATTTGGAAAGTAAGTTCTGTTGAGTTCATCATAATCAGCCTTTAGATCTCTCAAGAAATTTACTTTTTGAAAGGCCGATCCTAATGCCATTGCCGAGGCTTTTAAATCATCGTATTTTTCTTGATTTCCATCAACAAATACTTTTAGACACATCAATCCTACAACATCGGCAGAGCCATAAATATAATTTTTATATTCTTCTTCTGTTTTATATTCCAATTTGTGCAGATCCTGACGCATAGAATTCATAAATGCATCAACTAGTTTGCGGTCTATTTTGTATTTATGATATGTATATTGAAAAGCATTAAGTATGGGATTGAGACTTATTTTGTTTGAAAGTGCGATTTCTAAATCGGTTTCAAATTTTGCAAACATCTCTTTTTTGGGATAGTCATGAAATGAATCAACAATTTCATCTGCCAAACGAACAAATCCATAAATATTGTAAATATCCTGACGAATCGTGCTGGACAACATTTTTGTGGCCATCGAAAAAGATGTGCTGTAGGTTTTGGTAACAATTTTACTGCAATCTTTTGATACAGTGTCGAAAATAGATTTCATATACTCAAACAATTAGACCATAACAAAAAATTCTACTATAAAACTTTTTGAATAAGTTCGGCAGTTAGTTTTCCAGAGATAAGGGAGGGCGGGACTCCAGGTCCAGGGACAGTAAGCTGTCCTGTAAAATATAAATTCTTTACTTTTTTACTTTTTAGTTTTGGTCTCAAAAATGCGGTTTGTAATAGCGTATTGGCCATTCCATAGGCATTCCCTTTATATGAATTATAGTCTTTTATAAAATCATTAACACAAAATGATTCTTTAAAGATAATATTTTTTTTGACTTCTTGCTGTGTTAAGTCTTCAAAACGGTTTATTATTTTTTCAAAATACGTTTCTCGAAGTTCCTGTGTGTCTTCTAATCCTGGTGCAAGCGGTATCAAGAAAATTCCAGCTTCTTTACCCTTTGGAGCGCAAGAATCATCTGTAATACTAGGGAAACTTGCATAAAATAGTGGTTTTTCTGGCCATGCAGGATGGTCATAAATAGCTTCGGCATGCACGTCAAAATCTACATCGAAAAAGAGCGTATGATGATCGACATTTTGTAATTTTTTATCAAATCCAACATAAAAAAGTAGTGATGATGGAGCAAATATTTTTTTATCCCAGTAACGCTCGGAGTATTGTCTGTGTTTTTTGTCTAGTAGTGTTTCTGTATGATGATAATCTGCACCACTCAAAACAAGATCACATTTTTCTTTTTTGCCGTTTACAATAAGACCATTTGCAGTGCCGTTTTCTACCAAAATTGATTCAACATTTGCATCAGTTTTAATGCTAACACCCAATTCTTTAGCAAGAGTTTCCATGGCCAAAATTACCTGATACATTCCTTTTTTTGGATGGTAAGTCCCCAATCCAAAATCGGCATAATTCATGAAATTATAAAAAGAGGGGGTGTCGCTTGGCTTAGCTCCAAGAAACAAAACTGGAAATTCCAATATTTGAGCAAGACGATTATTTTTGAATTTTTTTCTAACATCACGTTTTATTGTACTCAAAAATTGATTGACTTTCATCACCGTCTTAGGCGTCACAAGTTCGAGAGGAGAAACCCCTGGATTATACACTAAGTCTTTGATCGCTATATCGTAGTTGCTTTTTGCTCCCCCGATAAATTCCATCAATTGTTTTGAACTTCCTGGCTCTTCCTTTTCGAAAGTTTGACAAATTTTTTCTAAAGAGTTTTCAATTGTGATCGCATCGTTTTTCCCAAAATAGACACTATACGCCGGGTTGAGTTTGTCGAGATTATAATATTCTGATGGGTGTTTGTCAAAATCACCAAAAAAGCGCTCAAAAACATCTGGCATCCAATACCATGTTGGACCAATATCAAAAGTGAAACCACTTTTTTTGAGCTGTCTGGCGCGCCCACCAATAGTTTGATTTTTTTCAAAAATAGTCACTTTATAGCCTGCTTTTGCAAGGTAACATGATGCAGCAAGTGACGAGAATCCTGAACCAATGATGTGTATTGTCTTTTTCATTTGACCATAAAAGTAATGAAAAGACTAAACAGAGTTATACTTCAAAAGTGTTTTTTACAAATCTTTAACTAAATCTTCAATTTTGCTGTATAATTTAATTTGTTCTGGAATGTGTTTTGGATTGATATTTCGAATTCTATGACCGATAAACTTAGCAGTTTTGTTGCTATTTTTGAGGTATTGATTTGTAAAGGTGTTCAGGTAATCCTCAACTGCATTATCGTTGGGTTTTACTGTAAAATAAGAAATATATGTAATGTCATCATAAAGTTTATTGATGTGTTTTATGTTGTCTATTGGAATATTTTCACCCAAAAAGATAGTATGATATCCTAGACTCAATATTTCATAATTTATGAATAATAATCCTAAGTCATGGGTCTCTTTTTCAGGTAGAAATAGAACAATAGTTTTGCTGCTGGGCCGGGGGTCTAAACTTTGCAGTCTTTCAATATGAATTAAAATTTTTTGCTTGATATGAACCGTCAAAAAATGTTCGTGAGAAGAAGATATACTATTGGTTTGCCACAACATACCAAGATCATAAAGTAGGGGTAAGAAAACATCATAAAAAATCTTTCTAAATGTTTTTTCTTCCAACAAGCTGTTGTAGGTGTTATAAAATAACATTTGATCAAAATTTAGCATTGCTAGTTTGAAAGCGACAATAGCCTGACTGTCACTTTTGCCCATAAAAGCTAACTCTCTAGTTTTCGGCCCAAGTTCGGATTCATCCAAAGCTGCAATTTTAGAAATTTTATAACCGTTGTTATTCAAAAAACTAATATTGAGTAGTTTTTGGAGATTGTAAAGATCGTAATGTCTAATATTTGTTTCTGTACGTTTGGGCTTGAGGAGGTTGTATCGCTTTTCCCAAATGCGGATGGTGTGCGCTTTTATACCAGAGATATTTTCAAGGTCTTTAATACTAAAGACATTATCAGTAGTGTTCATTATTTTATAGATTTGGTTCGACTAAAATACTAAAAAATAATGAGAATATTACTTTTGTTTGAGAAAGTGCGCACGAGAAGACTCGAACTTCCACGGGAATAATTCCCACTAGCCCCTCAAGCTAGCGCGTCTACCAATTCCGCCACGTGCGCAGTAAATAATGTAGAAAAAAAAAGTTAAGACAAAGCTTAACTTTTTTTGTGACTTGGCTGGGGCTCGAACCCAGGACCCTCTCCTTAAAAGGGAGATGCTCTACCAACTGAGCTACCAAGTCGATTGGAATTGCATATTGCGGCTGCAAAGATAATGGGTTTAATTAATATTACAATCTTTTTTTTTCAATATTTTTTCGTTTTTTTGTATATTGACATATTACAGGGTCAAAATTAATTTCACATCACTATGATCGTTGCCTTATTAGGATATATGGGTTCAGGAAAATCGACCATCGGTAAAAAACTCGCCGCATTGGAAGGTTATACGTTTTTGGATTTGGACGATTTTATAGAACAACAAGAACAGCTGTCTATTGCTGATCTATTTGAACAAAGAGGCCATATAGAATTTCGAAAACTTGAAATAAAGGCAGTACAACAAATTTGCAGGTCGTATTCTAATCTTGTTCTGGCCCTAGGGGGTGGTACACCTTGTTATGGAAATACACTGACTTTTTTGAATCAACATCCTAATATTTTTACAACATACCTCAAAGCTTCTGTAAGAACACTTGCAGATCGTTTGCTTCTTGAAAAGGCCAAACGACCATTAATTGCCAAAATAAGTGACAACGAATTGTCAGAATTTATTGCAAAGCACCTATTTGAACGTTCCAAATTTTACAATCAAGCACAGTGGAGTATCAACGTTGACGAGAGGCCAATTGATGAAGTTGTCAAAGAAATTCAAAAGGAGTTAGACGAGAACAACCTTTGAGTGTTCTCCATCAAAAATAACATCAATATGCTCATTCAATGATGTAGAAAGAGATATTCCCTTGAAATCGGCTTTCACAGGGTATTTCTTATGATTTCTATTGACCAAAACAGCAGTCTTAAACTGTGTCAATGAGGTATCCAAAAAATGTTTTACACCATATATAAGTGTAGTGCCAGAGTGCAATACATCATCAACTAAAACTAAAGATGTATTGCTGTATTCTTCTGTACTCAATGATGTGATTATTTTTTCTTTTGGATTTTTTTTGTTGATTTTTACAGAACACAATTTTGCTTTAATCTCTGAAATTTCTTCTAATTGCTGTTTTATTTTTTCCGCCAAAACATAACCATTAGATTGAATTCCTGCCAGAACAATTTCTTTTTGTTCAACATTAGACTCATAGATCTGATATGCAATACGTTTAATTTTGTGATTTATTTCTTGGTGATTCAAAATGCAATTTTGTGTTAGTGCCATACAACTCTTTTTTTCAAATATAAAAAAGACATTTCAACTTGCTTGATAATTTTTTTACTTTTCATCAAAATCCATGTAATCTTCAATATCTCTACGGTCTTTTTTGGTGGGTCGCCCTTCGCCTTTTTTTCGATAATAATCTTTAGAATATTTTAAAAGTTCTTGGGTTTCAAACTCAGATTTTGGCGTAGTGTCTTGTCTGTATATGTCGACCAATTTTGCACCCACACGGCTTTTTGGAAGATCCAAAACAATCAATTGGTAATTGACTTGATCGATGCGTACATTAATTTTATCGGTTGGATAAACTTCTCGACTTGGTTTTACAACAGAGCCATTAACTCGTACATGTCCTTTTTTGGTTGCAGTTGATGCCAAGGTTCTGGTTTTGAAGTAGCGTAAACACCACAAAAATTTATCAATCCTCATATTTTAATTAAAACTCTGTTTTCTATTCCACAAAAATAGCATAATATTGTATCTTGCAGCTCCAAAAGTAATATTATGAGAAATCAGCTTAATGCCCTTTTTGTTTTATCTTTAATATTCTTCGTTTTTACATGCAGTAAAGACGACGACAATATCACTTCAACTCCAGCTCGCGACCGCGCAGAGCAGCAAGCGAGTGATATGGATACACTTCAAAACTATTTTGAAACGCACTATTACAATTCTGGTGAATTAAATGCACTTTCAACATATCCAACCTTGGATGATATTGTCATCTCAAAGTTAGAAGACGGTGAATCTTTGCCACCAAATACTACACTGTTGTCCGAGGCTGTTGAACCAAAAACAACGACTTTCAAGGACGTAGATTACACATACTACATCTTAAGTATTGAAGAAGGCCTTGGAGAGCATCCACACTTTACAGATCAAGTTCGTGTCAATTACGAAGGTAATACCATGGACGATGAGGTTTTTGACGGTTCTGTAAACCCCATTGATTTAGATTTAATCGCTGTAGTCCCTGGGTGGAATCGTGTCCTTCCACAATTCAAAACATCCAATGCATTTACAACAAATTCTGATGGATCCATTACTTTTGAAAATTATGGTATTGGTGTTATGTTTTTACCTTCAGGTTTAGGGTATTTCAACAGTGCAACAAGTGGAATTTCGTCATATTCTTGTTTAGTGTTTAAATTTGAATTGTATCAATATAAAGTCATGGATCATGACAATGATTTTATTCCTAGCTATATGGAAGATGAAGATGACAATATGGATGTTTTTGATGACAATACAGATGACGATCGTTTTTATAACTTTGACGATAATGATGATGATGGCGATGGGTATAAAACCTTCAGAGAAGTTTTATACACAGAATATACGGATTCAACACGTGCTGGTCTTGAAGCGCAACTACAGGCATTAGTGCCATTGGATTCCAATCAGTTTTTTACAGCTATTGAAACTGAAAATGATGGATCATTCTCGGCCAAACTTATCACGCTTGAAGATACCAACGGAAATGGGATTCCAAATTATCTAGATAGTACAGATGCTGCAACAATAAATTAGAAATTCAATTGTACAACATAAAAAAACCCGCAATTTGCGGGTTTTTTATTTTAATGTGTATACTGTTATTTTCTTGCAATGGCTTTTAGAGCTTTCTCAACAATTGATGATGCATCTAAACCATACTTTTTCATCAATTGCGCTGGAGTACCAGATTCCCCAAAAGTATCATTTGTAGCCACAAATTCTTGAGGTGCTGGTGCATGTTGTCCAAGCACACGTGCAATACTTTCTCCAAGTCCACCCAAATAATTGTGTTCTTCTGCAGAAACGATACACCCTGTTTTGGCAACCGATTCTAAAAGTGCTTTTTCATCTAGTGGTTTGATGGTATGAAAATTGAGTACTTCAGCAGAAATCCCTTTAGCGTTCAATTCTTTTGATGCTTCAAGTGCCTCCCAAACAAGATGTCCAGTAGCTGCTATAGTTACATCTGTACCTTCTGTTAATTGTACTGCTTTTCCAATTTCAAAGGTTTGATTTTCTGCTGTAAAAATTGGAACTGATGGCCGTCCAAAACGTAAATATACGGGGCCGTTGTGCTTTGCTATTGCAATAGTAGCAGCTTTGGTTTGGTTGTAATCGCAAGGATTGATAACGACCATTCCTGGCAACATTTTCATCAACCCAATATCTTCAAGAATTTGATGTGTTGCACCATCTTCTCCAAGTGTGAGGCCTGCATGAGATGCACATATTTTTACGTTTTTACCAGAGTATGCAATGGACTGACGAATTTGGTCATATACTCGGCCTGTAGAAAAATTGGCAAAAGTTCCTGTAAAAGGAATCTTACCACCAATGGTAAGTCCAGCAGCAATCCCCATCATGTTTGCTTCTGCAATACCAACTTGAAAAAAGCGCTCTGGATTTTCATTTTTAAAAGCATCCATTTTTAAGGATCCGATAAGGTCTGCACAAAGTGCAACAACGTTTGGATTTGTTCTTCCAAGCTCTGCGAGTCCTGCTCCAAAACCACTTCTTGTATCTTTTTTTTCTGTGTATGTATATGTTTTCATTGTAATGGTTTTGAATATTAATAATCGCCAAGCGTTTCAGGATTTTGCTCCAAGGCTGTGGCCAACTGTTCATCATTTGGTGCTTTGCCATGCCATGCATGGGTGTGCATCATAAAATCAACACCATTACCCATCATCGTCTCAAGAAGGACACAAACAGGCTTGCCTTTTCCAGTTGCTGCTTTTGCTGCAGACATTCCCTCCAATATAGAGGCAATATCATTTCCTTGTTTTATCTCAATAACAGTCCAATCAAAAGCTTCAAATTTTGCTTTTAAACTACCCATATTCAAAACATCATCGGTTGCACCATCAATTTGCTTTCCATTCAGGTCAACAGTGGCAATAATATTATCTATATTTTTGGCCGAAGCATACATTATTGCTTCCCAGTTTTGTCCCTCTTGCAATTCACCATCACCATGAAGACTATAAATAAGATTTGAATCATTATTTAATTTTTTGGCATGTGCTGCACCAATAGCGACAGAGAGGCCTTGTCCCAAAGATCCCGATGCAATTCGTATGCCTGGAAGACCTTCATGTGTGGTAGGATGCCCTTGTAATCTAGAATCTAAAAGTCTGAATGTGTTAAGTTCTTCAATAGGAAAATAACCACTTCGTGCCAATACACTATAAATTACAGGAGAAATATGTCCGTTGGAAAGAAAAAATAAGTCTTCGCCATGGCCATTCATGTCAAAGCCTTGATTTCTGTTCATGATTTCTGTGTATAAAGCTACAAGGAATTCTGCACACCCAAGTGACCCTCCAGGATGCCCTGAATTGACTTTATGAACCATGCGTAAAATATCGCGCCGGACTTGTGTTGTTAAATCATCGAGTTGTGAAATTGACATATTTGGTGTATTAAAATTTAATAGCTCAAATTTAAATTTTATTTTTAGTTGACCATAAATTTTTAAATGTTATTTGTGACAATTAACTAACAACTTATTAAACATTTTAAATTGCGATTTTTGTCAGATTTAGATTTTGTATTTTTGCCAACAATTGTATAAAAACAGAGATGAGTTTTATTAGAATAAACGAATATAAAGTGATGATTTTAAGGCTTTTGTTGGCCTACTTTTTTTATTTTATTGCACGTTTATTATTTGTCCTCTATAATTTTTCTGTTTTAGATGTCAGTTCCATTTCCGAATTTTTTTCACTTTGCTACCATGGCCTAATTTTTGACACAGCTGCAATTTTTTATTTAAATTCTCTTTTTGTATTGTTGTCGATGTTTCCCTTAGGCATCAACACCAAACAGTATTACCAAAAACTTTTATTTTATATCTATTTCTTTTTTAATTTAATTGGATATGCTACCAATTTTATTGACTTTGGATATTATAAATTTATATATAATCGAACTACAATTTCTGAATGGGCTGTTGTAAAAAATGAGCATAACATTGTACAAATGTTTTTGCGCTTTGCCTACAGTTATTGGCATATTTTTTTACTGTTTATTGTTTTGAGTTTCGCTTGGATTTATCTGTATAAAAAAATAAGATTCAAATCAACGCCCTACAAGAAACCTATGGTGTTCTATATTTCAACATCAATTGCTTCGTTGTTAATTATGCTAACATTGATGGTTGCAGGTATCCGTGGTGGAGATTTAAAGAAAAGTACGCGTCCTATCAATCTGGTTGATGCCAATAGATATGTCAAAAAAATCCAGCATGCAGATGTTATCCTGAACACCCCTTTTGCAATCATTAGAACATTTGGAATAAAAAAGTTCCAGAAAGTTAATTATCAAATTTCAAACTCCGAAACGCAGAACCTCATTCAGCCCATAAAGACCTACACACCAAAAAGTGATTCAAAACCAAATATTGTACTTTTTATCACCGAAAGTTATGGTCGAGAATATATGGGGGCATTTAATAAACACAAAAACATCCCTGATTATCAGAGCTTTACACCTTTTCTGGATTCTCTTGCAAATCACAGTCTTATCTTTTCTAACGCCTTTACCAATGGTCGAAAATCCATACATGGAATGTCGTCTGTTTTGGCTGGCATCCCATCATTTGTTGATGCCTATACATCGTCTCCGTATGCAAAACAACCAGTAGAATCACTCGTCTCGACCTTAAATTCTATGGGTTACGATACGTCTTTTTTCCATGGTGCACCAAACGGATCTATGGGGTTTTTAGGGTTTTCAAATATTCTAGAATTTGATCATTATTATGGTAAAACAGAGTTTAATGACGACACCAAATTTGACGGTTCGTGGGGCATTTGGGACGAGCCCTTTTTTCAGTTTATGAAAACAACTCTGGACACAAAAGAGTCCCCTTTCTTAGCGACTATTTTTACGGTTTCTTCGCACGAACCCTATGCGATTCCAGAAAAGTACAAAGAAAAATTTCCAGAGGGAAGTATTCCAATGCACAAATGCGTAGAATATACCGATTTTGCTTTTCAACAATTTTTTGAAGCCGCAAAAAAAGAACCATGGTTTGAAAATACTATTTTTGTGATTACAGCAGATCATTGCAATCAAGTGTATTTTGATGAGTACAGAAAAGACATCAATCGTTATGCTGTACCGATTATGTTTTATGATCCAAAAGGAAATTATGTTGGAGAACATACGGATTTGGCTCAACAAATTGATATTTATCCTACCATTTTACAAATGGCGGGTTATGACAAACCTTTTCGAAGTTGGGGCAGGAGTTTGATTGATGAAACACAACAAACAGAACCTTTTGTGATCAATCATGATGGTGTTTTTTATCGCTACAGTAAAGGAAATTATATTTGTATCTTTGATGGCGAAAAAGCTATAGGGTTCTATGATATTGATGATTTATCTTTGAGTCAAAATTTAATAGCCAATACAAACGAAGAAATGATTCAAATTGAGAAAAGTTGTAAAGCTTTTATAAAAGATTATTTTGATCGAATTATTGATAAAAATTTAAAATAATAATACAATTATGAAAAAGAAATTAATTTACAGTTTAGTGTTCATCGTAGTTGTTGGTGGAGGAAAGTATGTATATGACAAACATATCAATCATAATTTTGAAGAAATTTCAGAAGATAAAGTTTATAAATCTGGAGTTATCCCACCAGATCAAATTTCAGAATATGTTGAAGATTATAATCTAAAAAGTATCATTGATTTACGCTTTCCAGGAACTGAAGATTTAGTCAATAATCCAGAAATACCAGCGGAGCTAATTGCAGAAAAAAATGCCATCGACAACATTGAAGGCGTTCAATATATCAACTTGGGTACAGATCAAGTGCCTACACAAGCCACTATCGATAAGTTTTTAGAAATCATGGACAACCAGGACAATTATCCTGTACTGATTCACTGTCACCACGGCGAAGGAAGAGCACCACTGTTTTCTGCGCTTTACAGAATAGAATACGAAAATTGGTCCAATGAAGACGCACGAGCCAAAACACGTTTACTGCTGAAGGGTAGTTCCTTTGATGACGGTGCGCCAAAAGGCGATTTTTTAATGAATTACCAACCAAAACGTACACGTTAGTAACGTTTTTCAACAGCTAAAACTTGAAATTTAATTTATTAAAAAAAGACCAAAACACAAAAGCGAGAGCAGCTACTTTGACAACAGACCATGGGGTGATTGAAACCCCAATTTTTATGCCTGTTGGTACCGTTGGTACAGTCAAAGGTGTGCATCAAAGAGAACTCAAAAATGACATCAACCCCGATATCATTTTGGGAAATACATACCACCTATATCTTCGTCCGCAAATAGAAATTTTGGAAAAAGCGGGAGGTCTTCACAAGTTTATGAACTGGGATCGAAATATTTTGACCGATTCTGGGGGGTATCAAGTTTATTCGTTATCAGCCAATAGAAAAATTAAAGAAGAAGGTGTGAAATTTAGAAGTCACATAGACGGCAGTTATCATGTGTTTACACCAGAAAATGTGATGGAAATTCAGCGGAGCATTGGAGCGGACATCATTATGGCATTTGACGAATGTACGCCCTATCCATGTGACTATAATTATGCTAGACGCTCTATGCACATGACGCACAGATGGCTGGAGCGTTGTATCAACCATCTTGAAAAACTACCCTTTAAATATGGATATAGTCAGGCGTTTTTTCCAATAGTTCAGGGAAGTACCTACAAAGATTTGAGAAAACAATCTGCAGAATATATCGCCAACACAAATGCTGTGGGTAATGCTATTGGAGGGCTTTCGGTTGGCGAGCCAGCGGAAGAAATGTACGCGATGACAGATGTAGTTTGTGAAATTTTACCGGAAGACAAACCACGCTACTTGATGGGCGTCGGAACTCCAATAAATATTTTGGAAAATATTGCGCTTGGGATAGATATGTTTGATTGCGTCATGCCTACAAGAAATGCACGTAATGGAATGCTGTTTACAGCACACGGAACCATCAATATAAAAAATAGAAAATGGGCCGATGATTTTTCGCCAATAGACGAAATGGGCATTACATGGGTAGATACCGAATATTCAAAAGCATATTTAAAACATTTGTTTAGCGTTAATGAATTATTGGGTAAACAAATTGCGACCATTCACAATCTTGGATTTTATTTATGGTTGGTTCGTGAAGCTAGAAAGCGTATTTTAGCAGGAGATTTTGAAACTTGGAAAACCATGATGGTTACCCAAATGGACAAGCGTCTGTAGATTATGAAAATTTTCGATTGGTATATTTTAAAGCGCTATTTGCTCACATTTTTCTTAATGTTGTTGCTCTTTATCCCAATCGGAATAACGGTCAACTTGGCCGAAAAAATTGACAAAATACTTGAAAACAAAGTCCCTTTTGAAGAAGTGGTGGCCTATTACGTAGATTTTACCATATACTTTGCCAATCTTCTGTTTCCATTATTTTTATTTTTATCGGTAATTTGGTTTACCTCAAAACTGGCCAATAACACAGAGATTGTTGCTTTTTTGAGTTCGGGAATTTCATTTACTAGATTCTTGAAACCCTATTTTATTGGCGCCACAATTATTGCTTCATTGGCCCTGCTTTTGGGAATGTATTGGGCTCCTCAAGCAAGTAAAGGATTTAATGAGTTTACCTACAAATACCTTAAAAACAAAAAGGTTGTAAAAACACAATATATCTATCAGCAAATTAACGAAGATGAATATATCTATGTGAGTAATTTTGACACAAAATCGATGCGTGGAAATAACTTTACGCTAGAGCATTTTGATGGCAATAAACTCAAATATAAAATTCATGCAACAGCCATTCGCTATATAGAAAAAGACAGTGTGTATCGTCTATCAAATTACAATTTGCGTTACGTTGGAAAAGATAATGATTCATTAATTTTTAAGCGACGTATTGATACCCTTCTAGGGTTTGATCTTCAAGATTTGACACCGCCAATGTATGTTGCAGAAACCTTAACTATAAATGAGCTTTCAGATTTTATTGAACGCGAAGAAGCCCGTGGGTCATCCAATATTAACAGATATAAAGTGGTGCAATACAAGAAGTGGAGCTTGCCCGTTGCAGTGTTTATTTTAACGATTATTGCCGTAGCGGTTTCTTCCATAAAGCGCAGAGGAGGTATGGGCGTCAATTTGGCTTTAGGAATAGTCATCGCTATGATTTATGTCTTTTTTGATAAAGTCTTTGGGGTCATGGCCGAGCAATCTGACTTTTCGCCATTAATTGCCGTATGGTTTCCAAATTTTATTTTTGGTATTCTAGCAATTTATCTGTTATACAATGCCAAGCGTTAAACTCAAAAATCAACTGCACCTTCATTTTTTGGTGTTCATTGCAGGATTTACAGCAATTCTCGGAGAGCTCATTACATTAGAAGCCACTGCATTGGTATGGTACAGAATGAGCATTGCTGGGGTGTTGATGTTTATTTATCTAAAACTAAAAAAAATCAACCTTCGTGTTCCACCGAAGGACCTCGTTAAGTTTTTCGTTGCCGGAGTTGTGATTGCGTTACATTGGATTACTTTTTTTGCTGCCATAAAAGTTTCAAATATTTCCATAACATTAGCCATGTTTTCTACGGGCGCTTTTTTTGCATCATTTATAGAGCCAATTTTTTACAAAAGAAAAATCATACCCTATGAAATTGTATTTGGACTCGTTGTTATTGCTGGAGTATTTCTCATCATGCAAACTGAACTCAAATATTTTTTAGGTATTTGTTTGGGGATTTCATCGGCACTGTTTTCGACGCTTTTTGCTGTTTTGAATGGAAAGTTTGTAGCAAAATATAATGCTTCTGTAATCTCATTTTATGAGTTTGTAAGTGGTGTTTTTTTTATATCCGTTTTTTTATGGATTTCTCCAAAGGGTTTTCATAGCAATTTTTTCAACCTTTCTATTTCTGATTTTGGTTATCTTGCGCTATTGGCTTCAATTTGTACTGCATATGCCTTTATTGCTTCTGTTTATGTCATGAAATACATCACCCCCTATTCTGTTATTTTAACATACAATTTAGAGCCAATTTATGGAATTATTTTAGCATTAATCATTTTTCCCAAATCTGAAACAATGCGTCCATTATTTTATGTAGGAGCTGCACTTATCATCTGTACGGTACTTCTAAATGCGGTTTTTAAACACAAAAAAAAGAGAAAAATTAAACCGTAATTGTATCCAAAAAGTATAAAGTTCATATATTTGTACACCCACTAACCAATTATTATCATTTATGGAATATTTAGAGTTTGAATTACCAATAAAGGAGCTAGAAGATCAGCTTCAAAAATGCCAAGTCATTGGTAAAGAAAGTGATGTGGATGTTTCTGAAACTTGTACACAGATTCAAAAAAAACTAGAAGACACCAAAAAGGATATATATAAAAACCTAACACCTTGGCAACGCGTTCAACTTTCGCGCCATCCTAACAGACCTTATACTCTCGATTATATCAATGCGCTTACCAAAGGAACATTTTTAGAGTTGCACGGCGATCGCGGGTATAAAGACGATAAAGCGATGATTGGTGGTTTAGGGAAAATTGGTCATCAAAGTTTTATGTTTATCGGTCAACAAAAAGGATATAATACCAAAACACGACAATATAGAAACTTTGGAATGGCCAATCCGGAGGGGTACAGAAAAGCATTGCGATTGATGAAATCAGCAGAGAAATTTGGAATTCCTGTAGTCACCCTTATTGACACACCAGGTGCCTACCCGGGTCTGGAGGCAGAAGAGCGTGGTCAAGGTGAAGCTATTGCTCGTAACATTCTAGAAATGACACGATTAAAAGTTCCAATCATTACAGTGATCATAGGCGAAGGTGCTTCTGGTGGTGCTTTGGGAATAGGGGTTGGCGATAGAGTTCTAATGCTCGAAAATACATGGTATTCTGTGATTTCTCCAGAATCCTGTTCTTCCATACTTTGGAGAAGTTGGGAATACAAAGAGCAAGCAGCAGAAGCATTAAAACTTACCGCAAAAGACATGAAGCGTATGAAGCTTGTTGATCAAATTGTGAAAGAACCTCTTGGGGGTGCGCACAAAGATCGAGAAAAAACATATGCGGCTATAGAAACAGCAATTTTAAAGTCTTTTGATGAATTAAATACACTCTCATCAAATGCATTAGTAGAGCAGCGCATGGATAAATATGCGCAAATGGGCGTTTATAAAGACTAATATTTTCTTGTGATAAAAATTCAAACCAAGCCCTGAGCTTTTTTTTGAACCATTATCAACATTTTTTTTTACTTATCAACATCTATTTTGTTAAGTCTTATTGTACATCTTTTTGATTAAGACATTCATTTTTTATGTACATTCGTTATTATGAAACAACCAGAAGCTTTTAAAGGATATCAACAAACCAATAGACCCAATGTCATTAGCTTAGAGCAAGGGAAAATTCCACCTCAAGCCATTGATTTGGAGGAAGTTGTTTTGGGTGCGATGATGATCGATAAAAAGGGTGTAGATGAAGTCATCGACATTCTCAGTATTGAATCCTTTTACAAAGAAGCGCATCAACATATTTTTGAAGCCATTCTTCAGCTTTTTGAAAGCAGTCAGCCCATAGATCTTTTGACAGTGTCATCCAAACTAAGAAAAAATCAAAAACTTGATATTGTCGGTGGCGATTTCTACTTAATCGGGCTTACTCAAAAAGTGTCATCGTCGGCCCATATTGAGTTTCATGCCCGAATTATATTACAAAAATTTATTCAACGGAGCTTGATTAAAATTTCAAACGAAATTATTGAAGATTCTTTTGATGAAACCAAAGATGTGTTCGATCTTTTAGATAAAGCAGAATCTAAGCTATATGATGTCACTCAAGGAAACATCAAAAAATCCACAGAAACGGCACAAGATTTAGTATTTCAGGCCAAAAAGAAAATTGAAGAAATTTCAAACAAAGAAGGACTTAGTGGCATTCCCTCTGGATTTGACAAAGTTGATCAACTCACATCGGGTTGGCAAGAAAGTGATTTGATTATTGTTGCAGCTCGTCCAGGGATGGGAAAAACAGCACTAACGCTTTCTATGGCACGCAATATTGCAGTCAATCAGAATATTCCAGTTGCATTCTTTTCTTTGGAAATGTCATCCGTACAGCTCATTACGCGTTTAATTTCTTCGGAAACAGGTTTAAGTTCAGAAAAATTGAGAACAGGAAAACTCGAAAAACACGAGTGGGAGCAGCTTAATGTAAAAGTAAAGTCACTAGAAAAAGCACCCCTTTATATCGATGACACACCCTCTTTGTCTATTTTTGATTTACGAGCAAAAGCCCGCCGATTGGCTTCACAAAATGGGATCAAACTCATTATTGTAGATTATTTGCAATTGATGACAGCAGGCGGTAGCCAAAAAACAGGAAATCGTGAGCAAGAAATTTCTATGATTTCCAGAAATCTGAAGGCTTTGGCAAAAGAACTGAGCGTACCTGTTATTGCTCTTTCACAGCTTTCTAGAGCTGTAGAAACAAGAGGAGGAAGCAAACGTCCGCTACTTTCCGATTTGAGAGAATCCGGAGCCATTGAGCAAGATGCAGATATTGTATCTTTTATTTATCGCCCAGAATATTACAAAATTGAAGAATGGGATGATGAAGAGCATACGCCGTGTGAAGGTCAAGCAGAATTTATAATTGCAAAACACAGAAATGGTGGTTTGGATAATATCCGTTTGAAATTTATTGGCCATTTAGGGAAATTTGATAATCTGGATAATTTTGACTCTCCCTTTGATTCAGAGTTTCACTCAAAAATGAATGCAGCGGCCAATGATGATACATTTTCAGATGATGTCGCTCCTCCACAAATTGATCCAAACGACGCCTTTGGTCCACCGGACGACGATACACCATACTAAAAGCCGTTTATGTTATTTGCGCCACGTCTTCACTCTTTTTATTTAATCCTTTTGTTGTGGATATCCATCAAGGCATCAGCGAGTTCTATTCTTATTCCTATGGATGCACAATCGCAATCCAACCACCTCAAAGCGTATGGGATCACATACTGGGTACTCAGTCAAAATCAAAATGTAAAATGGTTGTTGAATTATAGGGGAGGAGCATTTTTGATACCAAGTTCGGACCGTATCGAAAGAGAATGCCTTATTCGCGGGGTTTCTTTTGAACGCATTAGCGATTCCAAAACAGCTGAAATTCTAGAGGAAATCGGTAGCCCTAGTAAAAATATGGACGCTATTGTTTTAGAAAAAGCACCAAAAATTGCAGTTTATTCGCCAAGCGGAAAGCAACCTTGGGACGATGCTGTAACATTAGTTCTAACCTATGCCGAAATTCCATATGATGTTGTGTATGATACCAAAGTTTTGGGCGATGGATTATTGCTTTATGATTGGCTACACCTTCATCATGAAGATTTTACAGGACAATATGGAAAATTTTACAGATCCTATCGCAATGCGGCATGGTATATAGAACAACAACAAAGCGCAGAAACCCTTGCGCAAGAATTAGGGTTTTCTAAAGTGTCTGATGCAAAACTTGCTGTTGCACAAAAAATTAAGGACTATGTTTTGGGTGGTGGATTTATGTTTGCGATGTGCAGTGCCACCGATAGTTTTGATATTGCTCTCGCCGCAGAGGCGCTCGATATTTGCGAACCTATGTTTGATGGCGATGGTACAACACCAAATTATCAATCGCAACTCGATTTTTCAAATACATTTGCTTTTAAAGAATTTACTATTGAACGTGACCCAAATGTGTATGAGTTTTCTTCAATAGATCAAACTAGTGTACGACAAATTAAAAAAGAGGTTGACTATTTTGCATTGATGGAATATTCTGCAAAGTGGGATCCTATACCAACAATGCTCAATCAAAATCACACCGCCTTGGTCAAAGGGTTTATGGGACAAACAACGGCCTACACACGTTCGCAAATTAAATCTAATGTTTTAATTTTGGGTGAAAATAAAATCAACAGCGAAGCGCGATACATTCATGGCATCAAGGGGAAAGGTTTTTTTACATTTTATGGCGGCCACGACCCAGAAGATTATACGCATAGAGTAGGGGACCCCAAAACAGAACTAGAACTTCATCCCACCTCTCCTGGATATCGATTAATTCTTAACAATGTATTATTCCCTGCCGCAAAAAAGAAAAAACAAAAAACCTAGATTTGAATTAGAGTTCATATTTTTTTCTAATTTTGTATAAACATAAACCCCAAATTATTATGAAAACCATGACCTCTTTTCAAAAAAAAGTCAAACCCAAAATCCGAATTCTTCAAGCTAGTAAGCATTTCAAAGTTATTTTAGTAACACTTCAACCAGGTGCAACTTTAGAAAGGCATAAAGCTCAAGAAAGAGTAAAAATTTTTGTTGTGAAAGGTACTATTGAATACCGCTCTCTTAGGCAAATTAAACAAATTCATCACCTAGAAGAGTATAACATTCCTACAGACGAAATGCATCAAATTATCGCAATAAATGTTGCAGAATTTTTACTTATTACTGGATAAAAAAGACATTATGCAAAAAGATATTTCTACTCCGAATGACATAAAAATACTTGTTGACACCTTCTATAACTCGGTCAAATCTGATGCTACTATTGGCTATATTTTTACTGATGTGGCCAAAGTAAATTGGGATGATCATTTACCAAGAATGTATAAATTTTGGGAATTTGCACTTTTAGGTACTGCAGTTTACAAAGGCAACCCAATGATGAAACATATCGCATTGAATGCCAAAGCATCACTGACCAAACAGCATTTTGAGCAATGGGTACACTTGTGGGAAGCTACCGTAGATCGTTTTTTTGAGGGCGAAATAGCCAATCGCGCTAAAGAAAGAGGGCAATTGATGAAAACAGTGATGCACATAAAAATGGAACAGATAAACAAATAATAACAAACATGAAACAATTACTATATTTAGTTGTCGTTGTGTTTTTAAGCTCTTGTGCTGAGCTTCAACAGGTCGTAAATCAATTACCCCAGAGTAAAGAAAATAACACAGATATGATAGCCAGTGGACTTCGTGAAGCTCTGCACTTTGGTATTGATAGACAAGTTCAAAAACTTACGCAAAAAGACGGATTTTTTAAAAACGAGCTGGTCAAAATATTACTTCCAGAAGACCTCAGAAAAGTAGATAATGTCATGCGAGATATTGGATTGAGTAAAGTTGCAGACGAAGGTTTGAGAGTTTTGAATCGTGCGGCAGAAGACGCCGTTAAAGAAGCAACACCAATATTTATATCAGCTATAAAAAACATCACTTTTACAGATGCTAAATCTATTTTATTGGGAGGGAACAATGCCGCAACACACTATTTGAAACAACAGACGGAAGCCGCATTATATCAGAAATTTCAACCTGTTATTGAGCGTTCTTTTTCAAAGGTTGGCGCCGATAAAATTTGGAGTAATTTAATTCAAAACTACAATAGTTTACCATTTGCAAAAGAAATTACAACAGATTTGACAGCCTATGTTACAGGAGAAACACTAAAAGGTGTTTATAAAATGATTGAAATAGAGGAGGAGAATATTAGAACAAAACTACATACGAGGACTACAGATTTATTGAAACGTGTTTTTGCTCTTCAGGATTAAACCCATAAATTAAAAAAGCCCACTCTGCAGAGTGGGCTTTTTTTAGCGAATAATTGGTTCTTAATCAGGCAGTTGCCCTATTTAATTTTATTTATAATAGCTTCAAAAGCTTTTGGGTCATTCATGGCTAAGTCGGCCAAAACCTTACGGTTGAGGTCAATATTATTAGCTTTGAGTTTCCCCATAAATTGTGAATAAGACATTCCGTGTAGTCTTGCCCCTGCGTTGATACGCATGATCCATAACGCACGGAAAGTTCTTTTCTTGTTTCTACGGTCTCTGTAGGCATAAAGCATGGCTTTATCTACTGCATTTTTTGCAACAGTCCACACATTTTTACGTCGCCCAAAATAACCTTTGGCTTGTTTTAGGACTTTTTTTCTGCGGGCTCTTTTGGCCACTGAATTTACTGATCTTGGCATAATGTTTCTCTTTTTTGTAGTTGGCGTTCCAAATCTGTTTTAGAATCTTTTATTGGCCAAACTCCATGGTTAAAAATTAATGTTTACCTAAAATTACGCTTACTTTAAGCGTAATTGTTGTTTGATGTTGGCCTCGTCACTCTCGTGTACCAAAGTACTGTGTGTGAGGGCAAGCTTACGTTTTTTAGACTTCTTCGTTAGAATGTGGCTTTTAAACGCATGCTTTCTTTTGATTTTTCCAGAGCCAGTTAGCTTGAAGCGTTTTTTGGCACTAGATTTTGTTTTCATTTTTGGCATGTTCTGCTTTTTATTTAGTTATTCGCTTTTATTTTATTTTTTGATTGGTGCAATAAACATAATCATTCGTTTACCCTCCAATTTTGGCATTTGTTCTACTTTTCCAAGGGCTTCCAAGTCTTGTGCTAAACGCAACAATAAGATTTGTCCTTGCTCTTTAAAAATAATAGAACGTCCTTTAAAAAATACAAATGCTTTCAATTTTGCGCCTTCTTTCAAAAACTTTTCTGCGTGTTTTTTCTTGAAGTTGTAATCGTGGTCATCTGTATTTGGCCCAAAACGTATTTCCTTAACAACAACTTTTGCAGCTTTGGATTTCAACGCTTTTTCTCGTTTCTTTTGTTCGTAAAGAAACTTTTTATAGTCCATAACTTTACATACAGGAGGAACAGCTTTTGGAGAAATTTCTACAAGATCTAAACCTTGCTCATTTGCTATGGCAAGAGCTTGTGCGAGTGAATACACGCCAATTTCTACATTGTCTCCAACCAAGCGCAGCTCTTCAGCAGTAATCTTTCTGTTGATGCGGTGCTTGTCTTGTTTGATGACCCGCATTGGGCCTCTGCTTCTTCTTCTACGTATTGCTATGACTTTCTGTTTTAATTAAACTAAAATTGTTTTAAGGTCTTACTTATTTCATCCTCAATGATTTTTGAAAATTCAGTCACACTAAGGCTTCCTAAATCTTCACCGCCATGTTGGCGTACAGAGAGAGTTTCTGTGTTTTCCTCTTGCTCACCAACAATAATCATGAACGGTATTTTTTTCATTTCGGCATCCCGAATTTTCTTACCCATGGTTTCATTCCTATTATCAATGAGGGCGCGAATTTCGTTATTTTCTAACAAATTTAAAACTTTTTCGGCGTATTTCTCATATTTTTCACTGATTGTCAAGATTGAAACCTGCTCTGGCATCAGCCAAAGAGGGAAATTTCCTCCTGTATGTTCCAGTAAAATGGCCACAAATCGTTCCATACTTCCAAACGGTGCACGATGAATCATTATTGGTCTATGGAGTTCATTATCAGAACCTTTATAAGTTAGATCGAATCGATCAGGCAAATTATAATCGACTTGGATAGTCCCCAATTGCCAACTTCTACCAAGCGCATCTTTGACCATAAAATCTAATTTTGGACCATAAAAAGCAGCCTCTCCAGGTTCAATCACATAATCTAATCCTTTATCCTCTGCAGCATTAATAATGGCTTGTTCTGCTTTTTCCCAATTCTCAACCGAACCGATGTATTTTTCTGGCGTTTCCAAATCACGAACAGAAACTTGTGCTGTAAAATTCTCAAATCCAAGCGAACCAAAGACGTACAAAACAAGATCAATTACATTTTTGAATTCGTCATCTAACTGATCTGAGGTACAAAAAATATGGGCATCATCTTGCGTAAAACCACGAACTCTTGTTAATCCATGAAGTTCTCCACTTTGTTCATATCTATACACTGTACCAAATTCAGCATAACGCTTAGGTAATTCTTTATAACTAAAAGGTTTTGCATTATAGATCTCGCAATGATGAGGGCAATTCATCGGTTTTAACAAAAACTCTTCATCAGCTTTTGGTGTACGAATAGCTTGAAAACTGTCTTCTCCATATTTCTCATAATGCCCAGAAGTGACATACAGCTCTTTTTGACCTATATGTGGAGTTACTACCATTTCATAGCCTGCTTTAACCTGAGCTTTTTTCAAGAAATCTTCTAATCTCGAACGTAATGCAGCCCCATTGGGCAGCCACAAGGGAAGACCTTGACCTACTTTTTTCGAAAACGTAAATAATTCTAGTTGCTTACCTAATTTTCTATGGTCACGTTTTTTGGCTTCTTCTAAAAGTTCTAAATATTCTTTTAATTCTTTTTGCTTTGGAAAAGAAGTGCCATAAACACGAGTCAACTGTGTGTTGTTTTCATCCCCTCGCCAGTAGGCGCCAGCAACACTCAATATCTTTACTGCTTTAATAATTCCTGTGTTTGGGATGTGTCCACCACGACACAAATCTGTAAATGAAGAATGATCACAAAAAGTAATATCACCATCAGTTAGATTTTCAATCAACTCTACTTTATATTCGTTGCCTTCTTTCTTATATTTATGTAATGCATCGGCTTTAGAAACAGACTTCATTTTAAAATCGTGTTTCTCCCGAGCAATTTCAAGCATTTTATCTTCAATAGCTTTGAAGTCTTTATCAGAAATAGATCTATCACCTAAATCTACATCATAATAAAAACCATTTTCAATAGCAGGGCCAATGGATAATTTTACACCAGGATATAACTCTTCAAGAGCTTGTGCCAAAACGTGAGAACTAGAATGCCAAAACGCCTTTTTTCCATTGTCATCTCTCCAAGTATATAAGACAAGGGTTCCGTCAGATTCCAAAACAGTTGAAGTTTCAACCACTTGATCATTAAAAGACGCCGAAATCACATTTCGTGCAAATCCTTCACTAATGTCTTTAGCGACATCCAATACCGTCAAACTCTCATTGTAAGAGCGAATACTACCATCTGGTAAAGTAATATGTATCATAAAATTATTATATGAAGGGCAAATATAAGTTTATATCCATTCTAAAACAATAGTCAATCCCATAAGTTCTTTTTTAAATTAAATTATTTTTATCTTACAAAAATTGGCGTAAATAGCTCATTTTAAGTATTTTATGATTTTGAAAATGAATACAAAAAAAAAACAATCATATTTTTTTTCAAAATTAATAGAAAAAGTATTGTGAGTATTAGAAAAGGGTTTTATATTTGCACCCGCTTTGCGTCTGAGTGCGCAAAGTTTTGATTTAGAGACGTTCATTAAACATATTGATTGACAGCGTAGAGATGAATTGGAAACGATTGATCTCGACAGAGAATAGACCATTTTGAGAACTAAGACATTAAATTTCCTTTAGTTGTTATATAGAACAAAGCTTGAGACATAGCTTTAAAGATTAACGATGAAGAGTTTGATCCTGGCTCAGGATGAACGCTAGCGGCAGGCCTAACACATGCAAGTCGAGGGGTAACATAGAAAAGCTTGCTTTTTTGATGACGACCGGCGCACGGGTGCGTAACGCGTATACAATCTGCCTTATACTGGGGTATAGCCTTTAGAAATGAAGATTAATCCCCCATAGTCTCTAGCTATGGCATCATAGCTAGAGTAAAGGTTACGGTATAAGATGAGTATGCGTTCTATTAGTTTGTTGGTGAGGTAACGGCTCACCAAGACTACGATAGATAGGGGCCCTGAGAGGGGGATCCCCCACACTGGTACTGAGACACGGACCAGACTCCTACGGGAGGCAGCAGTGAGGAATATTGGACAATGGAGGCAACTCTGATCCAGCCATGCCGC
>Ga0209138_1000401_pt1 | contig 43807 bp, 70 predicted proteins | sample SaaInl3SG_22_DNA_FD_184645 | JGI IMG/M metagenome (GOLD analysis project Ga0209138, IMG submission 184645) | Marine microbial communities from expanding oxygen minimum zones in the Saanich Inlet - ESP_153SG_22_DNA (SPAdes) (version 2) | ecosystem: Environmental > Aquatic > Marine > Intertidal...
GGAGTAATTAAAATGGCACGCCAGTTATTGCCTGCCTTAGTGGGCGCAGTTGCTTGTTCCTGAAAGATCGTAGACATTGTAACAATAATATCACGATTATCTAGGGTTGTTTTGCAAGTCTCTCATATTGTTGTCGCCATCAGAGAGATCGTCAACCCCAGCACCAGAGTTGCCTTGGCTGCTCGCTACGTTGTTCGGGTTGCCAGCACCAAGCGTCGTGCCCGTGTTAGCAAAGCTGCCGTTGTTGTTCGGTACGAGTACGCCATCTGGTACACTGCCTGGCGCTTCGATGCCGAGCTGTTCCGCGATTGCGTCCTGCATAATCTCTGGGTCGAACAGACCGGTCATCCACGCCTGACCCAGTGACTGTACCGTGCGGTACGCGGGGTCCACGATAATGTTGTTGAATGTCACGCTGGGCTCGGGAACGCCGATGACCTTGAGGACGCGGACGAAGAAGTACTCCCACGAACTTTGGCGTGCGTAGGCGGAGCTCAGTGTGGACTGGTCGATAACCTGAGACCCTCCGCCACCGGATGCTCCGTCGCCGGCGAGAAGGGCCCCCACGGGAACCTCCATTGCCGTAGCGGCCATGGCGGCCAAGGGCTGCCCGGTCTCGAGGTCGATCGAGTTGTTCCGGGGCATGGCGCTCATCTCAACGTCAGCACCGGTCACCGCAGTAGCGGCCACCTCTTTGTTGTTGATGAGCTTGGAGGAGATGTTCGCTCCACCCTTAGCGGACTTGGTCTTGACTTGCCACGCAATACCCGAGAGAGCCTTGAGCATCTTCGAGCCGTCCTTGAGATACTCGGAGTAGGCCCAGGTCCACGGAAGCGCGGGCAAGGAGTCGGGGATGCCCCACAGATTGCCGGACTCGTCGTTGACTTTACTGTCGATGACGACGAAGTTACGGTCAACTCGGATGTTGTTGATCTGCGCTACGGGGTTCTCCACGTAGTCGAGCGGGTACCAGACCTTGACGGTCTCGGAAAGGTAAGAGTTGTAGGGGTCGGTTACGGGTTCGCGCACCTGGTACTCGCGCAGGTAGTAACGAATAATCTCTGGGTCGTCAGGGTCCGTGGCCCAGCCTGCAATCTCGTCTAAGGGGATACGAGAAAAGCGACGATTGCGACGGTCATAACGCACAAAGAAATTCCCGTCAGTAAATAGGGATCGTTCATTTTTCTTACACGCCGCCTCACTGAATAGAACTTGCTGGTTGATTGCGTCGTCGATAACGCGCTGGAACCTAGGAGCCAGTGGGTTGCCTGACTGTGACATCTTGAAGCCACGGCCAAACACATAGCCAGAGCGAAGAGTAGAACCACGCTTGAGGATGGGGTTAGCAGCCGTCTGCCTCCGTGCGTTCCTCGAGATAAGTTTGACATCCGCCAGGGCCATGCCGCTGTCGGTGAACTGGTTAATCGGCGACCAGCCCTTTTCGTCGAAGTCTAGAGTCGCACGAGCAAGCGCGGAGTAGGACTCGGCGAGAATCTCATTGTCCTGAGAAAGAGTTTGAATCTCTTTCAAAAGCTCCTCAGACTCGGATGAACTGCTAGTAAAGCGATCGAAAATACCCATAAAGCAATCTTACCAGTAACTCTCCGAATAAAACGAATGCTCTGTTATTAGTTCTTCTAGCTGGACGATGTCACCTGGCTGTGGTCCGGACGTATCGTGAGAGATTGTGGACAGGATGGCGGCGTCCAAGGAGTCTGGAGAGGAGATGCCCGACTTGCGCATCTGGTCCTTGCTGGTCATTGTGATAGAACCCCTGGCGCTGAAGTGATAAGTCTGGCTTATCATCTCTTCGCGCAGCTGGTTGTCGTCGTAGTCTAAGTCCAGGCTCCCGTTTGCAAGGAGTTCTCGGAAGGTGTCGTAGTGCCATGCCCTCGCGTTAGTCCAGCGCGCTGAATCAGGCGAACCGTGCGATCCATTAATAGCGCCAATATCATAAACGGCATCATTAAAATCGTCCAGGCGAGCCAGAGCATCAACAACACCACCACCCACACCGTTAACGTCAATGTTGACAACGCCTGCCACCAGTCTTTGCGCATGACCGTGCACCCTTCTTGCTGTTTCAATTAGGTCCAGCTTAGACCACTTGTCTATCAATCGCACCCTCCCACCCCGATTGATATACAAGACGTTCTCATCTGAACCAAAGCGCGCAACGTCAAGTCCCAGCGTCGGGCGGATGGCGTCGTCATCCTCGAACTCTGCGTCAAAGCCCTTGTCGATTACTGACTGCGGGAAGAAGGTGTTGTCTGCCTCGTCCGGGAACTCGCCCAACACCTTGGACTTGTACCTGGCGGAGTCTTCACCCCAGGCACGTTTCTTGTGCTCAACCCAGTCAACGCTGGTGAGGCCATTTAAAAAATTTTTTTGATCTTCCTCTTCCGGGTAAACATTTTCCTCGGTAAATGTAGGTAGATCGAAAGCGCTAATGGTGTGAAGGTTCCAGTCCTGTGAGAGTTGAGGATCAGTGAATATTCTATGAAATTCAGTTCCCCTTCTATCAGGGTTGCCAATCGCCAGAATCCTGGAGCCTGAACCAGTCGCCACTGCCTCAGCAGCCGTAAACATGTCTGTAGGAAGACCACCTGCCTCGTCAAGAAAAACATAAGTATTCCGTTTACGAGTTCCCTGGAAGCTTGAGACGATGTCCTGATCGCTAGGTCTTTTACCGAAGACGAGGAACTCTGCACCGTTATCACCATCCAACTTCCACGCTAATGTTTCCGTAATCCTACCAGGCAGCATCATCCCGCGAGTATCAGCTAAGCCCTTGTTTACTTTAAGGTAAGCAAAGATAACCTTCTCGATCTGGCTCAGCGTCGGTGCGGAGACAATGCACAGCGTGTCGCTCGGTACACCCGTCGCCACAATCCACGTAATCAGGTCGGCCACCACGGCAGACTTACCGCAACCGTTCGCACTCTTCACTGCGGTGCGAGACGATTGCATAAAGGAGGAAACAATCTCCCCCTGCTTCGAGTACCACCGCTTTCCCAGTACGTCGCTTAGCCACGCCTCTGGGTCCGTTTGGTACAACCGCAGCTTGCTCTTAGAGCGCATCTCGTCGATGGCCCCGTCGAGCACGCTATTCAAATATGTTGGCATCCAAAATACTTCCCGCCCTCTTGAGGCCCTGCTCTACTAAGTCGTCAATGTCTTCGTCGTCCGGCACCCCTTCGAATGCACGGAAGCCCGCAATGATATAAGCGAGCGCTGCGTCAAAGGCCTGGGCGAATATCTTAGCGTGTGCTGCCGTAATCTTTTCAATGTCATCATCGACAAGTTTGCGTCTGGCGTCCAAGCGGTCTGAGACCAGGCGGAGCGACTTGAGGACAACGTTTGCTACGGAGGCAAAGTCTTTCATGTCTACGGAGTCCAGCATCCCGAAAGCTTTATCCTTCAGGGTGGCGGCCTCAATGAGAAGGAGCCTCTCCTCTTGGCGGTCTGTCAACCAGTCCTTGCTGTCCAGGAGGTAGGCGATTCTCTCGGAGACGTAACCCGGTTCGAGTCCCGTGAGCTCCGCAATCTCGACAGGAGATTTTCTGGCGAGGCTCAATAGCTTCTCGTCCAGGTTCGTGCGCTCCAACTCCATGTACTACATTGTATCTCATGATAATTATTGAGACACAAGAGAACGATGTCATCCGTGAGTACGACCTTCCGAATGAGCAGCGCGATAGTTGGATCGAATTCTTCGACTGGCTGGTGGCGCAAGGGGAGATTCTGATGTGGGCCGAAATGCCGAAAATCTGAAATTAAAAAAAATTAAACGTGCGGGTGTGCCGTACTAGAAAAATCGGATTTAGCAAATGTGAGAATTGTTTGGTAACGATTAGGTAACGAATCGGCGTGTCGCATTGACAGCCAGAAGAGCGTTACAGATTGGTGCCGGCTGCGCTTGTGGTGTTGCCCTATTTAGACTAGGCTTTTGGCATAGCCACTAAAGGGGTGGCACCAACAGATAGGGAAACAATGAACGACGAAATGATGATTCGCTGGATTGAGTCCACGCCGGTAGACGCTTGGATTGACGCAATGCTAGAGGGAGTAAGCGAATGAGAGTGATTACCACGAACACGGCCGGCGAAAGTATCACCTACGCCTACGACCCGGAGCACTACGAGAGTGTGATGGTGTTTTACCAAGAGCTCAAAGAGCGGGGCGACTTGGTGAGCTACAGGGTGGCAGACTGATGGCGGACAATTGCCTAATCTGTGGCGTGTGGGGTACCCTTCGGGGTACCCCTTGCCCAGACTGCGAGAACGCTAAGGGTGGCTGGGAAGATATAAGGCTAGACGACTACGGGAGGAAATTGTGAACAGGACGCGGCCAACACTTTGGGACTTGATACCAGATTGGGCTTATTGGATAATCTGCGGGGCGATCCTGATCCTGGCGCTAATAGCGCAGATCGGACAATAACCCCGGCAGCCTAGCCCCTCGATCTAAAAGCCGTCTACAGGACGGAGAACCAGACGACCCCAAAAACAAGATAACGATTTGGTAACGACACGGCGTGGCGACTTGACACGATTACGGCAAGCGCCAGAGGGGGGATAGTCGAACATCTGTTCGATTATAACGATTCGGTAACAGCCCTTGACATTGTGCCCGTTCTGTACTAAGCTGGGTTTGGTGCCCGAAAACAAGATAACGATCCGGTAACATTACGGCTGCTGCCCGGCGTGTCGCCTTGACAATAACGATCCGGTAACGCCCGGCGTGTCGGCTTGACATTCGGCAAGCGCCGCGAAAGCGAAATTATAACGATTTGATAACAGCCCGCGTGTCAGCTTGACAATAGCAATTTGGCTGCGCTCGGCGTGTTGGGTTGACACTCTCCGGAGAGTGTGTAACGCGCGCGCGCGTTCCTACTAATTACGAATCCGCAGAAATACCGTTACCATTCTGTTATCTCAGATCGGCTGGATTCAGCTAATTCATAGGTTAGCTGTGTATAATGGGGGACATCAACAAGAGAAAAAATAGGGTGTTAGCACTCAGCTAAATCATAGGTTAGGGTGCTATACTGAAGCCATCAACACAAGGGGGTAATTGTGAACAGGGTACACGATTCAATAGCTAAGCCAACCACCAAAACTCGCAACGGGTGGAACAGTAAGCGCCCAAAAACCACACGCGGCCAAAAGCTAAAGGGTAGCTACTATGCTGCCGCCACGCCCGTACAAGTGAGCTGGATCGAACGATAGGGGAGAACTATGGCACGACTACGCCGCACGGTGGTCGCCACGCGAAAGCTGGCGATACGCTACAACGATAATAATACACGGGCGAAGTGTAGGCAATTTATGGAAGAGATGCTCACGCCTGAGATGGTCGAACGCGGGTTCAGAGTATCCGCGAGCCGAAAAGTGTACGACGAAACAGACTGCGAAATTTATTACTACGCCTACGACATTACGGCTCTTATATAGAGATAACCCTATGTTCCTATAATAGTATTATAGTATTATAGGATTCTCTTATAGTAACACGGGGGGAGTATTCTGCGCATCCGCGCTATTCCGCGGGCCGCCGATTCAACCACGGCGAAAATGCCCCTCGATCCGGATTTGACGACACTAAAAGACTATGCTAAGCTCAAGGTATTACAGCAAGGAAACACTAGAACACCACCAGACAATTAGGGGGAATGATGGCAAAAGTACGGTGTAACGACTGCCGGGACTATTTCGACAGAACGACGCTCACTTGGAATTCTGAGGACGGGTGGCACGCACTTTGCGACGACTGTAAGCTCGTGCCGGCTGCCACGGGACCGGGCGAGTGGAAACTAATCAAGATAGGGGGCAAGTGATGGAAGAGCTATCACTAGAGCTAACGCACGAGCTACTGGATATTGCGGAAGCGGACAACACTAAGGAACTACTGGAGGAACTGCTGGCAATACGCGGGTACGACGAGAGCAACATCAGGGGGGGCAAGTGATGGCACGAACATTCACGGACGAAATTTGCGACCGGTGCGGAACCCTCACCGTAGAGGGGACGGACCCGGCGTGGTACTACGACAGTAGGCAGCAACTTAAGATGAAATTCATTGAGCACAATTGCGAGGAGGAACTGTGATCACGATTTACGAAACAGCATTCTACGGACCAACGGACCACCGCGGCCAGCGCATCAAGGTAACCAATACCCGCACGGGTAAAAGTAGGTGGCACCATTGGGACTATGCCGTGAACTGGGGAATTGACCAGCACGAGGAAGCGGTTAGACGGTGCGCGTTATTTCGCGGGAAGCTCGTAGAGCTAGGCGGCCAAACTAAGCGGGGCTGGCTATTCGCGCTGACACACGAAGAGGGGGAGTGATGACACCGGAACAGATGGAAACATTCACGGCAGATATTGACGACAGCCCGGTGATAGAACGGGACTACTTTGGGAGAGTGGTGGTGACAATTCAGCTAGCCGGGGGAATTGAGCTGATGGTGCGGGCAAGTAAAATCGCGGCAGCATTAGCGCCATCGTCGTACGAGCGGTCGCTCGGAATGTACCGGCAAGACTGCGAGCGGAAGAATGCGGGGGAGTGATGATGACGGAGTGCCCACGACACGAGGGAGCTTTTGACTGTACGCCTTTTTGCGATGTATGCGAAGGTAATCAAGAATATGAACAGGGGGAACAATGAGCACGAAAACCGACGGTACTTGGGACACGGCGTTTATGACCGGGCATTATCGCCGGGAGTACTCAGCGCTACTGGACCGCACGATCGTGGACATACGGGCGATGTATCCGGAAGAGATGGAGATACTTGGCTGGGAGTCTGCGGGCGAGGCAGGCTGCCTGCTGATACTGGACGACGGCTCGGTGTTCGTGCCGGCGTCGGACCCGGAGGGCAACGGACCCGGCGCGCTGATAGTTAGCGAGATGGGGGAATGATGTTGCTGGCGGAATGTTGCGAGGCAGAGAATATCGAGGAGTGTGGCTGCGGTGAGTGCTTATCGTGCCCACCGGAGTCGCGAGCACAATGGTGCTCTAACTGTAAGGAGGAGCGATGAACTGGTACGACTTGGCAGCAGGGGTAAGTGAACTAGACGAGGAGGAATGGGAAGAATGAAAGAGTACACATTCACGATGACACGCACGGACACGGGCAAGGTGACCGTCACGGCGGCCAACGAGCGGGAAGCCATCGAGAAGGCGCACGACTACACCGCACGAATTGTGATGGTGAACGAGCGCTCGTGGCAAGACTCACGGATAATCAGGCACAAACTAGAAGGGAAAAAATAATGGGGGACCGGAATAACATCAAGATCACATACAGCACCGGGGATAGTATCTATCTCTACGGGCATTGGATTGGCAACGAGATTCACGGAATCGTAAAGCAAGCTATGAAGTCATCGGACAGGGTAACGGACGAGTCATACTTCGCAAGGGTGCTGTTCTCCCGAATGGTGACAAGCGGTGGCACCAGGGACATTGACACGGAGACGGGCTACGGGATCGCCCCGTATGTTGTGGACCACGACGCCGGGAATGTAATGGTGCATATCGACTACACCAAAGCTAGCAAGCTGACCGAGTGGCGGCCAGCGGTTAACTACGAGTATGCGGATGTGGAGTAATGACAGATAACGACGGCTGGGGCGAAGTGTTCGACTGGATGCTAGAGCAAGGACACATCGTGACACTAGAAGACGGCTCAATGATGATGGTGAAACAAGAAGGGGAAATGTAATGGGAACGACGGGATATTGGGTTAGCTACTACGAGACGAACACAACCGAGAAGGTGAGGGAGTGGCTGCGCAAGCAATACACCTGGGACGAGTGGCAAGTGCTCGATCTGGCACCAGGCACGAAGCGCCGGAGTAACTGGTGGATGGCTATGAAGCAAGCGGAAACCGGTAGGGTCAGGGCGTTACAGGTCATCACCAGCAACCGAGCCAAGAGTGAAAGTACCTTTTATACCAAGGAAGTGGGGGAGGATATGGGACCATACTCCACGGACATTCCCAAGCGATTGTTCCGGATGCTCACTCCACTTGATGAAGACGAAACCTACGCTCGGGAGTGGCGCGAGAAGGTAAGCAGCGGAGTAGTGAGGGGGTAGCAATGGAATGGAAGGACGGCGACGACAGTGCGCTGTACGACAAGGGCTACAACGACGGCTACAGGCAGGCGATCATAGACGCTCAGGCAAGCAAGAAGAAGCTAGGCAAACTACGCCGAGAGACATACCAAGCACCATCGAAGGGGAAGGGGAAGCACAGTGCCTAGATACAACATACAACAGACGGTCGAATATCACGCGGAAGCTATCGAGGCTTCGAGCCCGGAGGAGGCTCTCTCGATTTACCTGAAAGACCAGGACAGCTACTATGTCGGGGTTGATGACGAGAACATCGAGGAGCTCGAGTGGTGCGACGAATGCGACAACGAAGCGGGCTGGTGCAAGTGCGAGGATGATGAGGAGGAAGACAATGCCTAACTGGGTAAGCAACTCGGTCAGAGTGACCGGCAACAAGGAAGACCTGAAACGCTTTGCGGAGCAGGCTGGCGCAGACTACAGGCGCAAGTTCCACGAACTAACACCGGATGGTTTAGCGTGGGTTGATGGTGAAGTATCCGATCAGCACCTATCATTCTGGAACTTCGTGCGACCTGACGACTCAATCCTCGATGAGTATTGGGGTTCCGAGAGCCAGGACTTGTCGCTGGAGCAGCGGTTACAGTACAAGACGAACCACTGGTACGACTGGAATGTCCGCAACTGGGGGTGTAAGTGGGACGCGAGCCATGTGTACTTCGAGGACTGGGATGGCGAGTTAGCCTACGACTTCGATACGCCATGGGGGTTCCCCGAGGGTGCTGTCCGCGCCATGGTTGCCCAGTACCCGACACTGAACTTCACGATCAGGTTCCTGGAGGAGCAGGGTTGGGGTGGCGAGGCTGTCGGCTTTGATGGTGACTTTGCCATCCTCAAGGAGTGGGACATTCCCTGTACGCACGAGGAGCGCATGGAGCATATTGGCTACTGCTGGTGCGAGGAGATGCGCGACGACGAGGTGGAGTACATGTACGACGACTGCCCAAAGAAGAAGGAGCTAGCGAATGCCTAACGACAATGCAGCCTGGGTTACAGAGCGACTAAGCCGGGTGCTCAATCAAGCGATCTACGAATCACAAAAGTCTCAGGAGGATGACGACTAGACACACAGACTCAGCCAAGCAGGGAAGCAAGGCTGACACGGGCCGCGTACTTACCCCTTTCAGCGCGGCCCACTGGGAGCAGGTGGAACCCCCTATCTTTCACCTGCTCCCTCTTCCATTTACAGATGAAACATAGGATGATGAGATAAGATACAAGAATAGAGGAGGGATGATTTCACGATGACCAACTGGGGGAACGAAGCAACAGTAGCCAAGACAGAAGTATGGCTCACGCCACCAAGCATTATCAGAGCGCTTGGGGATTTCGATCTTGACCCGTGCTCCGAGGAGGAGATGCCGTGGCAAGTGGCAAGCAAGAAGTACACGGAGAAGGACGACGGTCTTGTTCAGGAATGGGAGGGTCGGGTCTTCATGAACCCACCGTACGGACCGAAGCTTGACCCCTTCTTGCACAAGCTGGCTGAGCACGGAAACGGAATCGCTCTCGTGTTCGCTAGGACGGAGACGCGGGCGTTCTTTAGAAATGTGTGGCCGCGCGCTAATGCGATCATGTTCTTGCGCGGTCGGGTTAGGTTCTATCGACCAGACGGAACGCAGGGACAGTCTTCTGGTTCGCCTAGCTGCCTCGTCGCCTACGGCGAGAACAATGTCAAGGCGTTGTATGACTCTGGTCTCGATGGAGTCATCATTACATTGGATGGAATGGAGGAGATGCCCAAGTGAAGATACTAAACCTCTACGCCGGCATCGGTGGCAACAGGAAGCTCTGGGGCGACGATCACCAGATAACCTCGGTTGAGTACGACCCCAAGATTGCAGCCGTGTATGCCGACCTATGGCCGCAGGATGAGCTGGTCGTGGGAGATGCTCACGAGTACCTGAGACTGAACCACGAGCAGTTCGACTTCATCTGGTCATCACCACCGTGCCAAAGCCACAGCTCGTTTCGCTACAACATTCAGGTGAGGTTCCACGGGACCGAGCAGGTCTACCCGGACATGAGCTTGTATGAAGAGATTCTCTTTCTGAAGTACCACAGCAACGCCACCTGGCTGGTGGAGAATGTCGTGCCGTATTACGGAGCGATGCTCGATCCCATCAAGCGCAATCGCCATCTGTACTGGACTAATTTTGACCTGCCAGAGATTCCCAAGACGGGTGAGAACATCAAGACAATGAACAAGGTTAGCCAGCTCGAGGAGCTACACGGGTTTGACCTGTCGAAATATAGTTTGCCAAACAAGAGGCAAGTGCTTCGAAATGTAGTCGATCCGGAAGCGGGCCGGCTATTTTTGGAGGCAGCAATCAAGGAGAGGGAGCATGGATAACAGAGAGCTAGAAGAACAGATTGAGAAGTACATCAGGACGAACGCTGAGGGCTCAGAAATTATTACGGGTTGGGTCCTGTCGGTATCAGTCAAACATCCTCGCATGGAGAAAAGTGATGGGTACATTGTAGAGAATAGTGATGGACTTCCGTACCATTCTCAGATAGGATTACTTACTGCGGCCATCGAGGAGAAGAAGAACGCAGTGCTGTCAAAGGTGCTGAGGGACTAGGAGGAGACAATGCTGGACGACAACATCGACCTAAACATCTGGGACAAGGTTGGATACGAGACTGGGTACAAGCAAGAGGGCTGGGTCTTCACGCCATACACGATTGAGGCCAAGGGTGACAGCTTCGGTACGGGCATAGAGCTCACGAGCTCGGAGATAAGCCTGACCCCAGCGGAGGCGAAGCGTCTAACGCTAGGCGTAGCGATGGCGGACGGTGGTGACTACACACCCGACGCAGACTTCTGGATGGATATGCAGACGTTCTACCTGACATATCAGGACATTCCCGATCGTGTAGATGCGCTGCTGAAGTCCCTCTTGGAGGAGGCCGAGAGGCTGGCTACCGCCAAGCAAGAGCGGGCTCAAGAAGAATGGATGGAGAGCAGGGTGTTCTAATGAACCCACGTATCACGGACTATGGCGCATTCATGTACTGCGATGAGTGCGCAAACATTGCGCTCGAGCACGAGTGGAACGAAGACCTGGGCATGTGCGCAGCCTGCGCAAGTGTCGTAACAGAGGAGGAGGAAGATGTATAGAGAAGATGGCATCAGTGCCGGGGACCGTAGCCTTGAGATTCAGATTGAGTCAAGCGCCACGCTCGAGAAGCTGTATGGCTTCTTTGATGAAGCGGGCATTGCTCACCGATACTCGATGGATGACGGTGAGCTGGAGGTATCCATCCACGGTGAGTGGCTGCTGTTCTATGTAGACAAGCGGGTACTGACAGACGAGCAACAACTAGATCAAGCATTCGAAGATGCACAACGCATAGCAGAAGGGTACTGGAAACAATGAGCGCGGAGTTAGATGCAGTAAATAAGGCAAAGAAGGCGCATGTAATCGCCAAGGCTACACTCGAGCAACGCTTGAGAGACGAGCTGAAGAAAGAGTTGGCTAATCTCCAGACGCAGATTGACCTTGCCGTTAGGTTCGCTTACGCGGCCGGCGAGAGCAAGGCTGAGATTATGCGATCGCTGGGCACTAAGGATTACCACACACTGAACGCTTCGCTAGAGCGAACGGCTGGGGTGACTGAGATTGTCGGAACAGACCCCCTTGACCAGTGCTACACATTCGACCCTGACACCGGAGAGCTCAACGTGACTTACGTCAAGCACGGTCCGCTGTCTATTACCGGCAGCGCAACCCTCACATTCCAGTCCATGAGAGACGGGACGAAGTGGTTCGCATCCTCGACGCCATTGTGGAACGATGACTACACCGTGCGTAATGACGTGGTGGCAGCGCTGGATAACAGGCAGGATGGCGAGTACTACGACGAAGCCCTTGCTTGGGTTGAGAACATTATCAACGGGAGCTAGGCCGAGGTGTTAGCCTTCGTTTTAGTGACAGCGATATTCATCGCCTGGGCTTGGCGGTTTGTCAGGAATGTCGAAGAGGGTTACGAAGAGCAGACAATCCTTCAGCAGATGCAACAAGCTGAAGCTCGGCAACGCGAGGTTGAATCCGGAGACTACTGGGAAGAGGAGGAGGTGCATTATGACACTGGAGAAATTGTTACCCACACCAGACCAGCAATCCGCCATCCAAAGAATCGTAACCGAGCCTACGAGAGCAGCTCTTAACGCTTCCACCATGGGGGCTGGTAAGACACTCAAGGCGGTTGAGGTAGCCAAGGCTCTTGGCTCCAAGACCATCCTGCTCATAGCCCCACTCAACACCAGGCTGGGGTGGCAGGTAACCTTCGAGCGACAGGGTGTAGACCTGCCATTCAGGTGGATCAACTCAAGGTCCGCTGGCCAGAAGGCCAAGGAGGATTGGTTTTGGCAGCAGCCCGGCATCTACTTCGTGGGTGTCGAGTTGTTCGTTCGACTAGGCTGGGAGGGCAAGACTCGATCGAAGATGTGGAGCCACAAGCCTGACCTCGTGCTGTTCGACGAGGTACACCGCAGTCAGAATCGCAAGAGCAAGACGCACAAGACGCTCAAGCAGGTGAAGGGCAAGTTCAAGCTTGCCATGTCGGGCACCCCCACGGGCAACAACTTTGATGGCGCTTGGGCTGTGACCAAGTGGCTGTGGCCAACGGTTATCGAGAACTCTTACTGGGCTTGGGTCGATAAGTGGTGCGCCACTGAGTACGACCACTTCGCACCGGGCGGGAAGAAGGTTGTCGGCGAGAAGACGCCCGGCGCATTCTTCAACTACTTGCCGTGCTACGTCCGCCTCGAGTCCGAGGTTGACGCCAAGCTCCAAGAGGAGCAGGTCTACATCGAGCTCACACGTGAGCAGCGCAAGGCCTACAACGATCTTGAAGAGAAGATGATTACCTGGTTAGAGGACAGGCCGCTGGTGGTCGAGTTCCCGATCAGCTTGCGCGCCAGGCTTCGGCAGGCGACACTCGGGTTGTTCTCCATCGACGACGAGGACAACGTGGTATTCGACAACGACTGCAAGTCGCAGAAAATCGACGTGATGTTCGACATACTCGAGGACGACTTCGAGAACGAGACGGCTCTCATCCTTACCGACTCCAGAAAGTTTGCCGACGTGGTTGTCAGCAGGCTCAACCGGGACGGCAAGACCGCAATGCCCTGGCATGGAAACATCTCGGATGCTAAGCGACAAGAGACCAAGGAAGCATTTGTCAGTGGTTCGTGTCAGTATGTAGTAGCTGTAATATCCGCCATCGCAGAAGGCGTTGACGGGTTGCAGCACGCAACACGTAATGTGCTGTGGATGAATCGCAGTGACAACAGAATCCTCAACGAGCAGGTGGCCAAGCGTGTTCACCGCAGGGGACAAGAGAGAACGGTTCGATCGGTGGAGCTCATAGCAATTGACACCTATGACTCCGGCGTATTAAGCTCGCAGATACAGAAGGCAGTTGACATGAACCGAACACTCAAGGAGCAACGTGGCGATTAGTATTGGTGACAACTGCAAGAGGGGTCACGAGATATCAGGTGACAACATTCAGTACTACACCAACCACGGTGTGCGACGAGTGCGGTGCGCAACGTGCAACCAGCCACCAAAGTCCAACCCGAAGAAGAAGCCGGGCGACATGTGCAAGAACGGTCACGTGATTATCGGTGACAACATGCGTGAGCAGAAGATGCCGGGCGGTGTGGCATACGTTTGCGTTACTTGCAAGCGGGAAAATGTGCGAAGAAATTATCGCAATAATTCCGGTCTCACCGAGGATGAACTCAACCGCAGAGATCGCAATCAGTCCAAGTCTGCGCTTCAATCAGCACGCAGGGCGGCCGAGCGAGCTGACGATCTTATCGAGAAGGGCAAGGAAGATGCTGCGCTCAACTACCTGAAGCTCACTAAACGAGCCGAGCGGATGAGTGATGCCCTACAGAAGGGCATGGCGAAAGACAGGGCCAGGTGTGCAGATAATCCTGGACCCTATATTGACTACGAAGAAGGCAACGAGCCAACCAAAAACCAGGCGTACTTGATGTGTGTCGGTTGTCCGGTGTTGGTGCAGTGTGCTAGATTCGCCAGCGCATACAAACCAGCTGTCGGTGTATGGGGTGGGGAAGTTTATGAAGACGGCAAGTTACGATACAAATAGGAGGAACACAATGGAATCAGTACCAAAAATCTACGGAGCTATCGCTGCTATCCAGGCTGGAGTTGGCAACATTCCGAAGAACGGCATCGGCCCGGCATCTCAGGGCTCGTACAAGTACGTCAAGAATGACGACATCCTGGAGGCCATCTCCAAGCTGATGATTGAGCACGGTGTTATCACTAAGCCAGAGATCATTAACTACGAGCTGGTCAGCCGGGAGATTGGCAAGGACCGGGTCGTCCCCTTGACAATCGTTCACTTGAAAATCACCTACATCTCCGTCGAAGACGGCTCGGAGTTCTCCGTGATTGTCGGCTCAGAAGGCGCAGACAACAGCGACAAGGGTGGCCGCAAGGCCGTAACCCAGGCGCAGAAGATTGCTAACCTGCTGACCTTCAACATCGCAACAGGCGAGCCTGACCCCGATGGCATGGATGTTGCGCCGATAGCCAAGGGTTCAACACCTGCCCAGGCTAAGATTGCGCAGGCATCTACCAGTGGAACCTACAACCAGATCAAGGCGTTCCTTGGTACGGCTGGTCTTAGTGGCTCGGTTGCTAACACTATCGGTGGACGCATCTCGGGTGGCAAGAGCCCCGACGTGTGGACCAAGGATGAGGACGTGCTCAAGCAGGTACTCGCGGCCCTCAAGGCTGGCGAGGTCGAGTAGTGCAGGTCTCCGCGAAGTCTCCCATAGTTGGAGACTCAACATGGATAGCGATGTGGGACTGTGGTCGCTGCCCCGAGTCCGCCAAGTATGACTACTTGGACTCGGAGGTAGAGGCTCTGAACATGGCACAGCTCTACTCATTCCTACACGAGCTGCAAAACCATGGAGCCTAAGCTAAGAGTCCGGTCCTCCGGGCATGGTGGCAGTGGGTATAAGCACCCGCACACCGGGGTAACAGTCCCCGGTGTAACCACCGTGCTCAAGAGACTGGACAAGCCAGCGATCGCGCAGTGGGCGGTGGACAACACGGCGGCCTATGCGGTTGCCAACATTGACCACCTGCTGACACGCACGCAAGAGCAGGGCTACGGATTCTTGCGGTGGTACTGGAAGCGTGACCCGCTCAAGGGTGACACGGAAGATATCCGCAACTATTCGAACGGCGTGCTCAATGATGCAGCAGAGCTCGGGACATTGCTTCACGACTGGGTTGCGGCCGAGCACGGTGCTTGCCCCTACCCCGACACGAGCTCGGCACCATATCACTTCTGGGAGATGGTGGAGCAGTGGGATCAGTACAGTGCGCAGCACGACATCGAGCCCGTCCACACGGAGGTTACTCTCTGGAACAGCGAGCTTGGCTACGCCGGTACAGCTGATGGCATCTGGAAGATTGATGGCAAGCTAACGATGCTTGACCTCAAGACATCTCGCAACACGTGGGATGAGCACTGGATGCAGATATCCGCACTAGCCGAGGCCACGACACTCCTGGAAGAAGTGGATGGCAACTGGGTCGAGACGGATATGCTACGGTGTGAGCAGCGGGCGCTGCTTCACATCAGGCCCAGCGATACGGACAAGGAGGGCAATGCAATGGCCCCCTTTGCCGAGTTGAAAGTAATGCCGGAGGATGAATATGATGACATGTTCAAGGCATTCAAAGGATTGCTTAGCGTGACTCATGCGCTGAGCGATATCAAAACCCTACGCAATAGGAGGAGTAAATGAGTCGCATCAACGCCGTATTTAGCGGCAACGTGGTGGCTGAGCCCACCCGAAAGGACATCAACGGGACATCTCTCATGGAGTTCCCCGTCTATGTCAACCACACCAAGAAGAACCGTGACTCGGGAGAGTACGAGAAGACTGGTGACACCAGCAAGATTCGCGTTACCGTGTGGCGCGATCTGGCAGACACCTTGGACGTGAAGCAGGGAGACCTGGTTGAGGTTCACGGTAGCTTGATTGAGAAGGAGTTCGACAAGAAAGATGGAACTCCTGGTCGCTCGCTTCAGACCGATTACATCGAGTCTGTCGTGGTCAAGTACCGCAAGGATGGACAGGCGGCAACCGTCGATTCAGACGGAGCCTTCTAACCCAATAGGGTTTGGCCCATAGCTCAATTGGCAGAGCGACCGGCTGTTAACCGGTAGGTTCCTGGTTCGAGTCCAGGTGGGCCAGCGTAGTACGATAACAACAGAGGAGGTGTACGTGCAGAAGTTCATTACGACTATTCTGGGTGAGAATAGTGGGTACGCATTCATTAGCAGGGCGAGCGGTAAGACCGCTAATGGCAAGCTCAATGTCAACATTCACAAGGCTTTTCAGTATCCAAAGCAGCTCGACGAGATGGTTGCCTACGCAGAGCAACACTCAAGCGAGGACGTGTACCTATCGCCATTGCTATACGGCGACAAGAAGAACGACAAGGGCAACATTGCTCGGACTCCGGAGAACGCGCTCACATCGCAGACCATCTACATGGACTCGGACTTGTGCACCCCTGACAAGTTTAGGCTAGAGCCGTCTATCCACGTGGTTACCAGTCGCGGTCGCGGTCACGACTACTGGTTGCTGGACGAGCCCATCGAGGCAAAGCACGCAGCAGAGATTGCGCACAGGATTACGACCGCCCACAAAGACGACGGGTGCGACCCGAGCGGTTGGTCGGCCAACAAGGTGCTCCGCCTGCCGGACACCGTAAACACAAGTCACGGGTTCCCCGAGTCCGTGGTCGCAGAATATAACGGCGTTGTATATAACGCACTAGATATAGATGGAGCATACGATGATGTTGAGATTGTTGAGCGGCCAATCATGGGTCGGGAAGAGGTTATTTCTGCTGAGGAACCGGCTCTTGCGGATTACGCTGAGGCGCTTGCTAAACTCCCCCAGAACGTACTGGACATTGCGCTGGCTGAGCCCAAGGTGGGTCCAGACGGCAATCGATCCGAAGCTCGCTACCGATTACTGTGCGAGCTGTTTAGACTTGGCGATGTACTCACGCAACAAGAAGTACTCTCAATTGCATGGAAGGCACCTGCATCCCGCAAGTGGAGTCAAGAAGATTCACGAGGTCTTAGCGGACTTGTAGCCGAGGCGAACAAAGCCTACGCCGAGGTCCAGTGGAACAAGGGCGAGGGACTGGAACCACCGGAGCTGGACACTACAGATAAGGGAATCCAGCTACTCAAGGGTGACGAATCTCAAGTGCTTGAGCACCACCGCACATGGGTAGATGACTACACCGATTGGGCGAACAGCAAGCACGCAAAGCAGAACGGTCCTTACGACAGGATTAATGCGTGGACAGTTCTTTCCTGTGCGTTTGGCGACATGGCATTTATTCCCCGCAAGAGCGGCCCAGAGGGCGTGAACCTTTACACCATGACACTTGGTGAGACAACCACTGGTAAGTCTCAAGCGCTCAAGCTAATGCGCACGGTGATGGACGAGGTGTTCTCTGAAGACCCCGGCTACAACCTAGGCGGTAACGCTAGCCCTAACGCTCTGGGCGAGAAGCTCATTGAGCGCGATGGCAAGGTGTCGCTGTTCAACAAGGATGAGGCGCATGGTCTCTTCAAGCAATGGGCAACTCAGGACTGGACCAGCGGAATGATGGAAGACCTGGCGTTGCTATACGACGGCACCGTTCCTCCGATGCTGCGCGTGGGCAAGAAGGAGATGTCAAAGCCGGCAAAGACTCAGTTCGTGATGCACCTTATGGGAACCCCCGAGGAGATTTCTAAGGCCCTGAACAGGGAGATGTTCAAGTCTGGATTCCTGGCGCGATTCATGTGGTCTATCGGAGAGCCACGCACCCTAAGCAAAGATGCTGTGCGCGAAGAGGATTCAGATGGCACGGAAATCAAGCTGGGCTTCGAGCCTATGGCTAGGCAGTGGGCCGCCGAGTTCGCTGAGATAAAGCGTCAGTTGCGTAGCGACGTGAGCTCGAGCAAGGTTTCGATAGGCATAACCAAAGAGGCCAGCGACCGCATGACTCAGGCCAAGTGGGACTTAGCTAACTTAGTCAAGAAGTCCGACGCGAACTGGGACATCATCAACCCGTCACTGGTTCGCATGGGCGTGACGCTCCGTAAATGCGCAACGCTTCTGGCGGTATCGGATGGCCGCAAGGTGACCGAGCTCATTGACGTACTCAAGGCGCTCGAGGCTTGTGAAGAGTGGGTCAAGAACCTGATGATTGTTGCACGCAGTATCAATGCCAGCGACTTCGAGCGCTCCTGCGATGAGGTAGAAGCATTCGTGCGCAGCAAGGATGACATGGTAAAGCTGGAGTTCGTGAACAGGAGATTCAAGGCGTGGCGTGTCAGAGATTTACAAGAGGCCATCGGCGCTCTGGTATCACAAGGTAGAATTAAAGAGGTGTCCCAATCGGGCGCTAAGTGGATAGCAATCAACAAGTAGGAACTATGTCTTCATCAACCCCGGCACCGAAGCGCGACCAGATTAAGGGAAGCGACAAGAACAAGAAGGGTTCTGCCAGCAAGGGCAGCACGGGCATCTCCGTTAGCGACTCCACGAGGACGGCCCTGCGCAAGAAGGTTGCGGATCACAACGAGGCCAACCCCGGCGCGGACAAGCGCGCCACGCTAGGCGCACTGCTTGCGGTGTGGCGACGTGGTGCTGGCGCATTCTCTACTTCGCACCGACCCGGCGTGTCGAGAGCGGCATGGGCAATGGCGCGGGTCAACGCCTACCTGTACCTGCTGCGCAACGGACGACCCGAGAATTCTAAGTACGTCACCGACAACGACCTGCTGCCATCGAAGCACCCGAAGCGCTCGAGCAAGCGTGAGTGGGCTGGCGTCCCGGACTTCGACTTCTTCATCGAGGAAGAGAAGATGTACAAGATTCCGGCTGGCGCTGTCGCTGCTGCTAAGCGTGCCCAGAAGTGGGTGGCTGATGGCAAGGCCGGTAGCGGATTCACCGACGTTGGCCGCGCTCGCATGGCACAGCTGGCCCGAGGTGGCAGCGTGTCTAGGGAAGTTGTTGGGAAGATGCGATCGTTCTTCGCACGCCACTCCAAGTCCAGCAAGGGAGCTGAGGGATTCCGCTCTGGGCAGGATGGCTACCCATCACCAGGCCGTGTGGCGTGGGACGCATGGGGCGGTGACGCTGGCGAGTCGTGGGTAAACGGCTTGAGTCTAGATGACTAGCATCACGCCGCTTCCTATATACCCCTCAAAGCCCACAGGAGACGACCTCGCGCTACTAAAAGAAGCGAAGTCAAAAGTCCGCAGTGACATTCTTATAAAGCCTGTACGGGCCGTACCTGGCTCGCCAGGCCGTATTCTTGCGTTGCGGGAGAAACCCACCTGGATATGCGACTACGCATTCATTCCAGAACCTAACGTTGAATCGCTCAAGAATGCACTAGAATGGGTGCTAGAACTCAAGGAAGATTCACGCGGTATTACCGTAATCAAAACTCTAAAAGAAATCTTTGGAGAACAAACGAGGGAACTGTGACAACCAAGTGCACATGTCAAGTGTGCCTGTCAAGGAGGGAAGAAGTAATGGAACAAGGACCGTTCGAGACCGACCTGGATCGCCAGCGTCGGGAGCGTTATGAGAGGCAAGAGTCCAAGCGGGCTCCCAAGATTCAGATTGACCAGGTCATCACACTCAATGCCTGGCTGACTGGCGTGCTGGTGGCGTTCGCTGCGTCGGCCGTCGTGTCGTTCAACGGCATCACATCGGTGGCCGCATTCGTTGGCCTGTCGGTCGAGTGGATGGCGTACCTATTCTTTTTCTTTATCGAGCTCATGTACCTGCTGTTCCTGGTGGCGTACCTGCTTCTCGAGTCGAGGGACAATGAAGACAGCCGGGGTGCTCTGGCTGGGATGATATTCTTCGCTGCGGTTGCCGTTCTGGCCAACGCCTTCCACACCTTCGATTACTGGCAGTGGGCCTTCGATGAGCCACGCGCATGGGCCGGTGTGGTGCTGTCAATCTCGGCACCGATTGCAATTATTTCCGCGAGCAAGATGGCGAGTCGTGTCATTTTTGCTAAATCTTTGGTAGTGTAACCGCATGACCATCCAGTACGTCATGGCAATAGACCCCGGCAAAGCGACCGGGATTGCCATTGGCCGCTACTCGGACACGATGCCAATGGAAGTGGTGTCCACCAACATCGTGACCAATGGTGTCTACGGGTTTGCAGAATGGCTGCACGATACCAACGACGGCAAGGCCATCATCAAGAACGATTGCTCCTACAACTATCCAGAAGACTACGACAATCTCGAGTATCACCTTGACGTTGTTTGCGAGAACTTCAACCTGCGCGGTGGCAACTTCACCCCCGACCTGGAACCCGTGCGAATTGAGGGCGTGCTCATTGACCACTTCGGCAGCATAATGAAGTGGCAGTCGCCCTCGCATAAGTCGCTGGTAGGTGATAAGTTTCTAAAAGAGCACGAGCTCTGGCAGACAGGAAAAGATGTTGGGCACGAAGACGGCAGGGATGCGAACGATGCGCTCCTCCACCTTTTTGCCTACGTAATGAGAAGCAAGCACAACCCAACACTGGAAGCATACTGGAGGTAACCATGAGCGATCGAATCGAAGAGGCGTTCACCGAGTATAAACTCAACAAGATGATTGACCCCGCGACCCGCTACACCAGCAACGAGAAGGACATCTTCCGCGCTGGATGGTCGGCGTCGCAGAAGCGGGTAGCACCCGTGGCCAAGGAGTCCGTCTGGGTCAACGCGCCCGTAGCGCCAGACGAAGACCCCGAATAAGTAGTAGCCCCATAAGAAAACCCCCGGTTGCCCGGGGGTTTTCTCTTTAGATTCGGATCACCGGCCTTTCTGTCTATGCGGACGAAGGCTTTCTGTCGTACTGAAGTACGGACGTAAGTAGTGACATCACCCCTGCCAAAGCAGAAACTGAAACAACGTGAATCCAATCCACATCGAGAACGCCAACAGCGCCAGAGCCGATAACGGCCAAAGCAGTTTGCGCAACAGTTTTAGCACAGCGCTCTACGGAATAGTTTAGGTAGCTTTTGAGCTTATCCATCGGAATCTTTCTCCTTGTTATGTAGTGACTTGTCTTCCCACACTGCACCAAAAATGTAGCTAGTGAGAATGAGCGTAATCAATGCTACACCACCAGTAACAAGGTCGCTAATGTCTGTCATCGCGCCAGACAGGGCGGCAATCGAGCTCGCCACAAGCATGAAGGCTCCGATAGCAAACGATGCGAAGATGTATCGTCTGCGGTTTTTCCAAGTTGGTTTGTTCATAATATATTTAAGTCCCTTTAGGTAAACATCTACTGCACGGCGGATCGCAATCACAGCATCCTCCTACTGACACGAGTCGCACTGCATTGCTTCCATTGGGTCCATGGGTACGCTATATCCGTCTACAAATTCGTTTTCATCCATTACCATATTTTACCACTCCACCGTGTTAGACTTGGGGCACTTAATGGGAGGACCCCTGTGAAAATTTTGTTCATTGACCTGGAAACAAGCCCGATTACGGCCCATACGTGGGGTCTCTGGCAGCAGAACATTTCGATTAAACAAATAGTTGAAAGTACAGAAGTCATCTGCTTCGGCGCACGCTGGTACGGACAGAAGAAAGTCATCTTCAAGTCGGTCCACCACCACAGCAAGAAGGAAATGCTGAAGGAGTTGCACTCCCTCATGGACGAGGCGGATGCAATCGTCGGCTGGAACTCTAAGGGCTTTGACCACAAGCACATCCGTCGGGAGTTCCTCGAGGCTGGCATGTTGCCACCGTCGCCCGCCAAGGACATCGACTTGATGCTGGAGGTGAAGCGCAACTTCCGCTTCCCGTCGAACAAGCTTGACTACGTTGCGCAGCAGCTTGGCGTGGGTGCCAAGGTCGAGCACACTGGCTTCCAGTTGTGGCTGGACTGCATGGCCGGTAGCGACAAGGCGTGGCGCATGATGAAGAAGTACCAGATTCAGGATGTTGACCTGCTGGTCGAGCTCTACGAAAAGCTACTGCCGTGGATCAAGCACCCTAGCGTGCCCATTCACTCCGGCATCGAGGGCGAGGCTTGCACGAACTGTGGCGGCGCGAAGCTCCAGCGCCGTGGCTACGAGGTTCTCAACACTGGCAAGTACCAGAAGTTCCAGTGCCTTGGCTGCGGTAAGTGGATGCGCTCCAAGAGCTCGGTTGCTACTGCGGACATGAGGGCACTGTGAGCGCTGACACCACAAAGGTGTATTGGGCACCCTTCCCATTTGACGATCAAGATGACCAGTGGAACATGGGTTATCGACCGCCGCTTCCGGTAGCCGATAATTTCTATTCAAACCTTCAGGAAGAATCCACAATAGTAAGGTGTCCGGCCACTAGAGAGGCCGTAAAAAATCTATTTTCGCTAAACTCCAACATAAGTGACACGATAAATCTAGACAAAGACGTGATGCTTTCTGTTTATGAAGATAAACAAGAAGGGGAGTATCACATTCCGCTCGATGGGAAAATATCTCTAGTCAGAACTAGGCCCACCAGCTATAAGGGACTTGTTAATTTTAGCTACAATTTATCCTGGTTATTCTTGGCCGACGAGCCCCTGACAATGAGAACAACTCCACCCATATTTCCCGTTTCAATGCCGGTTGAAAATTCATTTTTAGCATTTGGAAAATACGACATAGGCAAATGGTTCAGACCAATGAATCTTGATTATCACGTTCCACTAGACTCAAAAACCTTTTCGGTTAAAGAAAATCAACCACTAATGTTTCTCGAATTCGAAACAGACAAGAAGATTGAATTCGTTAGATTTAAAAACACAAGAACAATTGCAAATCTGTCAAGAGAATTTTCCCTTTCTTCCGGGAGGTGGGGCAAAAGAATGACCCTGAAGCAACGCTATAAAATGGCTGAAAATTCTAAAATTATAGATTTGGTAATGTCTGAAATTAAAAAGAATGTGGTGCAACCGTGAGCGCTGAAACATACGAGGCGTTGCAGATTGCCATCGAGGACCACCTGGCCGACGAGCTTGACGCTGAGATGATGATTGTCAAGGACTGGGTCCTAGTAGGCGCTGTGAGCGACATAGACTCCGTAAGCCACCGCGAGGAGATAGTTCTTCACCGCTCAGAGAACACGTCTCTATACGCCGTCAGCGGCCTCCTGGACTGGGGTAAGGCTACTATGTTCCCGGAAGAAATTTAGCTGGTGTACTTTTCGTTCAGCCCGTCAACGCCAACCTTGCCAAGCTTCTCGATGGCGGCACCGACCGGGGTGTAACTCACCAGTAGGCACAGTAAGCCAGCTCCGAGTGCGGTCACGGCAGCCTCGGTCGTGAACCCGCCGAAGTGAGTCGGGTGCGTAATCAAATCACCAATAAACGTGCCAGCCACAGCAAGAGTGGCAACGCCCCAACGCGATGTTTGGAAGCCGCGCAATGATCCGAAGGTCATTAGCACCCCAATTAGGCCAGCGTATGCGCCAGTCTGTGACGCAACAAGCCAGTGGTGCAAAGTTATTGAGCTGAGGTCGCCTTGTGTCATGGCAGTCAGGCAGGCGGCTGTAGCTTGCGCCAAGTGACGCGAGAAAACAGCGGCCCTAAACTTGAGCGCTTGAAACCTTCCCATGGGTTAGGGCATCATCGACAGGACTGTGGGTACGACTGCGGCCACCAGTCCTAGGGCTCCAAACATTTTCCACATGTTCATTTCAATCTTGCGGATTCTGTGCTCGTGATCAGAGAGCTGGTTGGCAACATCTTGCTCCAGCTCGTCTAGTTTGTCGGAGATGCTGGGCATCTGAGCCGTAAGCTTCTCAAGCATTGACTGAATTTTTTGCACCTGAATATACAATTCTTTCATTGTGATGCGAGTCGAAGATTCTTCTGCCATTACTTCAGCGCTTTCCTAATCGCAAAGAACTGTGCGAGACTTGCGCTCATCGGCCGTCTTACCGGCTTGGGCTTTACCGGCTCTGGCTTGGGCTTTACCGGCTCTGGCTTGGGCTCCGGCTTTTCTTCGGTTTCTACAGGTAGCTTGTCCACTAGGAACAATTCGGGATCGAGCACGTCGCCCCAACGGCCCCCGCGATTTCGGACTTCGAAGTGGAGGTGGTCGCCCGTGCTAGCACCGGTTGATCCGGCGGTGTAAATAAAGTCACCGGTTGATACCTTCTGGCCCTTCTTGAGGGCTGTGCGGTGAGCGCCGTGGTAATACACGGTGACAATTTCCCCATGGTCAATAAGCACGGTATGTCCCCCGCCCTTCGGTGACCAACCAATCTTCTTGACAACGCCATCGGCAGCGACGGTCACCGGAAAGCTACCCGCTACATCCACCCCGTTGTGAAATTTCTTTTTTCCAGAAATCGGGTGGATGCGGTAGCCAAATGGGCTGTTCTTGTTGATCGAGTAGCCCTCGGGCCACGGGTTCTGAAGCTTCATGTAACTATTTTAGCAGTTAGCCCAAGTTGACCATGGCGTCAACCGCCTCGGCCACAAGGTTAGGCTCAGCAGCAGCGCCGCCTCCCCCGCCACCACCCGGCGCAGGCCAGATGGTAGCCATTAGATGTCCTCTAGCAGGGCACGCAGCAAGGCGGCGTTGGACTCGTTCGTGTCGCTGATTGCGTACAGGCGGTCGTTGGGGTTGAGTTCGACAGAGAAACCTGCACCCGGGTCGAGCTTGAAGCCGTAGTCGGAGGTGGTCACAGTGGAGCCACCGATGTAGACAATGGCGGTTTCGTCAACATTCTGGATCGTTACATCGAGACCAGAGTGGCGTGCGCCAGGAGTTAGCTCGGTTGCGGTGGTGTTGCTCAGCGTGAGAAGGTCGTGGTAGATAGCCATATATCTATTCTACCGCAAGATGTGATAAGATTTTTTGCATCAGAGCACAAAGCAGGAGGAAAAGTGACCTACAAAGTAATAGATAACTTTTTGGACCAAGAAAGCTTCCGGGCAATCAAGGCCGCAATGGAAAGCGCGGACTTCGCCTGGTTCTACAACGACAGCGTGCTGTTCGAAAAATCAGACGAAGAACTTTATGACTATCAGTTCACGCACACCCTCTATAACGACTCGCTACCCACTAGCGATTACTTTTTTACGTTTCAACCACTATGGGACAAGATAAAGCCAATCTCTTTGATTAGAGTTAAGGCCAACCTGAATCCAATCACGCCCACCCACTACTACGGCGGCTGGCATCGAGACTATAAGTTGCAGTGCAACACAGCTGTTTACTACATGAACACTAATAATGGTTGGACGGAATTCAAGGAAACCGGCGAGAAGGTTGAATCAGTGGAAAACAGGCTTCTTGTTTTTGATTCGGAAATGGAGCACAGTGGCGTAACCACAACCGATACAAGCGCCAGGTTTCTCCTGAACATTAACTACTTGTAACGATTATACTTCTTCTAGAATCCAGGTTCGAGTAGCCTCGTCCCATTCGTAGCCGAGCCCATCTGAGGGGTAGTCTACTGGAGCGGACCAGGAACAGCTCTCTTCATCCAAAATCCAAGAGGGGTAGGGTGAGGGCGGCGTGAAGAAAGTTGTGTCAGCGTCATAGGTGCCATCGATTACGGCAACTCTTTTCGGGTCTTCGCCCTTCAGGTCGGTGACAACCCATTCGCCAGGGTACCTCTCTGGGTTCGCCAGCAGGTAAGCTTCTTCAACAACTCTAATTTCAGAAACTACGCCGTTGTCAATTTTTGCAAAGTAGGCCATTCCTATAGCTCCTTGTATCTAATTATGACAACGCCGTCTCCGCCATTGTGCCCGGCGTCGTTAGTGTTACCTCGGGAGCCACCGCCACCGCCACCTAAGCCGTCAGTGCCATCCGCTCCGGTGCCGCCACCACCAGCGCCACCAGTGTAGTAACCCGAGCTGTTGCCAGCGCCACCCCCGCCGGCATAGGTTACCCCATCCAGCCAGGCCAAACCAGCGCCTCCACCGGCGCTACCGCTGCCGTTACGGCCACCGCCGCCACCACCGCGACCGCCAAGCACACCGCTGCCTCCAGAGTTACCTTGACCAGATATTCCCGATCCAGCGCCAGTGCCAAAGCCACCGCCACCACCACCGGAACCACCGGAGCCACCGTTGTATCTACCAGAGTGACCGCCACCCGTTGCGCTTGCGCTAAAGTCGTTGGTACCAGCCCCGATTGCAGAGCTACTTCCACCCGATTGCCCGTTGTTAGTGCTGTTGGTGCTTCTAGCGCCACCGTTACCAACCGAAATCGCAAGCGAGCCCGTTGTTAGAGAGGTGTTTCCTGTGAGCATACCACCTGCACCGCCACCGCCACCGGAACGTGGCGAGCTGGATGAAGTGGCACCAGTTCCGCCACCGCCAGCAACAATCAGGTAGTCCACATCGAGTTTTCCCCTGCCCTCAATGGTAAAGTCGCCATCAGAAAGGAACTTGTGGTAAACGTAACCACCGCTGGTCGTCACCGTCCCGCCACTAGCGGACGGAACCGATCGCATCTGATTGTATTTCTCGGAGTTCCTAATAGAACTGTTGCTCATTGAGGTGATAGCCATTTGTTACTATCCTTTTACTAAGCGGTAATTTCAGTGCCAAAGATGTTAATGCTCATGTCTGCGCTTGAGCAGTAAGCAGTAACAACGTCAGCGGCGTCAAGGGTAACCCCGAGAGTAAGCGTGGTGCTGTCATTTGCCGCCACGGGAACATCGTAGGCAATGAAGTGAAGCGTTGCCTCGGCAGCGCCGTTCGGGCGAATTGACAGGCGGAACGTTCCAGCAGTGGCCGCGCGGTTGGCAATAATAATCGTCGAGATAACAGCTTCGGTCGAAGCGGGTACGGTGTAGACGTCGGTAGCAGTCGTTGCCGCTGGCGCTGACTGACCCAGTACTTTATAAGCGTTAGCCATTGGCTATGCTCCCATCATCATAAAATTTTGTTCGAAACCAACCGAGGTGGCGGTTGGTCGAGCGTCAAGGGCGTCCTGCACAGACTCAGCCAAGTCCTGAAACACCGTGTTTAGTGGCGCTACGGGATCGCTAGCGTCGGGATAAACAATGTTATCCGGGCTAGTGGTCGAAGCCATACTTACTCCTTCTTGTTGCTAGTAATAAGTATACCAAACCGTTATGAAACTGCGTGCGCCAAAAGCTTGAAACGCTCCACTTCCACGTCATCGGTGGTGTCAATGCTTGCTGCCCACATGGAAACCTCGTCACCGGGCTCGACTCGCTCGATCCACTGGGTCATAGCCTTACCCACCTGACCCGTGCTGCCACCAAAAGAGCGACATTCGGTAGCGTCAATGGGTACACCATTCAACGCGAGCTTCAGGCCGATGGCGTTGTTGTTGCCAGCCTTACCGTCGTAGGTAGCCACGAACACGATTGTGCGAGCTTGGTCCGTGTTATTTACCACACCGGTAACGTTGCTTGTCCCGGCCGTCATGTTGAATGTGGCGTCAGGGTCAAGAGTTCCCGCAAGGTTGATGGGGTAGTAAACACCCGCCGTGGTTACGGGCACCGTGCCACCGGCCTGATTCCACAAGACCGCACGCATCGGTTGGCGCTGGGCAATGTTGAGCTGCCGAATAGAGTTGTAAGTGTCGATGTCGAACTTCTCATTCTTGTTGAGAATGTTACGAATGCTATCGGTCACCCACCTGGCCCACGGCTGAGACTGCGGGGAGATGTAAGACTTGGGGATGCTCATGCGTTCACCGGAACTTCTCTCATGGGGATAAGTGCAAAGTCCTTGAAGTTTACATTAGCAAACGTAGAGTTGAAGTTTTCAAAAGTCTTCTGGCCGAAGGGTAGCTCCAATACCGCTGACCAGGTGCTACCTAGCCCGGTCCAGCCAGGCTCCAGGTTCCCCCACAGCGCCGCGCCGTACACGTCATCCAGATCGCTAAACAGAGTGTCGTACTCAGCCTCAATGCTGATAACGTCCGGCGTGATGGTGCTGGAGCGCACGCGGTACACCGCATCGTCCAAAAGAATCCTCGAACCGGGCACCTCACCAAAGCCCTGGGGCACGGTGTTGCCAATATCGGTGGTGAACTCGTCGAAAGTTACACCCGAATACTCTTCGTTGAAGTTCGTAAACGAGTATCCGCCGGAAAGAGAATCGTTGAAGTCATCGAACGTCGGGAACAGCACCGTCGGGACAGAGCCCTTGAGCCTCGGGAAATCCGTGGCGCTCGTCGAGTACGTCTGGCTCGGCAGAGAGTACAACCGGCGTGCAAACAATGCGTAACGCTTAGCGTCTTCCAGCGTGTCAATCGTCGGGTTGTCAATCTCCGCACCCTTCTCCAGCGGAGCTTCGACTGGCAGCAAACCAGTCTTCTCGGTGTAAAGCTTGCGCTCAAAGTTGGTACCCGTACCCACCATGCGGAGCGTGGAGTAGCTTGTCGATCCGTCGCTGATGCTAATACTGTACGGCGACAGGGGCTCGTAGCTGGGACCGGTCAAAGTCACCTTCACCCGGCTGCCATCGCCCAGGATTTCGAAGCTCATCGCCCCGCCTCTGTCCTCCCAGAAGGCGGCGCTTACCGGGAGGTTGTCGTTACCCGATACCGCGTACACCGAAGCTGTGCCGTAGTCTTTTTCGACCGTATCCTGCACCGTGGGTTGTTGCACGGAAGTAAGGAAGAACTCCAGGTCGAGTTCGAACTCTACCGTTTCGCCGTGCTCCACCTGGTACACCTGAACCTCGGGGGTCCAGCCGCCCTTGGGGTACACCAGGAAATCTGTTTCTTGCGCGTAGTTGTAGTACGCAACGTCAAAGGTTTGCGCCAGCTCAATGTCCTGAACCTGCCAGCTTGTGTCGATGATGTTGGTTGCGTCGATTGTGCGCTGTCTGGTGGGTCGCACCACAACGTACTTTTGCACGACAGCAATCTCTACCTCATAGGCGGAGCAGAGTTGCTTGATAAACACCCATACGTCGCCCTCGTAGCCAGGCGTCTTGATGGTGGCGGTGGACAGGCCAAGGTCGAAGATAATATCCTGGGTGATACCCACCTGTGCGAAGATGCCGGTAAAGACCTGCTCGATGGTGCCGACCTTGGGGCCAATGATGTCGTCCACGTTGAGCAGCGCTAGGCGACTGCGACCACCCATCGTCACAAGGTCGTTGGAGCCGGAGACGTTCTCGACCTCACCGATGACCGCACCGTGGATGCGATCGTTGAGGTAGAACTCATCCTTATACAGGAGGATGCTGGCGTCGTTGTTGTTGACAACCTCGATGCTAGCGTCACCAATTGCACCGGTCTCATCGCCTGGGACTAGCGGGGTCGATCCCTCTGTATAGGAGTAACCGACAACGTTGGAGTTGCCACCCTTAAAACGCCCCGTGCCCGAAAGCCGTACAAAGATTTCTCCGCCCGGGTCGGCGATTAGGTTGTCGATTAACGACCATGTTCCGCCAACCAGGCCCCACTGGGGGTCCAGCTGGTACCAGTACATTAGGCTTCCTCGATAGCCTCAGCAGTGTTACCCTCAGCAACCCACACAAGGTACTCCTCATAATGCCGGTTGCCTGGTGCTTCGCTAAAGGAAACGCGTCGCCCGTTTTCCTCAAACCAAATTAGCGTGTCGCCAAACGGGTCTTGTTGTTGAAAATACTGTCTGTCCATCACAACTCCGCATCAAGAGCAACTTTTGAGTTGCTATTCTCTGTAGTAAACCGCCCAGCGGAGCCAGCAGTACCACTGGCTTCGCTGTTATTGAAGAAGCCACAAGTATTCACAGTTGACCCCGTAGAAAGCAAAGAGTTCACATAGTCCCCAGGCCTTAAACGATAATAATCAGTGCCAATAGATGCCGACATGGACGGACTGACTCTCATAGCCACAGGAAAATTAAAAACCCCAACAATTACACTGCTTGACTCATAAGCAGCCATTGCTAGCGCTTTTCCGGTGCCTTCAACGGCTACATAATAGTACCGTTGACATAACGCCAACTCCACGCCATAAGACTTATGCTCGAACGGTGTAGCAACACTCCCAGCCTCCAACTGCACACCCGTAACCTGCCAATAGTTCGAGGTAGAAGCAGCAAGGTTAGTCTGACCCACAGCCGAATTAGCGTTATCTCTCGCTGCCCAAGAAGTAGCCAAAGTGCCAGAACTTCTATCCGAACCAACACCCAACCAAAAAACTGTCAAAAGAGACAAACCATTATCGTTTGTGAAACCACTACCGCCCGTGTCCCCAGGCAATGTGACAGTTTTTTGTTCCCAAGTTCCCGACGAAACGATTGTGTAAGCCGCCGAAATATGACGACTATTATCCAAATCTAAAAACTCAACAACATAAGTGCCCGTCGCATTAGATTTCACCCAAAACGATAAAGTCAACGACTCGGCACTCGACGTACCTTTTTTGAGTCCCTGTAAGTCCTGACCCTCAAACCGTTGCTGCACATTGACATAATCGCTCGCGGCAGGAGAGCCGTCAGCAGTCGTACATTCCATCTTGAGCGACTTAGCGAAACCGGAACCCGTCGGGCCATCAGACTCGACGGTTTGTGTCCATGTGCCCATCGAGGAAATGTCCGACCTCCAACGGTCAGCCGTGGAATAACCTGGGCCCGTAATCCCTGTTTCCGACGTGCCCCTCTGCGCCACCTGCATAGCACCGTTATAAATTAGGTTATCGCCAGGCTGCTGCTCAACATTGACCCACGCAGAACCGTTGTACTCCAGAACCTGACCGGTGGTGGGGCTGGTTACTGTTACTCCGGTAAGGTCGTCCAGCTCGAGGCCCTCCAGCGCGGTTGCCGTGGAGTTCCAGATAGCAGGGAAGGTACGGGGGTCTGATCCGTCCGCAGGAGTATTACCACCAGAGAGGCGGGTAATGTCTAAAGCCATTTAGCTAGTCCATCCGTAGTATTCTGCTAATTCTGCTACCACTCCCACTTTGTCCAACGCGGACGAATAGGGTGTGTATGTTGGTTGTGATATGAACTGTAGCCCGGAGTGTCCCTGACCGGAAATAAAGCCACCGGTCGCTGGGGTTACACCAGTCTCTAGCACTTGTACCATTATACCCGATAGGGTCAAAGTTCCCTCGCCCCCAAGGTGCAACTCCACCCCGTCGAAGGACGATGAGGCAAAGCTCTGGTTGAACCTGGTGTCATCGGTCACAGCCAGCAAGGTCAGTGTGACCGGTGTGCCGTTGTTCACCGCGTCGATAGTCGGCGTAGCCACCACGGTACCGCCCGTGCCGTCAGCGCCGTAAGCCCCGACGTGAGCCGTGTAGCCATCGGGGATGGGAATCCACACGCGGCGAGTCTGCCCCGAAAGCACGGTGTAGGTAATTGACTCTGAGGGGAAACCCAAACTGTTCGACGGTGTAGTCGCAGCCACACCACGAGTACCGTTATTGAGCGCCAGCCCGTCAGTGAGCCCCTGAGAAGGCGTAGCCCACCACTGAGGCAGAGCGTTGCGGTCGGCGGCCATCGGGTCGTGAACATAAATCGGACCGCGACCGTACACGCCATCAGCCAGGTCGAGAACCTTGCGTGCCTCATCACGATCGACAGAATTCCATGTCATCGTGTACTGCTTGTGCGCAGCCGTAGAGCGACGAATAGAAGTACCACCGTTTAGGTAGTCAACCTTGTTGAAGTAGCCCTGCTTAGACGAAGGCATGTTGACCGAAGGCGCACGGACCTCAAGCATCTGGTTGCGTGTTCCCATGTAGAAACAGCTCATTAGTCGCTACCTCTTCTTGCCTGATTGAAATTGCTACGGTTCGTGGCCGACGCAACAACCTTGCCGTCCACCCTCAATTGTACGTTACCGGCGTTCTCAAGGAGCTTCCGGTCGTAGGGCGACAGCTCCACCATCATCGTGTCGCCACCCATGCCGCCACCGCCGACGAAGCCACCATTCGCGTAACCGCGCATTCCGTTCTGTAGCTGCGCAAGGAACGAGGGGTCAGGCATTCCGGTGGACTGGTTGACGTGCTGCTTGGGCACGACATACTCGCCCTTGTGGACGATACCGGCTGGTGCGCTAGCTGCACCCGGTCCGGTGTAGCCACCGGAGGAAAAGCCTCGTTCTAGCCGAAGAAAGGCCCTTATCGCGCTGGCGGTGTCTGTAACCTTTGGGGCTTTATAGGTTCCCGCGGGAATGGCGCTGACAACCGGGTTGCTTGCTGGCGGCGGAGTGGGTACATTTTGAACCTGATTTAGACGAGCGGCGAGATTAATGCTGTCATTGAGCTTGGCGTTTAGTTCGTTGAGAGCCTGGAGCGCCGGGTTGACATTGGCGCTAACAGTGATATCACGAGGCACTCGGTTGATTGCCGTGGTCACGTCATCAAAGGCACTTGCGTACTGAAGGACGACATCTTCCTGGAAACCAAGCTCCCTGGCTTGCTGGATGAACTCACGTCGAGCTTCTTCTGTGGCCGCGGTTAGCTCTGCCTGGCTAGCGCCGGACTCTGCGAGACTGGTGATGTAGTCCTGGTACTCCTGCACGAGTCCAAGTAGCGCCGTTCTGTTCTGGCGCGATCCCGGACCCTGAGTAGTGAGGTCGCCTCCAGCAATCTGCTGGGCCTCGGCGAGTTCTCTAGCGTTCTTGGCCTGCTGCCTATCGAGGTCCGCAATCTCTTTGCGCAATTGTGAGGCACGCAAGGTGTCGTCATACGCCTCGGCAACGGACAGGAAGTATTCTTTGAGGGCCCGATCGGAGCCCAAGTCCTGCTGGGTTGCGGCCAATTCCTCGACGGCGTACTGCGCGTCTTCCACTTGACTCGTGAGGTCGAACCAAGCCTCCGCGATGTTATCGATGGCAAAGGTGCTGGCAAACCGAATGTCAAAGGCACGGGAGATGACGTTCTCAAGGTCCCCCGCGTAGTCGGACAGCGTGCGCACTTCTTGCTGAGCCTGTTGAACGCCAAGGTTGAAGAAGTCCAGGTCAACCGTAGCGCCCGCAACGGCGTCGGAAGCAACGCCAAAGCTACTAGCGACTTGATCGATAGTAGAGCGCAAGAACTGTAGCGCGGGTGCCGTGCTCGAACCGACCGTGGAGGCAAGCTGAGCGTACAAAGCATTGAGGTTTGCCACCGCTTGTTCGGGGGTGCTCGATGACTGAAGAATGCTACTTACCGCATCTTGAATCTCACTGCTTGCGTAGAACGCATCTTCGCCAAGCTCGGCGTAAGCTTCGCCCAGGTCCGCAATGGATTGGGCTGCATCTTGAGCTGCGTTGATGGGCGAGAAAATACTATCGAGCAAGTCGTCGAACTTATCCTCAAGCGTTTCGACCGCGCCAGAGGCCCTGTTTACTGCTTCGGGAACCTCGCCGCCAAGGCCCTTTCTGATTGCTTCCGTAACATATACGCTTGTTTCAAGAATTCCGTTGAGGTGGTCCGGCGTTCTTTGCAATTCTTCGTTTGTCAGTCCGGCAGTAATCTTGAGCTCCATAAGAGCTGACGATAATATAGCCGCCATATCGGCGGTCAAGAGACCCTTGCTCTGGAGCTGTTCCTGCGCGTAGGTTAGGTCGGCTATGGATTGCCTCGTGTCACCCGTTGCGAGAATAGAGTTGACAAAGTTTTGGAACGAAGCGCTTGATGCGTCAATGTCTTCCTCGCCACTGGCAAGAGCGGCAAAGAATTCTTGCGTAGCGTCAGCCGCTTTCTTCTCTGCATTGATAGTGCCAAAGAGCTCGTCTGATAGCTGACTAATCTCACCCTTAGAAATTGCAATCCTATAGGCGGCCTCCTCTTGGGCCTCGTTAAACAAGGCTTGAGCGGCTGCCGCCTCGGTCATAAAGTAACTGCCGTCTTGGAGCCCATCAACAAGTTCGCGGAGAGTCTGTATGGACCCCTCTGTTCCGCCGGCTTGATCTTCGTTGAAGGCCAGAGCGCCAAACGCGGTTCGGTATCCAGCGATTTCCGTTAGTCGCCTCTGCGCCTCTTCTGGTGTTCCGATTGCCAGGTCAATAAAACTGCTAAAGTCTCCAAACTGCTCGGTGAAGCCCTCTCTCAGTACTGGGTTTTCAAAGAGCGTCAGAAGCTCCTGGCTCTGAGAAGCTTGTAGTTTAATCTGGTTAGCGAACTGCTCACCCAAAACAATTCGCTCTTTAATCTGCTCGTTGGCGGACGTGCCGGAAGCGTAGAGCCTGTTTTCGCTGTCGAGGAGTTGCTTGTTAGCTTCGGTGGTAAAGTTCTTTACCGCTACGTCCTTCTCCCTTGTTGCCGTCAGAACCCTAAGAGAATCGCCAGTTTTGTCAAATGTTTCTAGGTCGGCATCGAGAGCTTCGCGCAGAGATGCAGATGATCCGATAACTTCTTCTTGAATTGCTTGAGACTGCTTTATCTTCTTTGAGTAGGCACCATATGCCAAGCCTCCAGCAACCAGTACCGCGCTCAAGATGCCCAGCGTTCCCAATGCGATGCGTGCGGTTCTAGCGAAAGAAGCTATTCTTACTTCTGCCACTCCGGCGGCGGCGGCTAGTTTGCCAAAAACCGAGCCGGTGAAAAGTGACCTGGTGCTCAAGTCTGACATTGACAGGCCGAGCGAGCTGGCCGCGAACAACAAGCCAGAGAAACCAGCCGCTGCCGTGGCAAGCACGAATCCAAGTCCAGTCAGTACCGCCAGGATGGCAGAGAGTCCTATCACCGTTGAGGAAAGCGCTTGACCAAAACCAGTTTCGGCAAATCCGGTCAGCCCCTCGACAATACTGTTTAGAAGCCCAACAAAGAAGCTCAGGGGTCCGGTGGTGGCCTCACCAGCAACCGCAGCGAGGATTCCAAAGTTTTGCCCAAGTCTCTTGAGCTGCTCCGCTACTGTCTCCGCGACAATCCCGTACTGCTCGTTAACCTTAGAGCTTTCGGCAAATGCCGAGTTGCTCAGCGCAATAAGTCTGTTTACCTCTTTGGAGTTTTGCGACAGCCTCAAGAGCGCTGGGATGTCTCGCACGGAGGTGATGCCTAGGCGACGAAGTGTCCGTTCCGCGTCAGCGCCCTCTTTGCTCAAGCCGGCAAAGAAGTCCCTAAGAACCTGGGTGGGTTCATTCTCCCACGAACTAGCAAACTCCTCGGCGGTTCTACCCGTTAGCCTGCCGTACTCGCCAAGCTCGTATCCGCTTTCCGCAATAGACTTGTTAATGTTAGAGAACAGTCGGGTGATGTTACCTCGCGCCAGCTCCGGCCTAATACCCAGGGACGCAAGCGATCCGGAAAGGCCAACAATATCCGCAGCCGTGAGACCAGCGAGGTTACCCATCGAAGCGATGTTGGTGGCCACGTTTACAATCTGAGACTCGGTAGCAACGGAGTCAACACCGACGGCCAGAATTGCGGAACCCAGAGCCTCGAAGTTTCCGTCAACGCCATCAATTAGCTGATTCAATCGACCAAAGCCGGTGGCCGCCGCGTCAACCGTGAGGTCTGTGGTCGCGGAGAACTTAGCCACGTTCTCGGTGAAGTTTGCAATCAAGTCCGTGGCGATGCCCAGCTGTCCCGCCAGCGTTGCGATGTCGGTGATGTCGGTCCAGGAAATCGGAGTTGCTTGTGCAATCTCTCTCAGGTCTCCCAGTAGCTGGTTTTTTGTTTCCTCACTGCTACGCGCCGCAAGCTCACTTGTTCTAACTACGTTTGCGAACTCTCGTTCATACTTAATCGCAAAGCCAATGGGGACAGCAGCAAGCGCGGCGGATGCGGTAGCCACTCTTTGCAAGCTGTTCGCGACATCATAAAGAGCGTAACGAAGGGAGGGCTTCGAGAAGTTCTGTAGCGCCTCAGTGTGCCTCTGAGTCGAGGGCAGACCGCTTTTGGTTACCTGCGCCTCAGTCTTTAGTAAATTTATATTTTGATGACGAGTGCTTATGTTTCTTTTGAGCTGAGCGTTGCTTCGTCTTAGAGTTGAAAGCCTGGCCTTGTCGGTTGCGTTGAGACCATTCTTCCTCGAGGCTTCACGCTTCTCAAGGGATTCAATCTTTTTTTGTTGCGCGACAAATTGTTTAGAGCTAGCCGTCTGAGTGTTGGATAGCTTTTTTACTTGCTTTTCAAGGGCGGCAAGCTTTTGTTGCCCGGTTACCTCTATAGCAACTTCAAGTTCAGAGTCCGCCACGAAAGAATCCTTAAGGTAATATGCTTAGTACCATTCTACCCTATGGCCTGTTTTTGCCCTGCAATATCTGCCTCTCCCTGGGCGGGGGCGAGGGCTTTCCCTGTTTGCTGTTCTGCTCTTCTAGCCACTCTTCCCTAGTTGGCATCTCGCCGCCGTCCATAACCCTGGGCTCTGCAATAAAGTATCTGCCATAAGACTTGTTCTTCTTTTTGCCGTCGGCCTCCTGGGCGCGTTCGATTGCTGCTCTGGACTTAGAAACCCTGGCCTTAGCGTCAAAGGTTACGCGATCGGATTCGTCTATCCAAAGCGGCACGCCATCCCGATACCAGTCCTCTAGCATGTAGTGGGCTTTGATTAGGCGATAGTCCCACATCGTCCACTCCGTGTGCGACGGGTCGCTAAATATAACAGCTGTCGGCGGTTGCCCTATGCTGGCGGCTGCCTTGAGGTAGGTCCTAATAAACCCATTCTGCGGCCAGGTCAGGGCTTCGCTAAAAAATCCTCACCCGTGCTCATGGTAAACAAAGCGGTTGCGGAACGTAGCTTTTCGATTGCCTCATTAATTAACATCGTGGCCGAAAGCGGAAGCTCGTTTCTCATGGAGCTAATTGTGTTGTAAGAAAAGTCCGACTGCTCATCGCCGTCGTTGTTGACAATCTTTTTGATGTGGGCTTGCCACAGGAGGTCCGTGAAAAGTGAGTCTCTTTCGGGGGACTCTTTCTCTTCTCTTCCACCACCGCCAAGGATTCCCGACAGGTCGTTGTTGGGCATGTACTCGACTGGATACTTTTTCTTCGCGTCGGCGTAAAGTTTCTCCCTTTTCCCCTCGGCAATTCCCATTAGGTGAAAGGTGTGCATCGACTTGATGAGCTCTTGACGCATCGAGTCGCGCTTGAGGATTAGGTCGTCAAGCTTGGCTTGCAGTTTTGTGGCGCTTTTCGCGGCAGATATTTTTTTGTCAAGCTCTTGAATTTCTTCCTCGAGAAGAGCGGCTTCATATACCAGGCCCTCGTCTAGGACTACGCTTACCTCGGTTTTGGGGTAAGACCTTTCTTGCAAAACCTTGACAATATTGAAGGTACCGGGAGCCTTTGCTTCCTCTACCAATTCCGTAATGTCCTGTTCGTCTGACATATTCCTCCTTGTTCGTGCTAAATCCTACCATAGGCAAAGAAAAACCCCCACCGAAGTGGGGGCTTCTCTTGTCCTAAAGTATTAGGAAACGGTTACCGCACAGGTGTCGGTCTCGCCATTAGGTGCCGTAGCAGTAATGGTTGCCGATCCGGTTGCGACCGAGGTTACAACGCCAGCGGAGGAAACCGTGGCCTTGGTTGCGTCACTCGTGGTGTACGTAACACCATTGGTGTAAACGCGTCCAGCCAGGGTGACCGCAAGCTCGTCCACGTCGCCAGCGGAGGATGCCAGCGTGGCCGGGGTAACGACAATGGCAGCGGCGGAAGCGCCAGCAACCACTGTGCGAACCGCAAGGTCGCCCTGCGGAAGCATCGTTACGGTGTAACGGAATGCCTCTTCGCCTGTTACTGACTCTGCGTAGCCGTCGGTCATAACCTTGAGCACGTGCACCAGGTCGCCCTCGGCGGCAAGAGCACTGGACTCTTGGCCGTCAACGCGCATCACAATGTACCCAGAGGTACGGGGTGTGTCTAGCGTGTCGTAAACTTCCGAGTACTTGCTGGTTGCGTCATCGAAGGAGTTTGGGTAGTAGAAGGAAATTCCTCCACCCCAGTTAGCGAAACCACGGTCAAAGGTTTTTCCAAGAGCCGTGATGGCGGGGTCTTCGAGCTGGTTGGATGCCTCGAGGTTGAAGTCGAAGTCGTTCCAAGAAACAGCTTCCGAGATGTCAAGCGAAGCGTTGATCTCGGCGGCGGTGGGGTTCTTGTAGTCCGCGAAAGCGTTCGTGAGAGCCCACCAGACGCGGATGTTACCGCTTGCTGGTACCTTTACGTCAGTCATTATGAAGCCACCTCGTAGTTCCAGTTAACGAAGTCGTTAGCGAAGAATGACTGGCTGATGCGCTGGTTCTCACCATTGCCGACAACGTCGATGCCAAAGTCAGTCTTTACTGCGACCATCTTGATGCGATCACCGGCAGCGAATGCGTCTGTGCTCAGACCACCCGTGCGCATGATTGCAACGTACTCAATGTCGGGGAATGCCATGAGGTTGAACGCCTCGTTGAATTCTCCAGTAGCAGAGGTGTCCGCGTCGCGGAAAGCCTCAAATACAACCTCTGGGTTGTAGAAGGTCGGGGTCGAAACATTGCCCTCGTCGCAGAAAGTCAGCGAGTCGTCAGTGTCTGAATCCCCAAGCGTAAACGTCGTTCCATCCTCGTTCAGCGCGCAGGTGATGTTCTTCACCAGGGCACCGTTCAGCTCAGCAGCAGTCGGAGCCGTACGGTCAGCGAATGCTTCTGGGTGAGCGAGACAGAGCGTAACGTTCGCACGATACATTCTGGTGTTAGCCATTAGTTCTCTTCCTCAATATCGATATTGGATTCGGTTTCTTGCTCTTCGACAGTCCCTGTCTCTTTTTTCTTCTTTTTCAGCGAGGAGAAAATTGAGCCAGAGGATTGCTCTGCCTTCTCTTCCACCGTGCCCGGCCGGTACATAACCTTGTTATAAGGCTTTGCGCCGTCTTCGACGGGGACGAGAACGTCCTTGAACTTAGGGTGAACAAGCATCTTCGGGGACACATCGGAAATCTGTCCGGACACAGTGTTTAGGGCAAGTACCATATACCTAGTTTACCATCACCTATGGGGTAATATACGAGGTTGGATCGGAAGAGCTAAATCTAAATTCCAGCGTCCCAACACCCAGGTAAAGCTTGGGAGAAGAGGTGTTTTCTGTAGCCGGGAAAACCGATTGCCCCGCGGTTGGAGTCAGCTGATATCCGTTGGATATCCTGTGCCCAATCAAAGCGTCCATAAAATAATTTAGTAACTGGCGGGCGATCTTTGGGGCTGGGGCGGCGGCAATGATGTCGAAGTCGGAGATGTACTCGTCATATCTAACACCGGCCATCGAGGCATTATTAATGTTCCTAGTAGCACCACTCCAGCGAATAACAATAAATGGCTTGGTCTTTTGCTGAAGCCTGGCAATGCTTTCATCGTCGAAGACTTCGTCTTCTATGATTTCGTAGTTCGGAAACGCGGAAGTAATGTGCGCCGCTATCTCATCTTGATATTCAATCAAATCAATTCCGGACACTAGGCTTCACCCCTATTAATTCTTCTTGTTATTCTTGCTCGATATTTTTTTAGCAATCTAGGCAATTCTCTTTCAACAGACTTCCGCGAGTCCCTTAACGCAAACATTCCCTCGGTGTTCTTGTACCCACCGTTAGGGTTTGGTCTGATAATCAGAGAGCCCTGGCTTACCTTTAGGTTTCCCGAGGGACCGTAGGAGGCGAGGAATCTGTTCCTGAATCCCTGATCTTGATAAACAAAGTACTTTCGCACTTTACCAATCCACCCATACTCAGCACGAACGCTTGTGCCGGACCTGGTGACCCTGGACTTTACTGCGTTGTACATCTGACCCGTGCGATATCTACCGGGCCCCTTGTTAATTCCGGCCCTCCTTGCGGCATCGCTAAACGGCGTGCCACTCGTCAAAATAATTGCTTTCATTTCATTCTCGCCAAACTCAGCCATTTCCGCGGCCATCGCCTCGGCTTCTTCGGCAACAATCCTGGGAGCAGATTCTACTTTTTTCAGAAGGTTGGTCACGTCAATTGAAATTCCATAGTTAGCGTAAACCATTACTCCACCGACTTTACGTCTACTTCACATTCGATTGTTCTGTTCCAACCGTAAGAAGAATTAATGGCGGACTTGACAACAAACTTTAAATCCTCAAGCACGGAGTCCTGGCCGCCGTTAGTTACGCGGACTTGTAGGCCCTTGCGTATAAGGCCCACAGAAGCGTCGTAGGGGACCTGAATCCTCACTCCGTGTATAGCAGCTTGGGTAACCCCAATATCGGGCGTTGAGGCCTCTCTCAGGGGCTGTACGCGGGCGGAGCCCGAGTAGAGCACCACCTCGCTTGTGGTGCTGTAAGTATTGGTTGCCATGTCCCAAACCTGATCGCGCAGGTTGGGGTCGATAATCTGAATCTCCGCGTTGTACCAGCGCGCCACAATGGAGCGCATCTCTGTTGCTATCTTTGCGAAGTCAATGCTGGAGTTCTTGGAGATGGCCATTAATTATTCCACCAAGGGTATTCGTCGGCTTGGCCGTCGTCGTCTTCGTCAATAAACATGGCAATCATGTTGAAGTATTCTGACGACTCTTCTTGCAGCGCCTCCTCCCGAAGCTGTGCAGCAAGCTTGCGCAAAGACTCGGCAATCTTGTCACCGTTTACCGTCAGGTCATCTGAAGACCAAGACTTGAGAAGAAGTGCCTGTGAGCCCGCAATGGTCTCCATGGCGCGTGCCGAGGCGAGCTTGACATTCTCGCCGTACATCGTGAGGAAAGCGCCGATCTCGTCGTCGCCAAAGTACATGTAGTCGCCCACGCCGCCAACGACGTTCTCTGCTTCGGTGTCACCAAGCAGCACTCGAACCTTACCCGTGTCGCTAGTGAAATCTACGGGAGACACTCCTGAATTAGCCATATCTACATTTTACCCTATAAAAAAAGACCCCGCACCGGAGCCAGGGGAAGGGGGTGAGGCTCGACGGTGCGGGGAATCCAGCAGGAGGGGAGCTGGTCTTTATATCCTAGCAAAAGAAAAACCCCCGAGCGATAACGCCCGGGGGTAATTCTATTGGTTGCTTAGGAACCGGCTCCAGTCGAGTAACGGAGTCCGTCCTGAGTGATGTTGTAAGCGTCAACGACGTGGCGGACGCGAGTCTGCACGTCATCTTCGTCGAAGCTTCCATCGCGAACGGGGATTTCTCCGCCACCGAGGCTGAAGTGTCCGTTGTCCTTGACCGAGATAAGCGGCGTACGCGAACCGGAGAGGAAGACCTCCCAGAAGTACGGGCGAACCTGAAGGTCAGGAATCACGAACCACCATGCGTCAGTCTGTCCACCCGAAACCGTGTCCAAAGCGTTGAACTCGATGGGGTTGAACGGGCTGGTGATGAAGCTCGGGTTCAGGATCGAGGTCTCGGAACCTGACACGCGCTCAATCTGCTGAATGGCAAACAGTTCGCGGACGGTCATCGCAAGCGAGGTGCCGTAAACGAGCTTGTAGTTGTTTGCGATTACGCGGTTGCCACCAACGGTGTCGGTGCGCGAATCTGCCATAGCGGTCTCGAGTGCATCGAGGCTCAGTGCGGGGTTGCCGCTGAGGCCCTTGCCAGAGAAGCCAGAGCCCACTGCGCCAGCGGTCGTCACGAAGAGCTTCGCAAGTGCGATGTCTTCCTGGCGAGCTGCGTAGTTAGCGAACTTGCTGGTCATCTGACCGATCATGTCGAAGTTACCCGTGCGACGCAGCGACTCCCATGACATGCGGGCGCGAACACCGTGCTTGCCGTCGAAGTCCTTGTCGAGCTGGGTGGTGGTGAACGAAACGGCGGGGTACTCTTCGTACTCTCCGACCGAAGGCAGTCCACCCTCGATGAATTCCTCGCCAGTTCCACCGGTCAGGGCGCTTGGGTCAACCTGGAAGTCACCGAAGCGAATGGTGCCGAAGTTGTCGGTCACGTACTCGTCAGCGATCTGGTCCCAAACGTTCTGCTCGGCAGCGTACTGTGCCAGGAAGATAACGTTGATAGCAGGCTCCAGGACGGTGGGAATGTCCGAAGAGGAGATTCCTTCCTGGAGAGCAACCTTTGCGCGAAGGTCTCCGGCCAGAGCGTTTGTCAGAAGCTTTGCGGCCTCAATCTGACGCTTGGTGGAGCGCTCTTCAATGCGGGCGATTTCCTGCTCTACTTTTTGAATGTTAGACATAGTAGTCAATCACCTATTCTTAGTTGTTGATCCGGACGAGAACGTCGCCTGCAACAGCACCTTTGGCCTTGACTGCGTAGCCAACGAGTTCGTTGTCAGTTGAAGTCGTGGTCAAAGCGGTGCCGTAAGTAGCTTCGCTTGCCAGGTAGATGGGGGCACCAACGGTGACCGCGTCAGCAGTGGTTCCAGTGAACACACCAATGTGGCGGAGCGTGGCGTAGTAAGCGGCGTCGTCACCCAGGGCGGCGCTGGTCTCAGCGACACCAACGATTCCACCGAGAACAACGAACATGCCACTGGTGACAGCTGCGTTCACGGGGTAGTTGATCGACTCTCCGTTTGCGTAAACTTCATTCAGAGCCATTAGGCACCAACCTTCACGTTGAGAATGTCAGAGAGGCGAGGGGCCTTCTCTTCCGTGTTAACAATCACGGTCTCTTCGGTTGCCTTGACGGAAGCAGCTGCCTCCTCCTTGAAGTGCGACTTCACGGACTCGACGAAAGCTTTCTGGCTCTCGACAGCGTCGTTCAGGTCAGCACCGGCACGAAGCGACTCGTAGACGGCCTTCCGGGAAATCTCGGGGAGGTCAGCAGCAACCAACGCTTCAGCAACAGCCGCAACGTCAACTTCTTCTTTCTCCTCGGACTCCACAGCGGGCGCAAGGGCTTCTGCAACAGCAGCGGCTACCAAGTTAGGCAGCTCAGCCAGCTGGTCGCTCAATTCCTTGAGTTCCATATCTGAGTATCCTTCTTCCTTATTTGATTGGGTCGCTGCGGCTGTATGAGCAGCAGTACCTTCCTTACCGCTCATGGGAGCGGAAGCTTCTTCTTTGCCCTTCCAGGCGTTGCAGTAGTTACCACCTGCAACATAGTCATCCCACTTCTCGCAGAATGCTTGGCCGTCTTCGTTGACGTTGTTTTCGTTGAAGAACAAGCAGTTGCCACAAGCGCGACCCTCGGGCACATCCTCGGATGTTGCGGGCCGGTAGTTGTCCGGCAGTTCTTCGTAAAGCTTTTTCTTGTCCTTGTCCTTGTCGTACTCGACCGTGGCCATAGCGCGCGCCGCTTCGTACAACTTGTCGGCAAGCTTAGAACCCGGACGACCTGGGTATGATACCAGGTCCACAGAGTTCTGAGTGTGCGGAATCAAGTTTTCTACAACGACTTCACCCTCGTCGTTGTAGTTCCCTTCGCCCATTGCGTAAATCGAAAGACCGGTGTGGGGAGCAACTGCTTCCACGAACTCTTTCCAGTGAGGCATGACATCGAGCTCGGCAACGAGTCCAACGCCCTCCTCGTAACGTGCGTCCTCAGACAGGACGGCCATCAGGTTCTTGGGAGACCGAACTTCTTCTTCGCTGTTCGGGTGATCGACATAGGAGTGCGTTCCCTTGGGGAAAGCCTTGGGGCCGTACTCCTTGAGAACACTCTCCGTGTAAATGCCCGACGAACCTTTACCAGGAGTAATTAAAATGGCACGCCAGTTATTGCCTGCCTTAGTGGGCGCAGTTGCTTGTTCCTGAAAGATCGTAGACATTGTAACAATAATATCACGATTATCTAGGGTTGTTTTGCAAGTCTCTCATA